>OLGD01002219.1_pt1 | contig 23286 bp, 16 predicted proteins | sample 1605311 | NCBI WGS metagenome assembly OLGD01 (sample SAMEA3888917, study PRJEB22519) | human gut metagenome | biome: human gut; feature: human-associated habitat; material: faeces | place: Denmark | collected 2010
ATCCTTTTTTGACGTTTGCATAATATAGCACAAATCTATTGACGACACAACCTAACGCCCCGCGCGACGAGCGTCGGAAAGCTTCAGTTCCGGGTTTACGGCATGTACAACTGCCTTGCCGATTATGACTGGTACGCAAAAAATCCTTCGAAGAAAAAGATCGCGCTGGGGGATTTCTGCGTGGAGGTCGACGGCGGCCGGTACTATTCGCAGGGGAAGATGCGGCAGCCCTCCGGAACCATCCTCAACGCCGACAGCGGCTATGTGAAGGATCATGAAGAGTTCGGCCGCTGCGCCTAGTCCTTCTCCACGCACAACATCATCGAAGACAGCGGCATCATGCTCTGGCATGAGAACCGGGCAAACGCCTCTTTCATGGACGGGCATGTCGAAAGCGGCAGAGAGATTTTCTGGAGCAGCCCGAGCAATGTCCGGCAGTTCCTCACCAGTTCCGGTGACAGAGTGTATCCGGCCCAGATGCCCAGCCGTTACTGAACCGGAGGAAAGGAGTTGCCGATGAAAACAGCCGTTTATGCCGTTCTGCTGTTCCTGCTCCAGCTGCCGCTCGGAGCGGCGACGCTCCCCGAGGCGGTGACCTTCCGCGCGGACGGATCCTTCCGAATCGGGGACGCGGAATTTCTTTTTCAACAGTTCACCGCCGACTGGTCGCCGGCAGACAACCGCTCGTGGCGGAACCGCAAGGGAAGCGCCCGCCCGGACGGGGTGGAACTTACGGCGAAACTGCCTCCGCAATTCGCCTCCGGCTCGGCCGCGGAATCCATTCGCCCCGCGGGTCCCCGCTCCTTCGATGTGAAACTCAAGGTGAAATTCCCCGCCGCCGTCTCTCTCGGCTCCCTGCATGGGGTGATCACTCTCCCGCGGGAACCCCGGACGGTTCTGATCGACGGCAAACCGGAAACGCTGCTCCCCTCCCCCGGCAAAATCGTTCTGCTCCGCCGCAAGGCATCCTCTCTCCGCATCCCCGTCGCCAACGGATACCGGGTGACAGTCACCGGTTCTCCGCTGAATCTGCTGATTCAGGACAACAGAAAGTTCGGTACGGAAAGCCTCTCCATCCGTCTCAAGGCCACGCCGGATGCCGGAGCGATGACGGAAAGCGCGCTGAACCTTCAATTTTCCGTCGAACCGCTCCCGGCACAGCCGGTCTCCCTCGCCGGAGCCGCCAACGCCGGGTTCCGTGACGAAACCGCCGGAGACGGCAAAGGCGGCTGGACCGATCAGGGCCCGGAGTGTGATTTGCGCATGCTTCAGCAGGGAGAACTCCGTTTCGGCGGCTTCACGTTTACAATTCCGGCGCCCGCGGCCGCAACCGGGTACAACGCCGTCATCCTCAGTGGGAAGGAACGTAATTTCACTGCGCAGACCGTCACGCTTCCCCTGCCGGAAAACCGAGCCGGAGCGGTCAACCTTCTGCACGCTTCAGCATGGACTCCGCCGCAGGGGCGGACGCTCGGAATCCTCTGCGCGGAATATCCGGACGGCGCCATCGAACGGATTCCGGTCCGGGCGCGGCTCGACTGCGGCAACTGGCGGAATCCATCCGACGCCCGGAACGCGACGGTCGCCTGGCACACTGAAGAGCAGACCCATTCCGCAGGCCTTTACGTCTCCAGTTTTCCTCTGAAGCGGAAAGGACCGAAACAGCTCCGCTTCGAAATCGCTTCCCCGCAGGCGATCTGGATGATCGCCGGAGTTCTCCTCTCTCCGGAAGCGACGCCTCTTGCTCCGCTCGACAACCAGCCATTGGTCATCCGGGAGAACGCCGAATGGAAACCGCTGCTCTTCCAGCGGAAAAATCCGCGGAACACGCCGCTCGACTTCTCGTTTCTCCTCGACGCACCCGCCGGGAAATACGGCTTCATTCAGCCCTCTCCCGCCGGGCATCTGACGTTCGAACGCGCGCCCGAAAAACGAATCCGCCTCTACGGGCCGAACCTCTGCTTCACGGCGAATTTTCTCTCGAAAAAGGAGGCGGACCGCCTCGCCGACCACCTCGCAAGCTGCGGATACAACACGGTCAGAATCCACCATCACGACACGCTGCTGACCGATCCGGCGGCGCCGGACTCCGTCACCCTGAATCCGGAAGAGCTCGACCGGCTGGACTATCTATTGTTCCGGATGAAGGAGAGAGGGATCTACGTCACAACCGATCTCTACACCAACCGAAAATTCAAGCCGGGCGATCACATTCCGGAGTTCATCGAAAAAGAGCAGCCGCAAATGAAGATTCTCCTGCCGGTGAGCAAAGCCGCGATGGAAAACTGGAAGAGCTTCGCACGAAAATGGATGCGCCACAAAAACCCCTACACGGGGAACACCTGGGCGGAGGAACCGGCACTTTACTGCATCAACCTGGTCAACGAGGAACCGCTGACGTTGTATTGGAACCGGAGCAAGGCCGCCGCCGCGCTCTATCGCAAAAAATTTCAGGAGTACTGCGCGAAACACAATCTGCCACCGTCGAAAGCGGCTCACAACAACCCGGTATTCCGGCTCTTTCTGCATGAACTGCAGGAGGCGGCTCTGGTCGAACAGATCCGCTTCGTCAAGGAGGAGCTTGGCGTGAAAGCGCTGGTGACCAGTTTGAACTGCGGCCGCGAAATTCCACTGGCTCTGCTGCGCGATCACTTCGACGTGGTGGACAACCACGCCTATTTCGACCACCCCGGGTTTCCGAAGAACCGCTGGAATCTGCCGTTCTCCTATCTGCAGCGCTCTGCGATCAGCGAGATGGCTTCCGTTCCCCGGGATCTCATGCCGACCCGCCTGCCGGGCAAGCCGTTCATCGTCACGGAATTCAACTACTGCAACCCCAATCTCTACCGCGCCGAAGCCGGACCGCTGATCGGCGGTTACGCGGCGCTCCAGAACTGGGATGCCCTCTACCGCTTCGCCTGGAGTCACAGCGCCCGCGACATCGAGCAGGTCGTCAGCGCATACGGGTTCAACGCGGTCAACGACCCGCTGGCGCAGTTTTCCGACCGCATTGCGATTGCGATGTTTCTGCGCGGCGACGTGAAGCCCGCCGAAATCATCTGCTCCTATCAGGTCCCCCGGAACAGTTTCGAGCGGAAGCTGATCACCGGCTTTCCGCCCGCCTTCAAAAACCTCGGCCTGATCACCGCCGTCGGCTCGCAGCCGGAGGATCGCCGGAGCGGGACGCCGTCTCTGCTCCCGATTCTCCCGGCCGATGCGACCCGGCCGGACCGGCTCAAGGATCGGAAGATCGCCGCGCTGTGGGAACAGGCGAACCGCCGGAGACTCGCGGTCAGCGCCACCGGAGAACTCCGGCTGGACGCCGAAAAGAACACCTTCACGGTAACCTCGCCACGCACGGAATCCGTCACGCTCAGTTCCGGAGACCTGGCCGCGGGGCAGCTGCGCGTCCGGCAGGCGGACGGATTTCAGACGATCGCCGCGATCTCACTGGATGGCAAGGCGTTGTCGGAAAGTTCCTCCGTTCTGTTCTTTCAGTTGACCGACGTGGCGAGCAGCGGTCTCAAGTTCTCGAACCGGAGCAAACGGCTGGTGCTGTATCGGGGCAATCTGCCGCTGCTGGTCCGGAAAGGAACCGCCACCGTGGAGTTCGTCTCGGACCGCCCCTGCACAGTGACCGCGCTCCACTGCGACGGAACCCCCTGCGGTTCCGTCAGAGGGAGCTTTCAGGACGGCATCTACCGTTTCCAGGCGGATACCCATCAGTTCCCCGGCGGCGTCATGGCGTATCACCTGACCCGCTGACAGACGCCGCCTGAAGCGAAGAGAGCCGGAAACAGCTCCGGAGAGTACCTGTCCAGAATGAAATTGGTCTTGAGTGCGGTGTGAATCTCCCGCGCCCGGGAAGCCGAGGCGGGCAGCCGGCTGACGGTAACGGCGCCGAACTCCACTCCGGAAGCGATTTCGCTGCGGCCATCCCCGACGACGAGCAGATGTTCCGGAGAAATCCCGAGTTTTCGGCACAAATTCAACATGATCTGCCGTTTCGGCAGTTTTTCCTGCCAGGAGGAGCCGACCAGCCCTTCCAGCAGTCTGCCGGGCCCGATCTCGTACCCGAGCGCGGAGATCTCCTCGAACATCGTTCCGGAAGGATTGCCCGCCCGGTCCCGCTCGACGACCGCACCGGTGACGAAGTAGTTCCGGATTCCCGCCTGCCGCAGTTCGCGCAGGAAACGCATGCTCCCCGGAACGCGCCAATTCTCCGGCTCGCGCCGCGCCGCCGCCAGATTGCGGTCCCGACTCATCGCAAGGAGAAGTTTTTCGTAAATGCGGAAAAGTTCCGGAGCATACTCCCGGACCAGCTGCCGAACCGCCGCCGGCTCTTCGTATCCATCGAAGAGCTCCCGTCCATGTTCGATTCCGTCGAGAATCTCCCGATTGATCCTCCGGTCGAAGGAGATTCCGGAGATCGTCCCGGCTTCCAGAGCGCACCGCAGCGCCCACTCCATCTGGGTGAGCCCGGAGAGTCCCGCCGATTCGACGGCGAAACTCCTCGCCGCCTCTGAAATCCGGTTGCGGACGGAGAAGATCCGTTCAAACGCCTCCGCCCGGTCCGACGGCGGCAGTCCGTGCTCGACCACCCAGCCGAGGATCAGCGCCATCGGCGGCACCCAGTCCCGAATGAGCGAATGGGTGCCGTCAATATCGTGAAAAGCGCAGAGAATTTCGCGCGGCTCAAACGGCGTCACCAGTTCGACGACGCCGGGCAGGTTGACTGGAACAATCCGCATTTTCACTCATTCCGCAGACAGGCGTCGATCAACTCGCCGACCTCGGCGGTGGCGAGACACTCCACGGTATCCGCCGCGCCGTAATAGATCTTCACTTCGCCGGACTCCTCCAGAATCATGCCGCCGGGGAAGATGGCGCTGCCGCGGAATCCCCGGAGCTCATATGCGGTCTTGGGAGAGATCAAGGGTTTTCGGGAGATGCCGAGGATCCGGGAGGGATCCTCCAGATCGAGCAGCATGATTCCGGCGGTGTAGATTTTGTTCCACCCGGCGGGATCCCACGCGGAAAGTTCAGGGCGGTCGAGCTTCCAGACCGCGTGGAAGGTGGTCAGCCACCCGGCCTTCGTCCGGACCGGCGGTGCCGCCGGTCCGATCTTGCTGTTGCAGAAAGGCACCTGTTCACACCTGAGAACGCGGCGATGCTTCCCCCAGAAGACGCAGTCGGGGGATTCCGAGAGCCAGAGTTCAAACGCTTCGACGCCACCTTTGCCATAAACCGGCATCGGCCGGTCGAGCCGCAGGAAACGGCCGTTCCGCTTTTCCGGAAAAAGGACCATGTTGCGGTTGTCCGGCTCGGAAATGTGGAGCACCTCGAACTTCTCGAAATCCTCCGTAACCGCAATTCCGCCGCGGACTCCGGCATCGCCGTCGACGGCGAAACAGAGATAGCATCTGCCGTCGATCACGGTGAGCCGCGGATCGTAGGCGCGGTTGATGCCGTCGGCGGCGAGGGAGAAACAGGGAGCCGCGGCCACCTGCCAGTGAACTCCGTCATCGCTGAACGCGAGGCCGATATTGGTTTTCAGATCCGTTCTGCCCGCGGCAAACTCCGCTTCGGAACGCCCGTAATCGTTGCGGAAACACATCACATATCTGCCGTTGAATCTGCAGACTCCGGCATTGAAGATAAGTTCCGCATCATACGGGATGTCGTTTTTGCTTAAAACGGGATTTTTCCGATATCGATGAACGATACCAAGGTCCTGCAACTGCATGGGTTTCATTTTCTTACCTTTACTTTTCAAACACAAGCCGCAAAGCGGTTGCGGGATTTTTCTTATCTACGATACCACGACTCATCTGGAGTGATTTTTCATATCCTTTCAGAAATTCCCGGTTCTTCTGCAAAAATCCGCTGTTGTCGCTGATCGCCAGATTGAACAGCGGCATCTTTTCATCGGAAGGGGAAAAATCCGATTTCAGAGTTTTCCACGGAATCGCCAGTTCATAAATTGTTTTCTTCTGCACCCGAATCACTTTGGCCGGAATCTCCACCATACCGCGCCGGGCTCCGAATGTGAAACTCGCCTTTGGTCCGGAATTTGTATCGCTGACAGCCAGTTCGATCATCTCGTCGGAAAGAGCCACCGGATTGCCACTCAGCACAAACAACAACTGCAGCGCATCGTTCGCCCACAGCAAAGCCGGATCCACATGGGGAGTCCGGTGCTTGTCATCGCAAACCTCCACGGCAAGATAGAAATAATCCTCATCATAAAGCGCACGAACTACCGCGCTGAAATCTTCTTTGTCACGCCGGGGAGCTTCAGCAGGATACCAGAGTTGCGCCTTCCCCAACCGGCAGGGGAGCGCCTTCGTAAATTCTTCCAAGCTGCCATCAAGCACAACCGGCCCGGATGCTCTTGCCACCGGCAGAAAACGTACCTCATCAGACAGGAACTCGTCACCGGCAGTGGTTCGAAACAGCACCCGGTGAGCGTAAAATTTCTCCGGATTCTGGAACGGGAAATTCGTATGATACGTTTCTCCTGCCCCAATCCGAACCTCTGCGATTTTTTCTTTGTTGTGAAACAGCGTCCCGACAAGCGCGGTATCGCCGGAGTTGCGGATTCTAATTCTCAGGAGATTATTTTCCACCGAAATTTCCGGCACGATCTGCACCACCTGCAATTCGGACATGACACGACGAGCTTCCATTTCGGTGCCTTCCAGAAAATCCACCCAGACCGGCTCATCCCCCAGCATGATCTCACTTTGCATTTTTCCGGCGGGAACAATCGGATTTCCCACCAGATCCCACACCTTCAGATTCTTCGTCGGCAGCGGCAAAATGACCCGGCGCGGGACATGATCAACGGTATAACGCCACAGTGCAGCGAAAACGCGGTTGTCCTTCCGGAAGAGATATCCCTGCAAACCATTCCGGTTCCGCTGTTGAAACTCGCCGAGCACCTCCGCACCGGAAAGACGCTGCACCAACCGGGCATAAGCAGGGAACACCGGCCGCGGCGAAATCTCATTGTCCGGATTGACGAAATGGTAGAATTTCCGTCCGCCGACATTCCCTTCGTAGGAGTAGAAGATGGCGCTCTTCTCAAAGATTCCGGAACCGAACATCATCACCTGGGCCCGGATATCCCACACCGCCTGTTCCAGTTCGGTTTTGTAGGATGGATAGAACAGGGTTTCACCGCAGATATCGTCATAGTACAGCACATCCGTGGAACAGGTTCCGCCCTCGGTGTTGAGCACCTTCATCCCGGGAGCGTATCGTTGAATCTGCATTTTGAGTTTTTCCATGGTTTCATGCATCTGCAGCGAGGAGCCGAACCCGTAGATGTGCAGAGAAAGGCGATCCACCCAGCGCAATGCGCCACTCTTTACCAGAGCCGGAAACGCGGTCAGAATGGTATCCATATGATCCTGCCCGGGAGCCACCAGCAGCGCATCGGGATTGGTTTTCTTCAATCCCTGCGCAGCGGCATGGACAATACGGTTCACAATTGCCGTCTGCTGCGGCAGAGCGTTTTTCAGATATTCGCCAAAATATTCGTAAAAGCATATCTTTCCACGGAAACGGCGACCGAGTTCCTCCGCATATGCCTGAACTTCCGCTTCCACTTCCGGCGTGATAACCTCTATGCCGTCTGCTCCTTTTTTCATCCCGGGAGGAAACGGCGGATAATTGCTCCAGATCAGTTCCATTCCATAGGCCTTGCAGATTTGCACAAGATCTTCCAGCTTTTTCCACAACGGATTATGTTGCTTCCAGCTTTTCGGAGCGCGGGGATGGTTGAGATGGTATACCATGGCGAAACTCATGCCGAGTTTCCGATTCAGCTCCAGTGTATACTTGAGGTTCGGCGGATTGTCGCCTTCCAGCGTACTGTGGCCGAAAAATTCGTTGTTCTTGATCTTCCGCAGGTCGGGAATCGTAGCGGCAGATGTCACCTGAGTCTGTTTCGGTTGCCCTGCAGACTCCAGCGTTAAATGGAGCCGAATAAATCGCTTCTTTGGAGTTCCGGCAAGAGTGAAAACACCGCCGGTCTGTGGTCCGACCGTAATCTTCCGGTTCCCCGATGCCACCACTTTATGAAGATGATCTTTCAATTCCCAGTGAAGGATTCCTTTCCGCGTTTCTCTGTCAGAATTGAAATAACGGACTTCGAACTCCGGCGTCTCTTCTTCTGCATAAAGCCCGAATTTTTTTAACGGTTTCACCGCAATCTCCAGAATCCCTGTGCCACCATATTCCTTCAACGGAGTTTTTTCCAGCTGAATTGCATCCAGAAAGAGATCCGCATCACCCGTATTCAAAAAACAGAGATTGAACCGCCCGGGAAACTTCTTGCCCCGCCAGGTCTGATAACAGGCAATCTGTGGCAGCGGCACAACATATCGTTTCCACTCCGTTGTCAAACAGACTTTACGCGAGGCAAATGTAATCGAAAGCGCTTCTCCGGATTTCGACGCTCTGGCATAGAAGGAGAGAACATAATCCCGACCGTCTTCAATTTTTAACGGCCGGCCGCTCACGCTGACCGACGATGGCTTTCCATTGCGGGTAATCGCAAGGACATGCTTCCCATGAGGGGAATCCGCGGTCTCGATCACATGGAATATCTTTGCAGGATCAGGCAATTCCACTTCATTTTCCACACGTCTGACCCTCGGATACCATTCGCGAAATCCCAGTTCAAAACTGCTGTTGAATACCACATTGTTCGCCTGGCCTGGATACTCCCGGTAGAGCGAAGTGTAATTGACCACATACGGATCATTCTTCAGAATATCGTTTCCCTGCCATTCGCGATTCAGTCCGGCATCGGAGATGCGGGGATCGACATCGCTGATCGCCACATTGTCAAGAAATACGCGGACACGCTGTCCGTGATAGGGTTTCCGAGATTGAAACCGGATCATCCAGCCGGTCAGTACCACATTCTGAAACCGGTCCTTGAGTATCTTTTGAATATTTCCGCAGTAGACGAGGAAGTTGTCCCGACTCTTCCCCAGAGGCGCGAGCGGAAGCGAGCCGTCGACCGTCTTTCCGTCTTTCTCAAAGGTGAAGACAATTCCGAGGTCGACGGAGATATCCGGCGGCAGCAGATCCGGATAGACATATCCGCTCAACCACAGCGGCCGATCCACGGGAATCCGGAAATCGCCGCCGCGAAACATGCAGGCAGGCCCCCATTTCGCATCACCCTTCTGCAATGAAAGATCAATCGCATAGGCGAAAACCCCTTCATAGTTCTTTTCATTGAATTCAGATCGCTGCACCCGGTGAACTTTGAGGTACCCCTCACGTTCCGCTGTCTTCAGGCTGGAGATCCAGCGGTGGACCTGAAGTCCGTAGAACCGTACATCGGCTTTCTGTTCAAAATCATTCTTATAGAGTTCCGACGACGACGCCAGTATACCAGCAAGCACGACGAGCAATCCCGGAAACGTCTTTCTCATTTTTCCCCTTCCTCCGTTTTTTCACGGCCAGACATTCGGATTCACGTGGGCCCAGCCGAGCGGAGAAATTCCCCCGTCCTTGAACTTCAACGTGGCATATCGTTTTGCCTTCACATGACCGTCCGCATAGAGCAAATTCACCTGCAGCTGATGGCGCAAAAACAAATTCGGCGGATAAACAGAATCACAGCTGGAATACTCATAAATTTGATCAAAGTACCCACTTGAACGGGTTTTCGCCTCAATGTCAATCAGATAGGCTACCTTCGAGGCCGCTTTGCAACGAGAGATTTTCCGCATAATATCAAGCGTAGTCCAGGTTGCACCCAACCGACTGGTGTAGTTGTAATTGGTCGTCGGATATACCACTCCGTCAATTGCGGGAGAAAACCGCTCATCCGGCGCCGCGGGGCAGGTGAACACTGGATTGAATTGCCTGTTCATCCAAGTGCTCTCCGCTTTCCAGTACGGCCCCATCGCATACACCCAGGCAATGGTATTGTGTTCCGATTTGATGTTCAGCACCATTTTCATCCCTTCTCCGAGGCCGACAGCTTTGGTGGCTGGAGGCATGTAGTCGTCATTGTCACTGCTGTAGAACAGTGCAAATTGTCCGATGGATTTCTGATTGGACGCACAGCGGATAAATAGAGAACGGTTCCGCGCCTTGCCCAATGCCGGCAGCAGCAGAGCTGCCAGAATTGCAATGATCGCAATTACTATGAGAAGTTCTATCAAAGTGAAATTCATGCACAGCCTCGATACTAAACGCTTTCGAACATTCATTTCCATTCTCTCCACGCTAAAAGTCAACCTTGCATCATTGCCTGTACCAATCTGCAACTCTGGTATAGACAAACTATTTCTTTCTTCTTTCGATCCGCCCGTTATTATGTTGCGCAATACTATTATAGTATATTTTGCAACAAAAAGCAAGAGGAAATTAGAAAAAAACTGGATTTTTTCATTTGCGGGGCTAGATTATCCGCGAAACGGAGGAAAGCATGGCGAGAAAATCGGAACCGGTCAGCATCTACAGCATCGCGAAGGAGCTGGGAATCTCCCCCTCCGCCGTCTCCCGCGCCGTCAACAACCGCGCCGGCGTCAGCGAAGAGACCCGCCGGAATGTCATGGCATTGCTGCGGAAGTACAACTTCAAGACCAACTATCCGCAACAGCGAAAACCGAAGATCGCCATTGTTTCCCAACGCACGCTGATCTCGCAATACGTCGCGACAGTCACCAGCGGAATTCAAGACTACGTGTCCGAAAACGCGCTATCTATCTGCAGCATCGTCTATGACCATGAATACGACACCGAACCACTGCTTTCCGCCATCCGTGACCAGCAGTGTTCCGGAGTCATCGTTCTCAATGCGGATGATTTCAAAAACGATCTCTCCGAACTAAACTCCTCCGGACTGCCGGTCATGCTGGTCGATCTGCCCTCACAATATCCGAATATCGGGTTCATCGACAACGACTCTTATCACGGATTTCATACGGCAACCCAACACCTGCTCCAACTCGGACACCGCAGAATCGGTTATCTCAATCCACGGAAAACCTTCAACCATCTCCAGCGCTTCCGGGGGTACTGCGACGCGATGCACGAAGCGGGGCTTGAGATTCCGGACCACTGGATTCAGGACCGGGATCCCGACGAGTTGAAGACAGACATTCATCACGGTGCCGGTATGTTGTCGCGCCTGCTCGACGCCGCTCCGGAGTTGACGGCGGTCATGGCAGCCAACGACAACTTCGCCCTCGGGGCGCTCCATGCGGCGCAGGAACGAGGAATCCGCATTCCCGACGATCTCTCGATTGTCGGCTTCGACGATTACAGTTTCAGTGCCTTTCTGAATCCGCCGCTGACCACGGTACTGCATCCGGCGGAAGAGGCGGGGCGCCTTGCGGCGCTCGCCATCGACCGCTTTCTGAAGACAGGCGGCAGGGAGCCGCTGTTGCGCAAAGTGCTGCCGACGGAGCTGATTGTCCGCGACAGCACAACCCGCGCCCCCCGCTGACGAAAGAGCAGTCAATCCTTTCCGTTTCCACCCCTTCCGGCCACTCTTTCGCGGAGTGGTATTGAAAGAGCATTTCAACGTTTCAGATTAAAATGTTTTTCTGCTTTCCAAAATCGATTCTTTCAGGCATTGTTCCCATTCTGTTTTCAGATCCGGATGCGCCCGGAGAAAGGATGGCGCCGTTCTTCTGCAGAACCGAGCGAAGCTGTTCCGCCGGAAGCTCGACAGCGGGAATCCCCGCGCGAACGGCCAGCGCGGCGGCGGTCCCCGCCGCCTCCCCCTCGGCCATGGAAATGGGGATCACCCGGGTCGAAGCAAGAGCGTCATGAGTAGCGGAAACAGCTCTGCCGGCTACGAGGAGATTGGCGGTACGAAGTGGGCACAACGCACCGAAAGGAATTCCGTAAATCCGTGGGAATCGTGTCTCAATGCCGCGATGGTCCGGCGAATGCACATCCAGATGATAGGCGCCCAGTGCGATGGAGTCTTCGGGAATATCTCCCCTCAAAAGATTTTCTCCGCTCAAGGTGGCTGCGCCTTGAAGATGGCAGGTCTCCCGCACGCCGATGGAACTGCAACTCCCGGATATTCTGCAATGTGCGAATCCCGGTACATATTGCCGCAGAAACCGCAACCAGAGCTCCGCCTGAGCAGCCCCTTCGATTTCCGCCCGGGAATGAGACGCGCTGCTGGCGGGATCCACATTTTCGACTCGACTCGCCACGGTAACGAATCGTCCCTGCCGGGGAAAAATCACACCAGGCATATTGCTGCGGGGCAAATACATACCATCTTTTTCCGCCTGCCGGATGAGACGATGGAAGGCTCCGATCACAAACCCGTCCTGCTGCAGAATCTGCCGAACATGGCCGGGTGCATCATCAAGCGGGAACGGCCTCACATCATCCGGAAACGCGGTAAAATAGGCGGCAAGTTCCGGAAAGTCAATGTTGTCGATTTCAAACGTCCAGGATGCCACTTGAACCTTGTGGTCGGGGGAACGCCCCCGGAACAGGGTTTCACCGGCTTCCCGCGCGACAAATCCGGCATCCGTGCAATCGATGACATTCTCCAGGGTCACCTCTATCAAACCTTCTCCGCCCCACAGATAGACGGCAGTTATCTTTTTGTCGATTCGTTCGACTCCTGCGAAGCGTGTGTGCAGCAGGATGTCGACTCCCGCGCGGGAAACGAAATCCGCCGCGACGATTTTCAGAAGAGCCGGTTGAATGATGCAGACACTGCCGCAGATGGGGTCGGGATAGATCCGGGAGGCGCCTTCCCGGCGCTGCATTTCCTGTACCAGTTCCAGCGCGATGCCGCCGATTACCGCCTCTCCACTGCAGGAGTGGAATCCCATCCACGAAGGGATCGACGCTCCGTTTCCGCCGAGAAACCCGTTGGATTCGACCAGCAGGGTCTTCGCTCCATTTCGAGCGGAAGCGACCGCTGCGGCGATGCCGGTAGTACCGCCGCCAATCACAACGGTATCAAAGTTCAGGCTGCGCCTGATAGCAAACTCTTTCACTGTCCTCATCTAACCTGCCCCCTGTCAAAAAAACATTTTTTAAAACCCGACAATGCTTACCGCGAAAACAACCGTCCCTCAGTTCATTCCCCCCGCTCAATCTGTTTTCCTCCGCTTTCCAGCCGCTTCAGATGGGGTTCGAGATGGCTGCGCATCGCCTGCTGAATCCGTTCCGGATCCTTCGTCTTCAGCGCCTCCAGCACCGTCCGGTGCGTGCTGCGGCCGGGAATCCGGAACCGCTCGGCGAAATCCGGTTGCCGGGCGGCGTACCGGGAGTCGTAATCATTGAAAAACCGGTAGAGAATGATCTGAAACGACTCCAGCGCCCGGCTGCCGGAGGCATGGTACAGCAGCGAATGGAACTCCACGTCGCATTGCAGGTAGAGATTGAAGTCCTCCGGATGCGCCTCCTCCTTCTCCACAATCGTCTCCAGCTCCCGCAGCTGCTCCGGCGTGATGTAGATCGCCAGAAGTTCGCCGATACCGAATTCGATCGCCAGACGCAGCTTGTAGAAATCGCTCTGCGCCTCCGCCGATAGGAAGAGCGGATCGATCACCTTCTCCAGCACATGGAAGATCGACGGCGAGGAGACCACCATTCCCCGCCGTTTTTTCGACTCCAGAAGTCCGAACATCCGCAGCCGGCTCAGCGACTCGCGCACGCTGCGACGGCTGACCGCGAACATCGTCGCAAGTTTCTCCTCGGTCGGCAGTTTGCTCCCGGGCGCCAGGTGGTTCGTCTTGAGATATTCGAAGATTTTGTTCTCCACCACCTCGGCCAGAGATTCATTTTTCACTTCAAGCATTTCCGCCATCTTTCGTTCACCCCCCTGTTTTGTGTCACATAATATTATACCACATCGGTCCTTCAATGTCAATATGTGTCACATATTTTGCTTGAAATTTCTCTTGAAAATTGCAACAGCGGACATGACGTTCTTTTTTTCCTGCAAATTCTTTTACTCATACCGCAGATTTTTTCTAAATGACGTCTCTTGACAAAAGTAGTGCAGTTTGCAATAAATTGTATCGTAAATGATATTTTTACAGCAGGCGCCCCCATGGGAAAAAGAACTTACGGCAGCAAGGAGGCGGATATCCGCGAACATCTGTTGCGGCAGATTGAACAGGGGCACTTTCTGCGCGGTACGGCACATCCTTCGGAACGCGAATTCACCGGACAGGCGGACGCAAGCTACATGACCGTCTGCAAAGCAATCGGCCCCTTGATCAAAGAAAAGTCTCTGGAGTGGATTCCACAGGCAGCCACATTTGTCTCCAGTCAGATTTCCGGACACAAGGTGCAACGGCGGCTTGCATCGTGGTTCCAGCCTGGACCATGCCGGAAAACTCCGACTTTTTGATGTTTACGAGCAAAGTCGCCGAAAGCAAAGGATGGCTGTCGAAGACGGTGTCGGTCCGCCACCGGGAGGACCGGACGCTTGACATATGGAACGGTTTCGATGCCCTGGTCAGCTGAGCCTTGGGCCGCCGCCGATGCGATGAAGAGCTGCCGCCTTGCCCCGAGCCCCCAGCAGAACAGATCAAGGCCTGTCTGCGCGAAGAGCCCGGGACAGCGGGGCGTTGTGCGGTAGTTCTCTGGAAAAACGGCGGTCCGGAAGAGATCGGCAACCGGTACCGCAACCGCCGGGAGATCGTTCCCGCAGGGGGGAAGTTTCCGGCGCGCATGGTGAAGAGGGCGGTGAACCGGCGGCGGGATGAAGTGGAGTTCCAGCCGGAACGGCCGCCCATTCCGGTCAGCTCCAAACCACAGATTGGCTATTGCGACAGACTGCCGGAGAGGAAAAGAAATTTACGATTCTTAGTTTTTGATCGTAATTGCGATCCTCTCCATCCTGGCATCGATACTGCCGCCGGCACGCCAATCAAGGAGTTTCCACAGTGACTGCGGCCAGCGCCGGAACCGCACTCTCCCGGGCGGAAACCACGTCGAGGGAACGGATCTCCTTTCCCGGGTGCGGATTCCGCCAGCGGAAACACTGCATGCTCACCACATCCTTCTGCGCGTTGGGAACCTCCACGGCGATCTTCGCATTCGGCGCGGCCTTCGCGCCCCACCAGCCGCAAATGTCCCGCTCGCCCACCACGGGGATCTCCAGCGAGGAGCCATCCGCGTAATGAATCCGGTAGGTGAGCGCCTTCTGCCCCTTCTCTCCCCATCCCATCGTATGGAGAAAATAGAGTGCGGCCGCTTTCCGGTTGACCGGAATCCCCAAAACCTCAGCGGGAAAGTAATTCCGCTCTTTCCCGGCGAGGACGATGACGCCCTTATTCCCGTTGGCGGCGGGGTCGATGATACGGAACGGCACTCCGGCGAACACCCGGTCCCCCAGCGGCATATTCGCAAAATCGTTGCCGCCCAGGTCGAACCAGCCCCCTTTCCGGTCTCCGGCGACCTCGTCCCGGAACGCCATGTTGACGAAGCCGGAGAGATCCAGTTTGACGCACTTTTCCGCATTGACGCCGCGCCAGACGCGTTCCTCCTGATAGACCTTCTGCAACCGCTTCCGCTCGGCGGCAAAAGCGGCCAGCACAGGCTGTTCCCGTCGCTGCTGCTGTCGGAACTCCTCGCGAAGCGCTTCAACAGAGACACTCTGTCCCATTCCGGCGGGGCGGGACCGCTCCAGCGTCAGCACCACCCGCTGCTGCGACGGCAGAACTACCTCGAACCCGCGGCGCAGCTCCTCCGCGCTCCAGCGCTCCTTCCCGCCGTTGAGCAGGATCCGCCGCCGGATGGCGTCGCAGAGGTAGAAACTGCCGCCATCCTCCAGATTCAGCGACACCTGCGCCAGCCGGACCGCGGGATCCCCCATCGCCACCAGAAACACCAGCTTGAAGTCGCCCCGGTCGACGATCTGAAGATCGGTCATCCGGATCGCCCCCTTGCCGTCGGCGGGCGTGATGGTGCCGTAGCGTTTCACGTTGTTCTTCAGCAGAACCGGAATCATCTGCTCCGGCTTCTCCGCATCGATGCGCAGAAATTCCTTCTCCGCCGGCAGCGCGCGGGAGTACTCATCCATGCGAAGCGCATTCCGTTCAACGATCACCGCCCCTCCCCGGCGACGGAACGCCTCCGCATGGCGCACCGTATCCGGCGTCGCATAGTCGGCGGCGGGGAAGATCAGCGCCTGCACTTCGGGGCCGAGTCCGGCGGCGAGTTCCTCTTCGAAGACCACTTTGGCCGGGAACTGCGCATGCAGCAGCGTGCTGTACCAGTGGACCATCCGCTTCATGAATTTCCAGGAGTAGTAGGGCTGCATCCGCATTGTCGGATAGGAGAAGAAGACCGCCACCGTCGCCGGTTTGGTGCGGGGAAACGGCATCACCTTCTCCAGATAGGGTTCAAACTCCCGGCGGAACTGTTGAAAGGCATCCAGCTCAGATACCGGCCAGTTGTAGGGATTGAGCAATGAGGAGGAGCGGTAGGAGGGGTGAATCACATTGGCTTTCGCCTGTTCGAAGTTCTTCCACTCCCACGCGCGCTTGTCCCAGACATAGGTGTAGTTGGCTGAGCTGCCGTGAAGAATCTCCATCCACAGCGAGGTAATCATATCCTCCTTGCGGCTCGGCACCCGGAGCCCGTTTTCCGACCGGAGGCAGTAGTGTTCATCATTCATCACCGGCTTCCGGCCCTTCGCCAGCGCCTGAAAGAAGTCACAGTTGAACCAATGATTGCTGCCGCCGCTCATCACGATCTCCTCCATTTCATTGCGCGCGACCAGATTGGAGTTGAATCCATACTGCCAGCCCCCCTCCAGCGTGAGAACATCCAGCACCTCCGCGATTCTGCGGTAGTCCATTCCGGGTCGATACGGCGGAGCCCCTGCCGCCTGTTCCGTGAAATAGACGTCCGGCCGCCGGTCGACCGTGCGGATCAGAGCGGCGTATTTTTTGAGGAGCTCCGCGTAGCGGTCGGAGGAGAAACGGCACCAGTCCGGCCACAATTTGCGGTAGGTCTGAAAGTTTGACACCTCCGCAACTTCGCCAAAATTCTCAAACAGCGTTCCCCACACGGCATTGGCTTTCTGAATCGTGCCGTATTTCTGCTCCATCCGGCGGGCGAATTCCCGGGCGTTGAACCGGCATTCGCAGTTGTAGGAGGACTCGTTGAAGAGTTCGTAGACAAAGACGTTCGCCCGGTTTCTCAGCGCCGCCTTCACTCCGCCGAGAAAGTAGCTCTGATAGTACCGGTCTCCCTCCGGATTTTCCGGACAGAACGGGATGAAGGCGTGCCAGGACCCGTTCCGCTGATCCAGCTCCCTGTATTTTGCCGGATCTTCCGCTTCAATCATGCGGTTGAATCCGAATGCGAAATCCAGCACCAGCGGCGTCGAACCGAGCCGTTGAAAGTAATCCGTGATTCGCTGCTCCACCGTTTGAAAGTTCCGGTGAACCGGTAACCCGTAGATGGCGGCGCCCGGTTGACTGTGAGCGGCGGAAATCTGCGCGGAATTAAATCCCATCACCCGCCACACCTCCTCCGACGGCGCTTCGCGGTAGGCGATGTGAGAGATGTTCAGCGGATTTGCATCCTTATTCCAGTTGTTGCGGTTGTCGTTGTAGATCCACGGGCCGAAAAAGAAGTGAGGCTTGCCGTTGAGATACCAGGTCCCGTTGCGGATCTCCGGCCGGGTCCAGTCGTCTTTGACGAATTCCTGCTTTTTCGAATAGGACGCCCGGTACGCTTCGACCTCCGGCACTTTACAGTACGAAAGGGGCGGAAGCTGCGCCGCCGTCCGCAATACCAGTCCGGAGAGTTCCAGCGTCGAACCCGCCGAGACCGGCTCCGGAAACTGGATGGTCACACCCCCGAACCGGGGCACCCGGAGCTGGAATTGGGAAAGCGGGACCTGGTAGAGAAACCCTTTCTCCGTCGGAGTTCCTCCGACCAGACGAAGCTGCCTGCCCTCGGCAACCCGAATCGCGACGGGAAGATTTTTCGAGAGCAGAAATTCCAACGAAATCTTGTCAAGCGGAAGATTCGCCAGCTCGTACCGCCGATCGAGGTAACCGGTCTCCACGGAAACCCCGGCAAATGCGGCACTCTGCCGGGGAATATCGAACCGCATCTCCGGCCGGCTGCCGACCTTGTCGCGCCAGACGAGCCCGCCCCAGGCGCGAACCCGCCAGCTGGGCGGTGCCGGGTAGAGCGAAAGACAGATTTTGCCGGGAGCAACCGTTTCCCCGTTTTTCTTCTCCGCCACCGGCTGCGGCGCAGTCCCCGTCGCTTCCGGCGCCTCATCCACCGTCAAAACAACATCGTCAAACAGAGCCTCCGCGGTGTTCCGGAATCCGGCGGCGCACTGCAAAGTGGCGATAATGAGCGTGGTGTCTTCCGGCAACTGAATTCTGGTTTTCAGCAATCCCCAGTCGGTAGGCCCGGTGGCATCCACCATCGCCACTGCGGAATGGGTCTTCTCCCCCCGGACAAAGAGGGAAATTCCGACCACTTTCGGTCTGGAGGCGGAAAGCTGTTTGACCCGGGCGGAAAAATGCATCACCCGCCCCCGGTATCTGCGCGCCTCGGCTCCACCGATCACAAAGCCCAGACCACTGTTGGAAAGTCCATTGTCGGAATCCTTCAGATGAAGCGAATACTCGCCGCTGTATTTCTCATCGTTCGAACGCTCCATAACGGCCCCCCCCTGTTTCGGCAGTCTCCATCGCCAGGTGTGGGAGGAAGGGAGATTTTTCTCTGGATTCCAGCTTTCGAACCCGGGGTTTTCATAGAGGTTGTTCCCGCCGATCAGAGGAAGTGCCAGAGCGAAAAGCGTACTGGCTGCGATAAATTTTCGTTTCATGGTGGTTGCTTTCTGATTGATTCGTTATTGTCTGTGGTTGTTTCCATCGAAATTCTCTTCACTCAAAACGCGCACTTCTGCCCCCAGATGTAGTTGGCATCGCTGATGGAATAGCAGAAACCGGGCGCAGGAATGGAGGAAACTCTTCTCATCTCCTGATGTCCGTCGGCGAAGGAGATGTTGGGACCGCTGTTACTGCCGTGACGCAGCCCCAGTTGTGAGCAGTTGCTGATTCCGGTATCATTGGTGGTTTCTGACGGAGTGGTTTGCCGATCCATCACCAGCATCCGGCGGCTGGGCGCCTTGATTCGCCAGACCTGCTGTTTGCAACCACCTGACGTTTGACTAAAAACATATGTATTCGCCCCGAAATTGCTGCGCAGAGATGCATAAGTCGGTTCCTGAGGCTGCGCGGGACAGCGGAAGATCGGACGGGGAATTCCATCGACCACGAAAGTATCTACGCTACTTGCTGAGAATTTCACTCCGGAATAGAGATAGGGCATCAACGCCGTCTGCCATTTGCGATAATTCCAGGAATAATCCGTATACGCCATCACAAAGCCGTGATTGTCATTGGTGTAACTCTGCAGCGCAAGAGCGATCTGCCGGAGGTTCCCGGAACAGGAGACATCCCGCCCCTGGCTCTTGCCTTGTTCAATGCGGGCAGGAGAAGAGCCGCCAGAATGGCGATGATCGCAATAACAATAAGCAATTCAATTAACGTGAATCGGATGCATCTTCTCATCTTTTGCCCTTTCATCAAACCTGTTCCTATTGTTTCACGACTGGTGCCGTCGATTTGCGAACGATCAGGCGGGGGTCGAACATCTTCTCAAGCGTTGCCCCGGAATTTCTGGTACTGAAAAGATACGCGATAGCTTCGTGAATCATCTGTTCGGGATCACCGCAGCAGGTAGTCAGGGGAACAGGATACTCGGCACTGTCCCGGAGGTTGTCGAACCCAGTAATAGAGACATCTTCAGGGATTCGGATTCCGGCGATCAGCAATCGCTCCTCAACGCCGAGCGCACAGGTGTCGTTGTGGGCAATGATTGCAGTGAATCTGCGGCCAGACTTCAACAGCTCATCGGCCAGCCGATAGCCTTCCGCGCGACTCGAATGCTTAAAATCGAACATCAATTCAGGGGCAAGTTCCAATCCCCCCTCCTGAAATGCCTTTTTCAATCCCTCCATCCGTGAGCCGTCGGAAATATTGCCGATATAAGCGATCCGGGTGTGCCCCAGCTCGATCAGGTGGCGGGCCAGCCGGTAGAATCCCTCAAACACATCTTCTGCAACAAACGGAACTCCGGGAGAATCAGGACGAAAACGCAAGCCTACCATTTTTTTGCCGGTCTTGCGGATTCGTTCAAGAATGATGGGAGAAAAACTGCAAAGTTTTTCAATCACCACGGCATCGCAGGTTTTGAGCAGGGCATCGAACCGGTCGACGTCGACCTTTTCCTTATCCAGCATCAACACAACGGTGGTGAGGCGACTGTTGTTGAGCATGAAAAGCAGCAGATTGAACACCTCCCGCTGAAAGATCGTCATTTCACGATCGCAGACAATCAGAATTCGACTGTTTTCCACAATCTCGGGCACCGGGTAGACAATCGTGCCGATTCCCTGCACCGGTCGGAGGATGTTCTCCTTGGTCAGCTCGAAGATTGCGCGCCTCAACGTATTGCGTGAAACACCGAACCGCGCCATAAGTTCCCGTTCATTGGGAAGCATGTGCAGATTTTCGGTTTCAATCGTTACGAGCAACCTTTTTTTCAGTTTCTCATAAAGTGGTTCTCTAACCAGTTTTTCATCCATGAGAAATCACTCCAGCCTTCGGCCGTCTCTGCAAAACCAGGCCTGTTTTTTTAAGTCATACCATAATTATACCACATACCAATCTGTTTGTCAAGAGAGGAAGAAGTTTTTTCCAGAAAATCGATTTTGACGCAGCTGTACGAGGAGGAGATGCCTCTGTTCAAATTGAGAGCCGTCAAGCAATTATCAAAGGGCGGAAAACTCCGGGAAAACGCGAGATGTCTTTCCCGGAAAGTTCATGAGGGATATCCGCCCCCCGCAAAGATCGTTGCAATTCCTCTGCATCTCCGGCAAACGACCGGAACTTCTGACTGTTCCGCCGCGGGAATCGGGAAAACGTCTCCGCCGTTTCAGAACGAGCGGATGCCCGCCTCGCTCTCTGCAGGGGAAGTTCCGCCTTCTGCAGGCAGAAAAAAAACGTCCCCGCCGCCACTCGGGCGATGGGGACGCGGAGAACCGGATCTTATTTCACAGCGGCGTAGTCAAACGCGTCCGAACGGAACGGATAGGCGGGCAGATCCGCCTGGTTGCGGAGGTTGCAGTCCCCGCGGTAGCCGACGTAGGCGTAACGGACATACTTCGGCGCCGGAACCGCCGGAGAACTCACCAGCACCGTTTCGCCGTCGATCTTCGCATCGGCCCAGACGAACTTCTTATCCGCACCCGCCACGGCAAAGCCGTTCGGCGCCTTGCCGTCGGAGGTTTTGAGTCCGCCTTCGGCGTTGTCGAAGCTCACCCGGAGTGCGCCCTTCTCCTCCTTGGCCGCGCGGAAGAGCGGTCCGCGGCTGACGATCTTCTTCCCGTAGGCGATCCGCTCCGCCTCCAGCGCCAGACGGCGGCCGACATCCTGCTTGTTAGCCGGGTGGATGTTCGCCGCTTCGCCGATGTCGATCGCGCAGGCCAGTCCGACATTCGGAATCTTCAGCATCTGCTGCTGAATGTCACGAGTCAGCGCGTAACCGGAGGGACGGTTGGGGTCGGAACTCTTCCAGTTGTTGGCGCGGGCCGGCTCGTATCCGGCGAGCTGGACGATCAGGAACGGCATTTCAGGATTGTTCCACTTCGCGCGCCAGTCGGCGATCAGCGCCTTGTGCAGCGGGTAATAATGCTGCTGCCCGGCGTTGGAGCACCCCTGATACCAGATCACACCGCGCACCGGAAGCTTGGTCCAGGCGTCGGTCATGCCGTTGTAGAGCGCGCCGGGGAACTGATGGCTCTTATAGGGGATGTCGATGAAACGGGGAGCACGCTTTCCCGCAATCGGCTGCTGCCGCTGGTTGTACTCATCGGCCTGTACCCACTTGTTGAGCGCGAACCTCGCCTTGCCGGCGGAGAGGAGGGCCTGGCGGATGCGGTTCATGTTGTTGGTCGTCGAGGAGTTGAAGAAGTTCTCGGTCCGGACGGCAATCACATTCTCGCCCGGCCGGAACGCGTCGGCAGCAAGTTCCAGCGAAATCCGCTTGGATTTCTCCGCGTCGAACGGCTTCCAGCCGCCGATCCGCTTGCCGTTGAGATAGACGTCGGCGGTCTCGCCGACCTTGCCGATGGAGAGACGCACCTTCTGATTCTGCATCGCTTTCGGCAGATTGAACCTCATCCGGTACCAGCGGACGACGAACTTGTTGTAGCGATCCAGATTGTTCCAGCTCTTCCAGCCGGAGTCGTCGAAAGCGGGATCCGCCCAGCCGGCGGCTCTGCTTTTCGCCGCGGCCTCCGCCTTTTCGAAGTTCGGATACCACGCCGCCATCTCGCGACTGAACCGCTCCTGCTCCTTCGCCTCGAACGCCTTCTTCTCTTCCGGCGTCATCTTGAAGCGGTCGATCTGAGCGGCTTCCCGGTCGAGTCCGGCCTGCTTGTACCCCTCCTCGGAGATCCACGTCTCAATCCGGGTTCCTCCCCAGGAGGCGTTGATCAAGCCGATCGGAACCTTGAGATCCTGCCGCAGTTTTCTGCCGAAGAAATATGCCGCCGCACTGAAGTAATGGGCGACATCAGGCGAGCACTTCACCCAGCCCTGCGCCTGAGAATAGCGGGCGGGCAGCCGGTCGATCTGCGAAGGAACCAGCCGCTGGAACGCATAGCGGATCTGCGGATCGGTGGCGTTGCGCACCTCCTCTTCGCAGTTCTCCGCCGACCAGCCGCGGCGGAAGACCTTTCCGACCGGCATCTGCATGTTGGACTGGCCGGAGCAGAACCACACTTCGCCGACCAGAACGTCGTTGAGCGTCACGCTCTTCTTCCCGTCGGAAATCCGGACCGTATAAGCGGTTTCGCCCGCCTTCACCGCCGGGAATTCGGCGCGCCACGCACCGTCTTTTCCCGCTTTGGCGGCCACTTTCTTCCCGTTGAACTCGACCGTCACGGTACTCTCCGGATCGGCGGAGCCGAAGAAGGCGATCGGCTTCTCCTGCTGGAGCACCATGTTGGAGGAGAAGACCGGATCGACCTTGAGATCCGCGACCGCGTCCGCCGCCAGAAACGCCAGCGCGGCGAACAACATCAGAAATCTGCCCATTTTCCTTCCTTTCCCTGTTGATTAGGCGCGAGATGAATGATCATCTCCATCTTTTTACTTTAGATCGTGTCGTCAATAGTTAAAAGACCCAAGCTGCAATACACCTGATTTGTAC
>OLGD01002227.1_pt1 | contig 23232 bp, 26 predicted proteins | sample 1605311 | NCBI WGS metagenome assembly OLGD01 (sample SAMEA3888917, study PRJEB22519) | human gut metagenome | biome: human gut; feature: human-associated habitat; material: faeces | place: Denmark | collected 2010
GATTGGTCATTTCACGCAATAATTTGATATGATATTCCGTTTCATCGTTACAGAAAAAACAGTTGCCGTCTCCGTTGTCATGTGCCTCTATCTGATGTAAAAGCTCATTTACCACCGTATTTTCTTTAAAGGACGGATTAAAGTGAACGGCAATCCGCTCGTAGCGCCGCGAGCTGACGATTTTTGCGCTGTGCGCCTCACCCGGGCGCATGAGGAAAATCGTACCGCTTTCCAATTTATAGATATTTCCCTCAATGGTGAAAATACCTTCGCCGTCCAAAAAGCAATATAACTCATACATGTTATGCATGTGAAGTTCGGTATACGGATCTTCAAAATTTTCGCTTACCGTATGATGCAAATTATAGTTCGAGTCGCTGTAATTAAACAAAAGAACCCTTTTGGATTCCGGCATGGATATCACCTCTTTTGGGGAGAAAATTCGTGTTCGGAGAATGCTTTATCGGAAAATCGCAAGCAAAATTCGCTTTTCTGAAAATCAATCAAGCCCTCGCGTCGCATACGGCTCAGTTCAGCGCTCATAGCACTGCGTTCAACACCCAGATAATCCGCCAGTTGTTGACGGTCATAGGAAATCCGGAATTTTTCCGAGCCGTTTTCCTTGGCTTTCATAATAAGAAAAGCGGTGAGCTTTTCACGCGTTGTTTTCTTGGACAGCAATTCAATTTTTTGGTTTAAAAGCAGATTTTTCTGTGCCGTTATCATAAGCAAGTTGCGGATAAGACGGGTTTGTATATCCACCGCGCCCTTTTCCGTCTCCCACAGCCCCCGGCAATTCAAAAACAGCGCAGTCGATTCTTTCAATGCCATGACGCTGACCGGCAAATCCCGGATATTCGCGCAGGCAAAAACTTCGCCGAAGATATCGCCCGGCTGTAAATCGGATAAAACACTGCGGTTTCCGTAGTAGTCATCACGAACGATCTGCGCTTCGCCAGAGAGCAGAATGCCGACATACAAAGCCGGTTCCCCCTCACGAAAGAAAAAAACGCCTTTTTGTATGGTCTTCTCTTTTGCGCACAGCTTTTGCAAAACAGCCGGAAATTCTTGTGCGGAAAAACCGCGAAAAAGCCGGCAAGCGCTAAGTTTTGGCACGATTTCTTTATGCTTGGCAAGAATGTCGGACATAAGAAAAATCTTCCTTCAAAAAAGTTTTGTTCTGTTGGATTTCCAACAGACTTTCTTTATATATTGTACTATACTGTTACCGTAAAGTCAAGAGTTATTCGCCAAAGATACCCTAACAAATCTAAAAGGAGTTTATTTTATGAAACGTAAAATCATTAAAATTGACAGAGAAAAATGCAATGGTTGCGGTGCTTGCGCACATGCCTGCCACGAAGGAGCGATTGACATGGTGGACGGCAAGGCCGTACTGACGCGCGAAAACTATTGCGACGGACTCGGCGATTGTTTGCCGGCGTGTCCTACGGGTGCGATATCTTTTGTGGAAAGAGAAGCGGCGGAGTACGACCAAGCGGCGGTTATGGAAAACAATAAGAAAAAAGGGGATAAAAATACGCGCTCGCACGACCATACGCACGCTCACGGCGGTTGCCCCGGGAGCAGAATGAGACAGATGTCGCCTCGTCCCGTCGAAGAAAAAACTTCAAAAGAAAGCGTTTCTCAACTTGCGCAATGGCCGTGCCAGATAAAGCTCGTGCCGGTAAACGCACCGTATTTTGACGGCGCAAAACTATTGATTGCGGCGGACTGCACCGCTTATGCCTACGCCTCTTTACACGACGAGTTTATGTCGGGAAGAATCACGCTTATAGGTTGTCCGAAGCTCGACAGCGTGGATTACAGTGAAAAACTGACGGAAATTCTGACGGCAAACGACGTAAAGAGCGTGACGATCGTCCGTATGGAAGTTCCTTGTTGCGGAGGGCTCGAACAGGCGACGAAAAACGCATTGCAACGAAGCGGAAAATTCATTCCGTGGCAGGTGGTAATCGTATCGGTGGACGGACGAATTTTAAGCGATTGAAAGGTGTGACTATGAAAAATATAACGTGGAAAGACAAAATCGAAACTTTTGAGGTTATGGACGTGAAGGGTAGAGCGTTGAGTTTCTTTTCGGAATTGAGGCAAAAAGCTGCCGCAAAGAAAAACGGCGAGGGCTTGCAAGTCGTTCAGACCTTCGATCCCGTGCCGCTATATCCGATTATGTCGGCAATGGGCTTTGAACATTATACCGAAAAGGCTTCGAAAAACGAGTATCACGCATATTTTTATCGCGTAAAGAAAGGAGAAAACAATGTATAACGTTTTTTGGAAAGATAAAATAAAAGAATTTCAGACGATTGACCTAAGGCATTTGCAGGGGGATTTTTTCGATGGACTTAAAAAGAAAGCGGAAGATCTTGCCGTCGGGCAGGGCTTGCATATCGTGCAGAGTTTCGAGCCGTATCCGCTGTATGCGGTGATGAAAGGGCTCGGATATGAGCGCTTTACGGAAAGGACGGGCGAAACGGAGTTCCACGTATATTTTTACCGCACGGGAAATAAATGCGGAGAAGACGACGCAGTCTTCAAGCCGCTTGCATTACTCAACTATCCTATGATTGACGAAGAACTCGGCAGAATCGCCGCAGATTTTTGGAAAATAACGTGGCAGAGCGAAAATCGCACGCTTTCATATGAGACGAGACTTTTGTTGTCACTTGCAAACGCTGTTGGGGCGGGCAGAATGCGTCAGGCGGTACGAGAGCTCGTAAAAGCATATATTCACGGCGTATCGAGCAAAGAGTTGGGCGATGTCTTCGAGCTTCTGGTGTGGAATCAGGGGATAGGTTTTTTCAGCTCCGAGATAGGACCTTCGGCGTTGTTTTCGGCATACAAACTCATCAAAAATGGCGAGAAACAAGGTAAATCGCGCGACGAAATATGCCTTGCCTTGCGAGAGAGGTTTGGCGAGAAGAACGAAGAAGTGCGCGTATAAGGCAAAATATTTTTAAGGAGTAAATAAAAATGAACGAAAATGTAGCAAAACTTTTGAACGAGCAGGTAAACAAGGAGTTTTACTCGGCGTATCTCTATCTCGATTTCGCCAATTATTATGCAGAAGTGGGGCTTGACGGCTTTGAAAACTGGTACAGAGTACAGGCGCAGGAAGAGAGAGATCACGCAATGCTGTTATTTCAATATCTTCTGAACAATGAAGTAAAAGTTACTTTTGATGCGATCGCAAAACCCGAATGGGAGCGCAACGATAATATGACGCCCCTTAAAAAAGCACTCGAACACGAAAAATACGTTACTGCCTCCATAAACGATATTTATACGGCGGCTTATGAAGCGAGGGACTTTCGCACCATGCAATTGCTTGATTGGTTTGTAAAAGAACAGGGCGAAGAGGAAAAGAACGCGTCGGATATGATTACCAAAATGGAATTGTTCGGCACCGACGCGAAGGGGCTTTATATGCTCAACAGCGAACTGAAAGCCCGTGTGTACGCCGCACCTTCGCTTGTGTTGTGATGAGTTGTTTCCGTTGGCGTCGGCGCTTGCACCACAAGCGTCTTGTTTGACAAAAAGAGAAAACGGCGCAAATTAATTCGTCACCGGGTTTATAGGTGAAGTAAAATAAAAGAACGGCGATAGAATCGGCAGAAACCGAAGAGGAAACACAAAACACTTTTAAAAAATAAGAATTAAAACAAGGAGAACACAAATGAATTTGTTGTTTAAGATTTCATGCGGCTTGTTTGTTCTTTGTGCAAAAGCCGGCAAAGAAGAAAGCGGGTGCATTATAAACACGTTTTTGCAACAAACAGCTGTGCCCGAAACCTTTAGCATTACGGTAAACAAACGGAATTTCTCGCACGATCTGGTAGAGCAAAGCGGGGAATGCGTCGTTGCGATTCTTTCGACGGAAACGGATTTTGAAACGATAAAAAGATTCGGCATGCAGTCGGGAAGGAGTGTCGATAAGTTTGACGGAATCGATTTTAAGACGACGAGTATCGGAATTAAAGTTCCGTATATAAAGGGTATCATGGGATACTTTGCGCTTAAAGTTTTGAAAACCGTCGATATGGGTACGCACACGATGTTCGTGCTTTCGACAGTCGAAAACAAGGCTTTTGTCGAAAGCGGCGACGCACTCACTTACGACTATTATCAGAACTTTATAAAACCTAAACCCGAGATTAAAACGATAGAAAGAACGGAAAAGTGGGTTTGCAAAATCTGCGGATACATTCACGAAGGACCTTTGCCTCCGGATTTTATCTGTCCGCTTTGTAAGCATCCGGCATCGGATTTTGAAAAAGTACAATAAAATAAAAAACCAACAAACACGAAAAAGGAGAAAATAACATGAAATACATATGTATATGTGGTTATGTTTATGATGAAGAATCGGGAGATGTGGAACTCGGTATCGCTCCCGGCACCAAATGGGAAGACCTTCCAGAAGATTTCGTTTGCCCTATATGCGGTATAGGTAAAGAAGGTTTTTCGGAAGAGTAAAATCCCGACGTCGGACGGAAGTTTACGGATAAGCCGTAAAACGCATATTGAAAAACCCTGCGACGAGAGAGACTGCCTGAGAAAGAGATTCTTTAGCATAATCGGAACGAAGCCTATGTTGTCGGTTTGAAATGAAAAAGAATCGTTGCAGATTTGTTGCAATTATAACGCAGATTCTTGGGAAAATAGACGAGAGAATAAGGTATTATAGTATGAGAGTGACGGCAGAACCCGGATTATAACGAAAATACTAAAAGGAGGAAAATGAATGCAGTATCTATTAACGTTTTTGGAAGGGCTTGCGTCGTTTATTTCCCCTTGCCTTTTGCCTATGATACCGTTGTATCTTTCGTATTTTGCCGGCAGCGACGACGAAGAGGGGAATACACAAACAAAGGGAACGACGGACGAAAACATTGTTGTAACGGCAGACGAAAACATTGTCGCAATGGAGGATGTGCAGCCTAAGCAAGTAAAAAAACGCAAAATAAACGGCAAAGTTATCGTGCGTGCGCTTTCGTTTGTTCTCGGTTTTACGCTGATGTTTGTTTTCTTCGGAGGACTTGTGGGACTCGTCGGCGGATTTCTGACCAAACACAAAACCGTAGTCAATATCGTCGCCGGCATAATCGTAATCATATTCGGACTGTCTTATGTCGGACTTTTCAATCTTCCTTTTTTCAAAGGACTGAAAAAAGCGAGAAAAGCGGACACGGTATTTTCGGCATTTCTGTTCGGCATCGTGTTTTCGGTGGGAGTAGGCCCGTGTACCGGTGCATTTTTAGGCTCGGCACTTGCGCTTGCTTCAACGTCGGGAACAGTCGTAAAAGGTGTGTTGTTGCTTCTTTGCTATTCGTTGGGGCTGGGCATACCGTTTGTGCTTGCCGCACTTTTGACGGATAAACTGAAACGGCTTTTCACGTTTATAAAAAAGCACTATAAAGTCATAAAAATCGTAAGCGGCAGCTTGCTTATCGTGATGGGTATTCTTTTGGCCGCGGGAGTTATGGATAAACTCGGCGCAATTTTAGCGTAAGGAGGTGTGATATGACAAAGAAAATAATTATTACAGTTTTGAGTATCTTGTTGTTTGCGGGCGTCGTTGTCGGCGGATATTTCGGATACAAAAAATTATCGGAGAAAAATCCGCCCGATGCGGGGACTCTCGGAACGGAACAAAAGGGCGATTATAAGGATTTTACGGTGACGGACGTAAACGGCAAAGAAGTTAAACTTTCCGATTTTATCGGCAAGCCCATAGTCATAAACTTCTGGGCGTCGTGGTGCGGCCCTTGCAGGAGCGAATTGCCCGCTTTCGATAAAGTGGCAAAAGAAAACGAAGGGCAAGTGCATTTTCTGATGGTAAATCTTTTGTCTGGCGAAACCGAAACCAAGGTCAAGGAATTTGTGCAGAAAGAAAACTATTCTTTCCCGTTGTATTTCGACAATACGGGAACAGCGGCGAGCACATATAACGTGTCGAGTATTCCCGTAACGGTATTCATCGACGCACAGGGAAAAATAAGGAAGTCGCAGGTCGGGGCGATGAGCGAAATCGTCCTTAAATCGTATGTGGCGGAACTTTTGAAACAAGGAGAATAAAAAAAATGACGGTAATCGTTGACGAAAAGAATTTCAAAGAAGATGTTTTGCAATCCGAAACTCCCGTACTCGTAGATTTTTATGCCGAGTGGTGCGGACCGTGCAAGGCTTTAATGCCGACGATAGAGGAAATCGCAATAGAATACGCGGAGAAAATCAAAGTCGTTAAAATAGACGTCGATAGAAACGAAAATCTTGCGGTAAAATACGGCATTATGAGCATTCCGGCATTGTTGTTTTTCGTAAACGGCAAACCCGAAAAGTCGCTTATAGGCGTCCAGTCAAAAGAGAAAATCGAAAAGACGATAAGAAAATTTTTATAGACACGGACAACTCTTTTTCAATTAATGCTGTTTCCAAAAGGAGAACTGAATATGAAAAAATATCCATTCTGATTCTTTTGTTTGTTATGTCTTTTGTTTGTTTCGGATGCTCTAAAGAGATTATAAGAATTACCGATTTGCCGGAGTATTCGACTATGACAAAAGAAACCGACAGAATCGATGTAACGTTCGACAATAATACCGGTGTGCCGTTTTATTTCAGCATTACAAACGAAGAAGAGATCAAACAAATAATGCATATTATTTTTACGGGGGTTCTCAAAAAACAATCCAAAGAAATAAACGACGGAAACCATACTTCAATCAAAATAATTCAAGGTGAAAAAACATATAGTATGCACGTCACGAACATTAAGAGTAGAAAATATTACTACTAAGAATAGAACAATACGAAATCGGCGGCGCTGTATATACCGTGATCGCCGAAGAAAGCGAAAATGTCAAGAGTACGGCATTGGATATTATAAAGAGATTGGTCAGTCAAATAAATGAAGGACGAATCAAATCAACGGAACGAATTTGCTGTTTGGAGAAAGACGGAGGAAAAGAAAAATGTCAGGAACACAAACAGCTGTAATAAAAAGAAAAAATAACGGAGGTGAAAAAATAACGGCACTGTACAGCCGGTTAAGCCGAGACGACGAGTTAAGCGGCGACAGCAACAGTATCGTACATCAAAAGGAAATATTATCCGCATATGCGGAAAAGCACGGATTCGGAAACATACGGTTTTACGTGGACGACGGCTATTCGGGAACGAACTTTAACCGTCCGGACTTTCAAAGAATGATGGAGGACGTGAACAACGGACGCATCGGTACGATTATCGTGAAAGATATGTCGCGGTTCGGTAGGGACTACATAATGGTGGGTTACTATACCGAAATAATGCTGCCGCAAAAGGATATACGATTCATAGCGGTGAACGATAATGTGGATAGCGAAAACCAGGCAGATAATGACTTCACGCCGTTTCGGAACATCATCAATGAATGGTACGCCAAAGACACAAGTAAGAAGATCCGAAGCGTTCTCAAAGCGAAAGGCAATTCGGGGAAGCATTTAAGCGTCATTCCGCCGTTCGGATATATGAAAGATCCGAACGATAAGGAAAAGTGGATAATAGACGAGGAAGCGGCGCGAATCGTAAGGAAGATATTCCGAATGTATCTGGACGGAAACAATATGGGAAGTATCGCCCGTAAGCTCACAGCCGAAGGAACAGAAACGCCCAAGCTGTACGCCGAGAACAGGGGAATAAAACACTATAAAGCGGCGGCGTATCCCGAAATATGGAGTCGGATTTCCGTGGAGTATATCTTGTCGAACTATGAATATACGGGATGTACGGTAAATTTTAAGACAAAGAGAAAATCGTTTAAGAACAAAAAGCAGGTAATACAAGATAAAGAGTCTTGGGCGGTATTCGAGGGAACGCAGGAGCCTATTATAGCCAAAGAGACTTTTGAAACGGTACAGAAGATGCGAGGCACAAAACGGGCGTACACCAAATTCAACGAAGTCAATATTTTTTCGGGATTGCTGTATTGCGCCGACTGCGGCGGGAAGCTGACGATACGCCGCAGAGCAGACGACAGAAGGAAGGACGCTTTCATCTGTTCGACGTACCGTAAAAAGAAGAAAGGGCTTTGTACGGAGCACGCGATAAAGGTAAATACACTCGAACAAATTGTGCTTAACGATATACGCAAGGTATGCGCGTATGTAAGAAAGTATGAGCGGGAGTTTGTAGAAGAGTATCGAAGATGTTCAACCCGCGAGAGCGCGAAGCTGCAAGCGGCGGCGAGAAACGAACTGAAAAAGGCGGAGAGCAGACTATCGGAGATAGAGAGAATCATCGTAAAGCTCTATGAAGAGAAGGTATGCGGCGCGATGCCCGAAGGACGGTTTGAACTTCTTGCGAAAAACTATGAAGCGGAACAGGCGGAGTTGAAACAAAAAGCAGACATACTCAAAACCAACCTTTCGGCTACCGAGGCAAGCGAAAAGAACATTGCAAAGTTTATTGCTATCGTAAAAAGCTATACCGAAGTAATCGAGCTTACGCCCGAGATTCTGAATAGTTTTATAGATAAGATATATATCGGAAAACCCGAAAGACTAGACGGAAAGCGTGTGCAGGAAGTGAAGATTATCTATAAACTGATAGGAGCGGTAGATATACCGCAGTAACAAAACACCAATTGCCTTGGGGAGAATAAAAATCCCCAAGGACAATTAACACATACGAAGTGGAATTGCAAGTATCATATCGTGTTTGCGCCAAAGTATCGGCGTAAAGTATTTTATGAAGAGAAGAGATCGGAGATTCGCGAAATAATACGCACATTGTGTCAATGGAAAGGGGTGGAGATAGTTGAGGGAGAAATATGCCCTGACCATTTACATCTGTTGCTAAGTATTCCACCAAAAATTAGCGTTTCCGGGTTTATGGGATATTTGAAAGGAAAGAGTAGCTTGATGATATTTCAAAAATTTGGAAACATGAAATTTGCATACCGGAATCGCGAATTTTGGTGCAAGGGATACTACGTGGATACGGTAGGAAAGAATACTGCGGCAATAAAGGCATACATAGCGGAACAGCTGAAAGAAGATAAGGAGAGCGACCAATTAAGCATCTTTGACCCGCAAGACCCTTTTAAGGGTAGCAAGTAACAGGCGCGGGCTGGCAGGCGTTTTTATGCGCACTTGTGCGCAAGCTAGTAGTATTAGGGCTATGCCCGAAAATGAAATACCACCCGCTATGCGGGTGGATATTTATTTATGTCCGCAGATTTAATAATTAGATGTATTACAAATGTTATTTGCAAGCCTCGACTGTGTTATTATTTGTTCTTTTCGAAGAAATTGCACCCGCAAAAGCAACTACGAAATTTATAATCAATATTGTAATCTCTATAAGTGACTGGAGCCATATAAGAGTTAATTTTGCATGCATGCCAAATATTTTTACCTGTTGTACGTAGTATTTGTTGCGGAATTTTAAAAAAAGTGGTATAATATAAAATAATCGACCATAATCGATCAGGTGAGTCGCTATAGAGGTTTTATATGAGTAATACAAATAACGTAATGAACGAAGGGCTTCCTTCTAATGTAATCTGCTCCGATCCATACGGGTGTACTTTTGAGGAGATTGTAGAGCTTTTGGGAGAAAAAAGTGGAAGAGCTTTCTTTAGGACTCTTTATAAAGAGAAACCCAAAATTCAAAATCAAACAATTAAGGTTAATAGTATTGAAAACGGTGGCGATACAAAAAAATACGCTTTTGAGCTTAACGATGGATATTGTATAGAAACCGTTAGCATTACCAGAAAAACAGGGACAACCGTTTGTGTCAGCACAATGGTAGGTTGTCCTATTGGATGCACGTTTTGTGAGTCGGGTAGCAATGGATTTATTCGAAATCTTTCGGCTTCGGAAATTGTCCAACAAGTGATATTGATGAAAGACAAAATAAATAGAATTGTCTTCATGGGTATGGGAGAGCCTTTGTTAAATTATGATACATTGATAAAAGCAATACACATTTTGCGAGATCGAAATGGGTTGGATTTTCCCACGGATGGAATTACAATTTCAACTGTTGGACCACTTAAAGAATTAAAGAAATTACGTGAAGAGCATATTAAAATTCAACTCACCCTTTCTCTGCATGCGACAACGCAAGCTGTTAGAGATAGATTGATACCAAACATGAAAGGTCAAGATATTGGAAAAATTGTGGAATCGGTATTATCATATTCGGAAAGGCATAATAGAAAGATTACGATTGCATATCTGCTTATCCCTGGTGTAAATGATAAATCAAGCGATGTGCGTCAATTGGGAAGATGGTTTAGGGATAAGAATGTTTTAATCAATTTGTTGCAATATAATGAAACAAAATGTGGTAAGATTGTTCGTCCTAACAAGCAACAGTTGGTCGCCTTTAAACTGCGCCTAGAACAATCGGGTTTAGAGGTTAAAATTAGAGAGTCGAGAGGTGGAAGGATTAAAGCCGCTTGCGGACAGTTGGTAAGTGAACACAACAAGAAATCGAAAGCAAAAAATCAGCACCAATCTCCTAATTCACATGATGGCACAACTGTTGTGGAGCAATTTCATGTAAAAAAATGCAAAACCTGCCTTCAAAAAGAAAGCTGCGCACTCAGGGCGAGCGGAAAGCATTGTCAATAAAATTATACAAAATCAGTACGGTATTATAATGATGGAGAAACTCAAGGTCATTAATTTAGCTAAATCATACGATAGGGATGTCCCCGTTTTGAGGGATATTTCCTTTTGTGTTGATGACCGCGACTTCTTTGTTATTCTTGGACCATCGGGCTGTGGAAAAACAACCCTCTTAAATATTATCGCAGGAGTCGAAGATATAAATGGTGGAGAGATATACATTGATGGAATAAGGGTGAATGAAAATAAACCTCAAAAAAGAGATGTAGCAATGGTTTTCCAGAATTATGCTCTTTATCCCACAATGAATGTGTTTGACAACATTGCTTTCCCACTTAGGAATCGACATTTTAAGAAAAAAGAAATTGAAGGGAAGGTATTATCTGTTGCAAAACTTCTTCATATAGAAGATATTTTAAAAAAGAGAATAACCCAAATTTCTGGCGGACAAAAACAGAGAGTAGCAATAGGGAGAGCGATAGTAAGAGAGCCAAAGTTGTTTTTGTTTGATGAACCGCTTTCAAATTTGGATGCTACATTGAGAAGCGAGATGAGGCAAGAATTATTGAATTTACATAGCCAGCTCAATTCCACATTTATTTATGTTACGCATGATCAAACTGAAGCATTGTCTTTGGCTATGAGAAGTATATATCTTGTAAGGTTAATCCTTCTGTTATTGCACAGAAAGATGATATAATTTATACGCGAACAGGGCAAGTTGGTCTTGTGTTTCGCGGATACTATGGAGTCGTTCACAATAATTCTTTTATTGTATCATTACAGTCGGATAATCTCTCAAAAGATTATTTATACGCTGTATTAAATAGTGATTTTGTGAGAAAGCAAGCACTATCGTTAGCAAAGAACTCGGCGCAACCCGATTTAACACACGATATGTTTAAGTCTATCGTGATACCTGTACCAACTAAGAAAAAACAAATTGAAGTTGCGGCTGTATATAATTTCTTATCTCAAAAAATTGAAGAAAATACTGCCGTAAATGATAATTTAGCAAATCATTCTGCAATGGTTGCCTGACCGTTCATTAGAAGCGGCAAGAGAAAATCGCGCTGTTGTTTTAACTTTTTAGTTTCAAGAAACAACGTTGTCATTGTTTCCATTGCAGGTTTTACTATCGAATTGAACTTTCTGAGTTCTTTTTCCGACGGAATATAGAGATTGACTAAAAGAAGGCTGTCTTTTTGTAAGTGCTTTAAGCCCGAACCCGCAAAAAACGAGTCGTTGATACTACGAATTACACTTTTTAAGTAACAGAACAGGTAGAACGAATATTCACCTTTACCGCACACGCACCAAGTGTCGGTTGAATATGCCGCTTTGCCATAGTAACCTTTAATCGTAGCATTACCACCGGTTGATAAATAGCAGTTCATACCGTCAACCAACGCACTCTGCCATTCGTTGATTGCTTCGCCGCTTGTAAAAAACGGATAATCACCCAAAATACCTGTGCTATCATTGACTTGAATCGTGGATTTTGGGTGTTCCTGCAAAATATCGCTGATAATTCCATTGGGCTTTCGAGTGGCAAACATAAAATCAAAGCAACTCTTTATAACTTGCTGTAAATTATCATTTATGGTATAATCAATAGAGAATTTGCTCTATGTAATATTTCGCTTGTAGGAGGCGATTATGGTAACAAGAAAAGAAGATACACCGCAACGTCGTGCGAATCGTAAGTATGAGGAAAAGAATAAGGAAAAGCGTAAGGCGAAGTGCGGGAATTTTCAAACGATGATACCGAGAGAACTTTTTGACGAAATAAACGCTTTTCTTAAAGAAAATGGGATGACAAAGGTTGATTTTATCCGAGATGGATATGAAGCCTTAAAGCACAAATCCGATAACGAATCCAAGTAAAGTTCTATGGAGGAAATAAATGAAGTATAAAGATAAGTGGATTAGCAATGCGACTGATGAGGAATTAAGTGCTGAACGAGAAAAGGTTCGTCAGGATTTTTGCAATCCGAATTTTGATGATGATTATCGAGAAGAATGTCATACAACGTTGGGCAGATTTGACAGAGAAATGAGTAAAAGGGCTTGGGAAAACGAAGAACCGCAAGCACCGAGCATTCATCGTGAACACGGATGGCACTTGCCTAATGATGACGATTGAATTTTCAATGAGATAACTGTTTTTAACTGAATATAATAAGAAAAACGCAGAACGGCGCAGTCAGAAATGATTGCGTCGTTTTTCTATCACTACGGAGCGAATAGGAACGTCAAGATATTTATCGGTTCGGACGATCCGGATACGCGAAGGGAGTTTTCGGAACTTTGCGGACAGAAAAAGGTCAAAAACTTTTCGGTCAACACGAGTGCGGAAAATCCTGCGTCGTCGAATACGGGAGCAAGCAATCAGCCGCTCATTACGATCGGTATGCTTGAACGACTGAACGGAAACGAGAAGGGCGATGCGATCGTATCGGTCCGAGGGTACGAGCCTATCTGGTCGCGCTTTACGCCGTCGTATGAACTGAAAGATGTGTACTTTGCGGCAGGCAAGGCGGACATTTCAAAGCGTGAGGCGCGGCTGTTCGATAAGAGCGAATATGTGTTCGATATTCTGGGAGGAAGTCAGAAAGAAGAGGAAGAAAAACAGCTCGAAGCAATCGAACGCCGTGAAGAAGAGCAAGCGCAAGAGGAAAAAGAAAAAATCCAGGACTTTACGGCGCTTGACGAAGCATGGAAGAAAAAAGTTGAAGAAGTACACACGAAAATCCTCAAAGCGGCATCTATGCTTGCAGAAGAGGATGCCAAAGTGCTGGTGGAAGCGAGGCTGGAGGACAAGCAGACATTGATTGCGCTTCTCCTTAAAGAATATACGGACATCAGTACACAGCAAAAACTGAATACGCTCAATAAATATCTGAGCGAAGAACTGCCGAAACTGCTTGAATTGCAGGAACAGGCAAAAAAATAAAAAGAAAAGGAGAAGAAAGTTGAAGAAATTTTTAAAATTCATTCCGCTTCTTGTAATCGGGATTATCGCAAGCATAGCGATGGTCGGTTGCGGAACAACGGAAAAAGAAGCAAGCGTATCGACAAAAGTCAAAGTTGCGGCGGCAATGCCGTTGGCGATGACGTATGCCGAAAGTACAGAGCCTTGCGAGCATAATTTTGAAGCAATCGATGTGGTCGCGGCAACGTGTACCGAGCAGGGCTATACGGTTTATACCTGTACAAATTGCGGCGAGAGCTACAACGATAATTTTGTTCCCGCGCTGGGACATTCGTTCGTGGACATCACCGTTCCTGCAACGTGTACGCATAAGGGATATGTGACACATTTCTGTACGACTTGCGGCTATGAGTATTCGGATACGTTCGTAGACGAAAAGGGGCATACATACACAGATGAAGTTATCGCGCCTACTTGTACGGAACAGGGCTATACACTGCATACTTGTTCGGACTGCGGATACTCGTTCAAAGATAGCTATGTTGAGGCACTCGGTCATACCTATTCGGAAGTTGTGACCGAACCCACTTGTACGGAGGGCGGCTATACCACCTATACCTGCGAGACCTGAGGAGAAGAGAAGATTTCCGATTTCGTCGAACCTAAGGGACATACCTATCTTGAAACGGTAACTCCCGCAACGTGCGTGACCTATGGCTATACCGAACACAAATGTGCAGATTGCGGCGACAGATATATTACGGATTACATCAAAGCAACAGGTCATACCTATCTTGACATAGTTGTAGAAGCGACGGAGGAGAGCGTGGGATACACAAGACATCTTTGCGTAGTCTGCAATTACAGTTATCTTTCGGATTTCGTGACCAGCGGCGATACGGGATATATCGAAGAGGAAGAGCAAGAACCTCAGCACAAGCATCTGTATCAGTTGCATGTACAGGATAACGTCGAGGATAAATATTTCATTGCTCTCCGTGTCTGTGCTTGCGGTGACAGTAAGGTAGGAAATCTTACGGCAGATCTTACAGATGAAAACGGTCAGACCATTCTGCTTTCCTCAAACGAATACGGTCAGTTTGATTATGCAGGCATTTACGGCAATTATATTGTAACCATTATGGATGAAAACGGCACAGAGCTGACGATGTTCGATATTTCGGCAGGCGAAGCACCCGAAATTCCGGATGGCGGCGACGAGGAACTGCCCGACGAAACGCCCGATGGCGGTAACGAAGAATTGCCCGACGAAACGCCCGACGGCGGCAACGAGGAACAGCCCGATGAAACGCCCGACGGCGGCAACGAGGAACAGCCCGATGAAACGCCCGACGGTGGTAACGAGGAGAAACCCGACGAAACACCCGACGGTAATAACGATGAACAGCCCGGTGATACGACGGAACCCACGGAAGATGAGGGAAAAGGAAGTGCGGGAACGGCAATCATTCTGCTGGTCGTATTCGTTCTGCTTGTGGCAGGCGGAATCGGCGCGGTGATCTTCATGAAGAAGAGAAAGAACAAAAATCAGAATTAAAAAAGGAGGACTACATAACACATGAACATGAACTTATTGGCAACTGGGCTGGATGAAAATCTTGCCCAAATCGTGGAGAAGCTCAAGGGGCTGATCGACAGCTTCTGGATCTACATCGTAATCGCTCTCGCGGCGGTGGTCGTCATCTGGGGTGCCTATATCGGCATCAAGATTGCAATCGCGCACAGAAATGAAGAAAAAATCAATGCTCGTGACATGGTCAAGAACCTGATTATCGGTATCGTTATAATTTTCGTCGTCGCAATGGGTGCGCCTTTGCTCATCAACGGTCTGTCCGCTTGGGTTGGCGCATAAAAATATAATTTCTGAATGAAAGGGCGGCGAGGCGTTCTCGCCGCCCTGTTTTCAGATAAAGGAGGATAAATGCTGATATTTTTGCAAGAAATAGCCTTGCAGCTATTCCTATGGCTTTTACAGCTCATAGATGGTTTGATGGAAATATTCTCCGCAATTTCTGGCGTGACTTCCGTGAATTACCACGGACAACAGGTAAATATCATTGAGTTTGTAATCGGAGATTCGACCGTTGGGGCAATCTTTTGGTGCATTTTCATAACCGCCGTAGGGCTGACGTGTATTTTCACGATCGTCGGACTTGTCAAAAATATGGTGGCGAACAACCGAACGGTATCGACGATTGTAGGCAAGTTCTTTTTGGCATTGCTCGGCACGATGGCTATGCTCGCAGTTGTGATTCTCGGTATTTTAATTGCAAACTCACTCTTGCAGCTTCTTGCGAGAATTTTTCAGTTGGAGAACAACACAAAATTATCGACGGCAATTTTCAATGCCTGCGTGGGGGATTGGGTCAACGGTTATTCCGCGTCGAATATGGATGTGACATCTTTATCTGTAAGTAAGATTTTAGGCGGATATGATACGGCATTGTTCGGTATCTGGCCGACTTCGTGGAAGTGCAACGGCATGGTAAATCCGAACACGTTTATGTATTTGCCCGCGTTGATTGCCGGTATTGCATTGACGATAGCTTTAATTATTGCAGTACTCAATCTCGCAAAGCGTGTGTATGAAATTGTATTTACATACTTTACGATGCCAATTTCAATGTCTACGCTTCCTTTGGACGACGGCGCGCGGTTCAAGAATTGGCGCGAGATGTTCGTGACAAAAATCGTGCTTGCGTATGGCGCGGTTTTAGCGGTCAATATCTTTGCTCTTTTGTTGCCGCTCATCAATCAGATGCACATAGACGGTGTAAGCGGATTTGCGAATTCGATGTTTACGCTGTTTATGATTGTCGGCGGTGCAATGATAATCCCCGCAGGTCAGACATTGTTTGCAAGGCTGTTCGGACAGGCGGACGATATGAGAGCAGGCGGTGGCTGGCTCAGAAGTGCATTCTACGGCGGCAGAATTGTCAGTGCAATGACGGTTGGCTTGGCAATGAAAGGAGTAAGAGGCATCGGTCGTGCCGTAAGGCGGCGCAGCAATCGTTCGCATAATAGCGGAGATTCGGGAAGTTCTGGAGGTTCGTCGGCAGATGACAGTTCGGATCAGTACACGGAGAGCAGTTCGGAAGGAAGTGCGCCTGACGGGGGAACGGAAACAAGCGAAGGAGGTGAAAGCAGTTGAGGATAATTCCTAAAAAAATAAAGGTCAAAAACACGGTATGGAAATGCTACTCAATGATGGATGTGGTTGTTGCTCTGTTTGTATTTGCTATCATCTTTATTGCAATTACGGCGGGTAGTTGGGCGCTTGCAATAGTAGTGGGACTTATAGCAGTCGTGATGTTTATGCCCACGCCGGATGGTATCTTCTATACCTGTATTTTTGAGAATATAAAGTTTTTGTTCGCCAAGAAGAGATATACGGCGGACGCGAAGAACCCAAAAGAAAGTGTGGATACGCTTATCGGGTTGAAAGAAATCAAGACGAACGGCTTGCTTGTATATAGCAGCGGTATGTACGGCAGGGTCATTAAAATCGGACAAAAGAACTTCGGCATAGAGGACGTTGTGCAGCAGAATATAGATATTAACTACATAGCCAATGCCTTAAAACTTCTTGACCTCAATCAAAGCGCTGACATTATAAAAATTGACCGTCCCGTGAATCTGGACGGCTTTGCAAAAGATGTGTTTACAAGACTTTCCGAACTCAGAGAGTCGGAAGAAGAAAGAGAGGTCAAAGACATAAAACGCGGTGTCTTGCAGGAGAGAATAGACCGCATAGACAAGCTGAACAATATCCGCAAGCAGTATCTGTCCGATTACTATATCGTAGTTTACGGCAGGAACGAGCTTGACCTTGAAAGCACGGCAATCAATGTTGCCGGGGAGATTTCCAAGAGCGGACTTTCTACCAAGCTCTTAGGTCAGCGAGAGGCGGCTGTATTTTTGAAGTACAGTTTTTCTCGCAATTTCGACGAGAGAGAGGAGAAAGACATTGCCGAGGAGGACTTGCTCGCGTGGGTAAAGCCCAAAGAGCTTGTATTCCACGGCAACAGGTACGTCATTGACGGTACAGAGGCAAGCGTGCTTGCGGTTGCAGATTATCCGTTGCGCGTCAAGAATGCGTGGGGCGCAGGACTTTTCAATATTCCCAACACAAAAGCGGTCATGCACGTCAAGCCCGTAGACAAGTACAAGGCAATCCGCCGCATCGACAAGTGTATCGGTGAAATGGAAACGAAGCAGATCATCTCGGACAAGGCGAGTGAAGCAAACAGCGCGGAAACGCATCAGGAAACAATGAATGCGCTTTTGGACAGTTTGCAGACGGAAAACGAAAGTCTTTTGGACGTAACGCTGACGATTACCGCCTATAACTACCTCAAAGACGAGAACTATAAAAAAGCGGTGCGTCGCGCTATGCTGACGGGCAATTTCAAACCATCCACATTGTATGGATTGCAGATTGAAGCGTTCAAATCGGCAACGGTATCGTCCGTATCAACGCTTAAAAATCACGAACGCGGTATTAACAGTTCATCGCTTGCAGCTGTGTTCCCGTTTGTAAGGACTTGCGTTCTGGACGAGGGCGGCATTCTTTTAGGCGCGAACAAGACGAACGGCTATCCGTTCATTCTCAATCTGTGGAAGAGGGGAACGCTGTACCAGAACAGCAACGCTATGATAATCGGTAAGTCGGGTTCAGGTAAATCGTATTTTCTGAAAACGCTCATTGCCAATGAATGGGCAAACGGAACGCGAGTTATCGTTCTTGACCCAGAGGCAGAGTATCTGTCGCTCACACGAAATCTTTGCGGCAACATCATTGATGTCGGAAACGCGCGAGAGGGCAGGATCAATCCTTTCCATATATATAAGATACTCACCGAGGACGGAACGCCTGCCGACTCTAAGGTTACGTTCAATACGCACTTAAAAATGTTAGAGAGCTTTTTCAAAATCGTGCTTGCAGACGCACCCGTCGATGTCATTGAACTTATCAATAACCTTGTCGTGGAAACATACGAGAGAATGGGCATTACGGAGAATACGGACTGTTCGGCTTTTTCTGCGGAATATTTCCCGCTCTTTTCCGATTTGCTTGAAACTTTGCAGTCAAAGGATAAGGAGCGTATGGATAGCCTGACTTTACGCGATATGCGCACGGCAGAACTGTACTTGCAAAAGTTTGTGACGGGCAGATATTCGGACATCTGGAATGCGCCGTCCACATTAAAAACGGACGCTGACCTTATCGACTTCGATTTTCAGAGTTTGTTCGCAAACAAGAACAATGTCGTGGCGAACGCTCAGATGCTGCTCGTATTCAGGTTTATCGAACAGGAAGTTATCAATGCGAGGGAGAAAAACAAGGGAGGAGCAAACCTGCATACGCTTATCATTGCGGACGAGGCACACCTCTATATCGACCCTAAATTCCCGATCGCTCTCGACTTCTTCTATTCGATGAGCAAGAGAATACGAAAGTACAACGGCTCGTTCATTCCCGCAACACAAAACATTGCGGACTGGAACGCCAACGAGGAACTGCGCGGAAAGACCTCGGCGATTATTAAAAATAGTCAGTACAGCTTTATTTTCAAGCTATCCGCGCCCGATATGAAGGACGTGCTCGACGTTTACAAAGCGGGCGACAGCTTTAACGACGAAGAACAGAGAATGATCATCTCGGCAGTTACGGGACAGACCTTCTTTGTTGGCTCTACGGAACTGAGAAGCTGTGTGCTTATTAAAGCAGGAGATTATACGCAAAAGCTGTTTGATGAAAAAACAGGGGAGGAAATTGCATGACAGAAAGAAAAAACCTTACGTTTATTCTCGCGGCGTTGTTTGTTGTACTTGCAACGATTTTTATAGGGGTGTTCTGCGGGACACCCCTGCAAGCATCGGCAGCAACAACTCCGAGATACACCGTTGCTTTTTCATATACTTGTACCTATCAATATAATACAACTCACAGGACGGACAGTTCCGGAACTGATACTACATCGGCTACGGTAAAAGATTCGTTAGGAAAATCTACGACTATTTCCATAGCAATGTATGGAAGTGCTGCGTCAGGAACAGGAACACTTGCCAACGGAGGAACTATTAAGTCTGATACCGTCAATATTGTTCTTACATCTGGTTATCAATGGCATTCCATTTCAGTTACTAATAGTTCTGGAACGGAAGTAGGGAAAAGTTCAAAAACGACTTTGACGTTAAGCGGATTGGCTGATGGAAAATATTCGGTAAAATGTAAAGAGTCTGGGCAAGGTTGGAACCCAAATCCAAGAGCATACGCAACATATTATACGGAGATCACATTCAGCTTTGTTGTGGATACTTACGTTGATAACACGAAACCGACAATCAGCGGGGCATCGACTTCTTCAACGGGCAAGTATACAAATCAATCGTTTACGGTTACGGCGAGCGATATAGGGAGCGGCATTGATAAACTCTATTGGATGGCTCCGAACAGCGGGAGCTATTCGTCTACGAGTTCAACCAGCAAAACTATTTCTGCAAGTTCGGCAAACGGTTTATATCGATTTTATGCAACGGACAAGTTCGGAAATCGCTCTTTAACTTATTATGTGTTTCTTGATACGGTTGCTCCGTCCGGAACTTTCTCGTTGCGAAACGGGAATACGATTGCATCAGGCGGCTCGACAAAAGAAGAGTTTTCCTTTTCTGCCACAGATAGCGGCAGCGGTGTGAGTAAAATTGAATACAAGAAACCTTCTTCTTCATCGTGGAGTAATTACGCGGCAGGAACAATTATTCAACCGGTGGCAGAGCAGGGATTATATTATTTTCGTGCAATAGATAAAAGCGGCAATGCTTCAACGTATACGATTACTACATTACATCCTTGTGCGGATGGTCATAGCTATGTTGCAAAGGTAATTGAACCGACATGTACAGAAAAAGGATATACCGCTTATACTTGTTCGGTTTGCGGTGATAGTTACACCGATAATCAGACACAGGCAACAGGTCATAATTATGTGGCTTCGATCGTTGAGTCAACCTGTATTGAAAAAGGATATACAATCTATACTTGCTCAAAATGCGGGGACAGTTACCGCGATAATGAAACTGCTCCGCTCGGACATAATTATGTGATGGAAACCGTATCGGCAACATGTACGGAGAAAGGTGGAACCGTCTATACATGTACACGATGCGGGGTAAAATACAGCGGAAATGAAACGGAGCCGCTTGGACATACTTATGTAACGGAAACGGTTGCGCCAACTTGTGAGGAAGGCGGCTATGCGTTACATACCTGTTCGCGTTGCGGACATACCTATACGGATAGTGTTACGCAGCCGCTCGGTCATAACTTTATTAAAACCACGCAAGAGGCAACATGTACCGAATACGGGAAAATTGTCTATACTTGTCAGGTTTGCGGGCATGAAACAGCGGAATCCGACGGTATTTATCCGACAGGCCATAATTACTCAAATTTTATCGTGAAGGCTGCAACCTGTACAGAGGACGGAGAAAGAAGATATGTCTGCGACAGATGCGGCGACGAATATACGGAAGTAATTTTAGCGCCAGGTCATAGTTATGCGATTACAGATTCTTATTCGGAAAACGGCAAGACGACGCGGGTATATACTTGTACCGTTTGCGGTGACAGCTATGTGCAGGAAATGGGGGATCAGTACGAGGAGGTATCTTCGTATGTCGAAGAGCTGTTTGAACAATACCGACCATATATGATATGGGTATTCCTCGGTACGGCTGCGATTTGGAGCATCGTGATGGGTGTGTTCTTTGCAATAGCCCAGAAGAACGAAGAAAAGGAAAAGGCAAAGAAGATGATCGTCAACTATGTAATAGGGCTTGTGGTCATTTTCGCAATCCTCGTAGCTTGCCCGTTCCTTGTCCGTGGAATTGCAGTTCTGGTAACTTAAAAAACTTTCAGAGGAGGAAAGAATGTGATTAAAACAAAAAGAACAGCCATGATTTGTTTGCTGTTTACAATCTTGCTGTTAGGTGTGGGTTGTTTTGGTTTTATGGGCTTCGGCAATACAACGGCTTATGCGGCGACGACACCGAAATATACAATGACGTTTTCAGGCACACATACAAATCTGGGATGGGGTGCTAACGGACTGCAAACGCAGATAACAGATCAAACAAAAATTTCGGTACAGAAAGTATGGTCGTCCGGCGATAAAGAGGATGTGATCATGTATTTGTCGGGAAGTTCTGTTTCCGGGAGTGCAACGCTTGAAAATTACGGGTATATAAACTCTTCTCAAATTACATTTTCAAGTTCTGTCAGCGCAACGCTGAAAATTTATAACAGTAAGGGGCAGGAAGTCGCGTCCGGCAGCGATTCTATTACCACTACGTTGTCTGATGGGCAATATAAAGCAACTCTTAATAAGACAAAACAGAGCGGTGCCGGTTATACACAGTGGGGATATAGTTTGGATTTGTATTCCTATTTTAATATAGATACAAATTCACCGACATTAAACGGGGCATCTACATCGACGACAGGAAAATATGTGAACTCATCCTTTACAGTTTCCGCGAGCGATGCGGGGAGCGGACTTTCAAAGTTATATTGGAAGTTACCGACATCTTCTTCGTACTCATCGACGACATCTTCTAATAAAACAATTTCGTCAAGTTCTGCAAACGGTCTATATCGGTTCTATGCCGAAGATAAGGCAGGAAATACATCCGCAACTTATTATGCCTATCTCGATACGGTTGCGCCGACGGGAAAGTTTTCTTTGAAAAACGGAAATACGGTAGAATCGGGTGGTTCTACAAAAGAGGCGTTCTCGTTTACGGCATCTGACGGCGGTAGCGGTGTGAGTAAAATTGAATACGCAATACCGACAGCCCCTTCAACGTGGAAAAACTATTCGGCAGGAACTTATATTCAGCCGACCGAAGCGCAGGGGGTTTATACATTTCGCGTAACGGATAAAAGTCAGAATACTTCCGTCTATACAATCAATCTGTTTGATCCGTGTGCGGAAGGACACACTTATGTGGCAAAAGTTGTACCTCCGACTTGCACATCGGGCGGTTATACCGTTTATATTTGTTCCGAATGCGGTGAAAGTTACACGGGAGATAATACCTCAGCGCTCGGACATAGCTATCAGGCAACAACGACGATCGGATCGTGTACAAGCGGAGGCTACACTACATACACTTGTTCAAGATGCGGGGATAGTTACACGGGGAATCCGACCGAACCCACCGGACATAGTTTTTCTGCAAGCGTAACGGAGCCGACTTGTACGAGCGGTGGATTTACTACCTATACTTGCGCAAAGTGCGGTTACAGCTATACAGGGAATGAGACCGAAGCGATAGGGCATAGTTATGAGGCAACTACTTCGCCTTCGTCTTGTACGGAAGCTGGGTACACGACTTATAAATGTACGAGGTGCGGAGTGAGCTATACCGATAGCCCTTCGCAAGCAACGGGACACAGTTATGTTGCTTCTATCGTGGAAGCCACTTGTACAGAACGAGGGTACACGACCTATACTTGCTCAAAATGCGGGGACAGTTACCGCGACAATGAAACCGCCCCGCTCGGACATAATTATATGACTGAGGTTGTTTCAGCGACGTGTACGGAAAAAGGAGAAACAATTTATACCT
>OLGD01002233.1_pt1 | contig 23189 bp, 16 predicted proteins | sample 1605311 | NCBI WGS metagenome assembly OLGD01 (sample SAMEA3888917, study PRJEB22519) | human gut metagenome | biome: human gut; feature: human-associated habitat; material: faeces | place: Denmark | collected 2010
GCATATAAATCAGCACGGTTAAGCCGAAATCGAACGATATGTTAAACAGAAAAAGCTGTTTTGAAATATCAGCCGCACCGTTGCCGATATACGGCATAGGAAACTGAATAAGTCCCATAAGTATCACGAAAATAAACGGAACGGCATATCTGTTTTTCTTTTTCAACATCACAATACCAATCAGTAAAAATACCGCATAACTCGGTATTATAAAGAACAATGTTTTTGGCAAATGCTCACGGATATTTTCCCATAAATCAAAACGATATGAGGACGTATTCGGTGCATAGCCGTATTTTTTCTCAAATGTACCGAGGTTTATTTTGTTTGTAAAAGCATTTTGTGCGGTTGTTTCCATAACAGATACAAGACGCAGGGGGTGAGTGATGTAGAATTTTATAAGTTTTCCGTTACTCATTTTTGAATGAAACTTTTCATTCATAATATCACTTCGCGGCGGATATTTGTATTCTGATTTATCAAGGTATGCGTGCTTACCGCTGTCGGCCGCCATATCTTCGTCAAGTCCCATATCGATTAAATCCTGTTTCGGATTGGGATTGTCTTTTAAAATACCGTAAAACACACTGTTATACTGTGTATCCAAATTAAGCTGACCGCCGTTTATAACGTATCCGCCGACTCCGTGCCAAAGTAAAACGATTGAACACACAATGCACAAATTTCGCTTGTTGCTTTTAAAACCGACATACAATACAGCGATAATAAGGAACGGTGTAAATACGGCACACTGCAATTTTGAACCGAGTAACAGGCAAGATGAAACAGTGAAAAATATTATTACGCTGTTTTTAGCATCGTGTACATTTTCAAACATATACAATCCGAAAAGCACGACAGTTGCAAACGATACAAGCATAACGCTTTGACCGTACAGACTGTTTAAAATCGTCAAATTAATTCCGTTAAAAAATACAACGATAAAAAACAACAGAAAAATACAATGCAAAAACTTATTTTCAATTTTAAATTTGCGTTGTATAAAAAAGCATACTGTTGCATACCACAAAAACATAATACCCGCCAAAATCCGCATATCAAAAGCACCGAACGGCAGACATATAAGCCTTGCTGTTGCGGTAGGGAATATAAACGTCGTAGTCGGCACTAAAAACAGAAGTCTTGGCACATATAACAACAAGTCGACCGACGTAAATTTCATATTAAAAAATCTTACGGCATAATCGTAAAAAGAGTAGTCGGACGGAAAATCAAGTCCGCACGGACGCATAACTCTTTCAAAATCGCCCTGGTCGGCAACCGAATGGACAGGCGATACAAATACCGCGTATACAAACACAGCAATGACCGATATTATAAATATTATATCGTATGCGGAAAAAATCTTTTTCTTCAAGTAAAATCACTCCAAAATCAGTAATGTAAATTTATTATACAAAATAACGGAAGCATTTGCAATAAAAATTGTACGCGCAATCACAAAATCTTGTGCAATTAATGTTGATAAATCTTTTATTTTGTGATAGAATGAATATATATTGAGTTTAGTTTTAATATAAAGGAGTTAAATCATGGAAAACGTAAGAAGAATTTATGTTGAAAAGAAAAACGGATTTGACGTTGAGGCAAAGGGTGTACTTGCCGATCTTAAAGAAAACCTTTCTTTAAAAGGTCTTAAAGACGTCAGAATTATTAACAGATATGATGTTTCGGGCGTAAGCGATGAGGAATATCAAAAGGCGAGAAATCTTATTTTCTCAGAACCTCCTGTTGATAATGCTTATGATGAAGAAATTGAAATCAGTGAGGGCAAAGTGTTTGCGGTTGAATTTTTACCGGGACAGTTTGACCAGAGAGCCGCATCGGCTGAAGAATGTATTTCAATTCTTACGGAAAAGGAACGTCCGACTGTAAGAAGTGCAAAGGTATATGTTCTTATCGGCGATATTTCCGACGAAGAAACAGAGGCTGTTAAAAATTACGTTATAAACCCTGTTGAGGCAAGAGAGGCGAGCCTTGAAAAGCCGACTTCGCTTGTTATGGAAACAGTTGTTCCCGATGACGTTGCGACAGTTGACGGCTTTACCGAAATGGACGAGAGCAAAATGGAAGAATTTCTTTCAAAGATGGGCTTTGCAATGGATATGGACGACCTTGCATTCTGTCAGAAGTATTTTAAGGATACGGAAAAGCGTAATCCTACAATTACAGAACTTCGTATGATTGATACATATTGGTCTGACCACTGCCGTCATACTACGTTTTCCACTAAGATAAATGATGTTAAGATAAATAACGGCAAATATGCCGATGTCATTAAGGCTGCATATGATGAATATAAGGCTGCAAAAGCTGATTTGTATTCACCTGACAGAGATACTTGCCTTATGAATATGGCAACAATCATAGTTAAGCAGCTTAAAAAGCAAGGTCTTTTAAAAGAAATTGATGAATCGGAAGAAATCAATGCTTGTTCAATCGTTGTTGATGTTGACGTAAACGGCAAGGACGAGCCATGGCTAATTATGTTTAAAAACGAAACTCATAACCACCCGACAGAAATCGAGCCTTTCGGCGGTGCGGCAACTTGTCTTGGCGGTGCTATTCGTGACCCGCTTTCAGGAAGAAGTTATGTATATCAGGCTATGCGTGTAACCGGTAGCGGTGATCCGAGAGTATCACTAAAGGATACACATGCCGGAAAGCTTATGCAGAGAAAGATTACAACAGGTGCGTCGGCAGGTTACAGTTCATACGGTAACCAAATCGGTCTTGCAACAGGACAGGTTCAGGAAATATATGATGAAGGCTACGTTGCAAAGAGAATGGAAATCGGTGCGGTTATAGGTGCGGCACCAAAGAAGAACGTTATTCGTGAAGTGCCGTCAAAGGGCGACGTTATTATTCTTCTCGGAGGAAGAACAGGTCGTGACGGTATCGGCGGTGCAACAGGTTCTTCAAAGGCGCATAATGAAGAAAGCGTTGTTACTTGCGGAAGTGAAGTACAAAAGGGTAATCCGCCTGTTGAAAGAAAAATTCAAAGACTTTTCAGAGATGAAAAGGTTACTACACTTATAAAGAGATGTAACGACTTCGGTGCAGGCGGTGTATCGGTTGCTATCGGTGAGCTTGCGGACGGACTTGTTATTGACCTTGACAAAGTTCCTAAAAAGTATGAGGGACTTGACGGAACCGAACTTGCAATCAGCGAATCACAGGAAAGAATGGCTGTTGTTGTAAGAGCGGAGGACTCAGATAAGTTTATAGAATATTCAAATAACGAAAATCTTGAGGCAACAAAGGTTGCATATGTCACAGACGAAAACAGACTTGTTATGAACTGGAGAGGTAAGACAATCTGTGATATTTCAAGAGATTTCCTTAACACAAACGGTGCAACAAAGAATACTGATATTGAAGTTGTACTTCCTGATACTGAAAACAGTTTCTTTAAGCAAGAAGTTGTTACTGACGTAAAGGCAAAGTGGCTTGAAACACTTTCAGACTTAAACGTATGCTCACAAAAGGGACTATGCGAAAAGTTTGACTCAACAATCGGTGCAAACAGTGTACTTATGCCGTTCGGCGGTAAGTATCAGCTTACTCCGTCAGACGGTATGGCTGCAAAAGTTCCTGTACTTGACGGTGAAACAAATACGGCAACCGTTATGACATTCGGCTATAATCCGAAACTTTCAAGCTGGAGCCAATATCACGGTTCAACATATGCAATCGTTGAATCTGTTTCAAAAGCGGTTGCGTTGGGTGCTGATTATAAGAAGATTTATCTTACATTCCAAGAATACTTTGAAAGACTTGGAACCGATCCTAAGCGTTGGGGCAAGCCTTTTGCTTCATTGCTTGGCGCATATAAGACACAGCTTGCATTAGGTATTGCGGCAATCGGCGGTAAGGACTCAATGAGCGGTTCGTTCAACGACCTTGACGTACCTCCGACACTTACATCATTCGCCGTTGCACCTGTAAAGGCTGATAAGGTTATTTCACAGGAAATCAAGAAAGCAGGCTCAAAGCTTGTTATGTTCACAGTTAAACGTGACGAAAATGATTTACCTAAGTTTGACGAATTGAAGAAAATGTATGACACGGTTCATCAGCTTATTCTTGACGGCAAAGTATTGTCGGCAAGCGTTGTTAAGGGATTCGGTCTTGTTGAAACTGTTTCAAAAATGTCATTCGGTAATATGATCGGTGTTGAATTTGACAAGAACCTTACAAATGATATGCTATTCTATGCACCGCTTGGCTCAATCGTACTTGAAGTTGAAGAAGAAATTGACGGTGCCGTAACAGTCGGTACAACAGGCTCTGACGCATTTACAGTAGGCGGAGTAAATATTCCGCTTAGCGAGGCGGCTGAAGTATGGAAAAAACCGCTTGAAAAGGTATTCCCTACAAAAGCAGGTCACTTTACAAGTGAGCCTGAAACATTCAGCTATGATAAGAGAAATATAACTGTTGCAACAGAAAAATTTGCAAAACCGAGAGTATTTATTCCTGTATTCCCGGGTACAAACTGCGAGGTTGATACGGCAAGAGCATTTGAAAAAGCAGGTGCAAATGTTGAAATGCTTATCGTCAAGAACCTTTCTTCAAACGATATTGAAGAAACAATTGACGAAATGGAAAAGCTCATTGCAAAGTCACAGATGATTATGCTTCCGGGCGGTTTCTCAGGCGGTGACGAGCCTGACGGTTCAGGTAAGTTCATTGCAACAACATTCCGCAACCCGAGAATTGCAGAGCAGGTTAACAACCTTCTCAAGAATCGTGACGGTCTTATGCTCGGTATCTGTAACGGGTTCCAGGCTCTTATCAAGCTCGGACTTGTTCCTTACGGCGAAATCAGAGAGCTTAAAGCAAATGACCCGACGCTCACATTCAACACAATCGGCAGACATATTTCACATATGGCTTATACAAGAGTTACTTCCGTTAAGTCACCGTGGTTTGCAAATGTCAACGCAGGCGATGTGTTTGCTGTTCCCGTGTCACACGGCGAGGGCAGATTTATGGCTGATGTTGAAACTGTAAAAGAACTTGCAAAGAACGGTCAGATTGCAACACAGTATGTTGACCTTGCCGGCAACCCAAGCAGCGACATTGAGTTCAACCTCAACGGTTCTGTTTGCGCAATTGAGGGTATCACATCACCTGACGGCAGAGTTCTCGGTAAAATGGGACACAGCGAGAGAAAGGGCGAAAACCTTTACAAAAATGTTCCTTTTGCAAAAGACCAGCAGATTTTTGAAAGCGGCGTAAAATACTTCAAGTAATTTATAACCGAATATTTTATATAAAAACTAAGGACATCCGTTTTTCGGATGTCCTTGTTGTTTGTGCGGTGTAGTACGCAATAATATTGTATTGTTATTGTGGCAGCAACCACGGTTCGCCACTACTGTATGGCAGTAGCATTGTGACATTAAAATATAATTGGCAATGTTACGCTCGGGCATTTATAGCTTTGCATTTGCAAAACTGTTTGCACGAAAGGGGGGACGGCGACACGCAGACGATAGATGACTTACCGTAATCGGAAATGTTGCGCTCGGGCATTTATAGCTTTGCATTTGTAAAACTGTCTGCACGAACGGGGTACGGCGACACGCCGTTAATAAATGCCTTGTATGGTGACTTCGCCTGAATTGATAAGTTTGGTGGTTTTGTCGGGAAGCTCTGCAATAAGCTCGCCGTCAGGGTTTACTCCCACAGCTTTTGCGGTGACGGACTTTCCGCCTTTGGTGAATGTTATATCTCTGCCGACTGTTGCGCAAAGGCTTGTGTATTCCTTTAATGCGACAGGGGAAAGCTTTAAATCGTTTTTGATGAATTCCTCTTCAATGTGGTTAAGCACACAGGCAAAGAATTTATTCTTGTCAAAATGACCGCCTGTTGCAAGATAAATTGAAGTTGCCTTTTCCTTTATGTCATCGGGAAAATCCTGAGTATCGGCATTGATTCCGATGCCTGTAATTACATATTCTACGGCGTCAAATTCGGCACTCATTTCGGTTAAAATACCGACAAGCTTTTTCTTACCGATGATGATATCGTTCGGCCATTTTATACGGCAGTCAAGTCCCGTGAATTCTCTGATTGCCTTGCAGACTGCAAGACCTGCAAGAGGGGTGATTGACGATACCTCTGACGGGGCAATCTTTGGTCTTAACAAAAACGAAAAGGTGATGCTGTCATCCTTTTTTGCTTTCCAAACTCTGCCGAGTCTGCCCTTGCCCTGAGTTTGTTCTCTGGCAACGGCAACCGTGCCGTTTTCGCAACCGTCTGTACCCAGCTTTTTGAGGTAATCGTTTGTTGAACCAACCTCGTCAAGGACGATGAGGTTTTTGCCGATTACGGAGGTTTTCAGGTATTTTTCGATTGCAGGCTCGTTGAGGTGTGGCGGATAGGCAACAAGGCGGTATCCACGGTTTGTTACAGAGTCAATTGTGTAACCCTGCTCTTTAAGTCCGTTGATTGCTTTCCACACTGCCTGTCTTGACACACCAAGCTGTTCGGAAATTTCACTGCCCGAAACATAGCCGTCTGTTTTTGTTAAAAGTTCAATAATTTTCTTTTGCATAACATCACCGATTTTAAAATTTAATGAAAAAATTACGGACGATTCTAAACAAAATCGCCCGTTTTTGAATGTTAATTATTTACTTTTGTTTGCCGCAACAATTTTCTTGACTGCAATGCTTACTGCCGAACCGACAACAAAGCAAGCAATGATTTCAAGAATGCAGTTGATTGAAAGAGCAGGGATAACCACGGCTGTGATTACATTAAGTCCCATAACTTCGATACTGCCGAAAAGGATTGCCATAAAGCCAAGGAAGAAGGCTGTGTTCATAACAGGGCAGAGTATAGTAGCAATAAGGTCGTTAAGATTGAACTTGCCTACAGTTTTACCTTCAAATACCTTGCCCAGACCTTTTGCGATAAGTCCTGTGAACCAACCCATAAGAGCTCGTGCAACAACACAAATTATAAAGGTGTAAAACCAGTTGATTGAAAGCATTGCCGTGCCGAATGCGTCCATACCAAAGCATTGTACAAAGCTTGTGATACCAAAGAGTGTGCCGAGAATCAATCCTGCTGTAGGACCGAGAACGGTTGCACCGATTGCAATCGGAATGCAAAGGAATGAAATGGAAAGCGCACCGATCTTCAGATATCCGAGCGGTGTGAGCGCCATTACAAGCGTCAATGCGATAAGCACTGCAAGAATAACCATTCTTTGCACCTTTGAAAAGTTTCCTGTCTTATTCATAAAAAATTCCTCCTGCTGTTTCCCTGCTCATTTTCCGCAGGTGAAACGCAAATAATATTTACAAGGGGAGAACCCCGTTGCATCAAATTAATAATTCAAAAACAAGTTGTATATTAAATTGTCTTTATTTTTTATTTCTCTCGTAAATTATTTTGAGTCCGTCAAGAATAATATTCTCATCAAAGATAATATCGTGACGGCAGTTTTTGATTGCAAGCGGAGCAAGACCGCCTGTGGCAATAACCTTGCATTCTGTCTTGCATTCCTCGGTAAACATATCAACCATTCCGTCAAGCATACAGGCTGTTCCGAACATAATTCCCGAACGAATGCAGTCGGATGTGTTTGATGAAATTACCTTCTTTGGAGCTTTCATATCAACCGATGAAAGCAATGCGCCGTGATTTGTGAGTGCGTCAAGCGAAATTCCCATACCGGGGGCAATTGCACCGCCGTGATACGCGTTGCTTGCGTCAACATAGACAATTGCGGTTGCAGTTCCCATAAAAATCATAATGAGAGGACCGCCGTATTTTTCACACGCTCCCACACAGCCGGCAACGATATCTGCACCCAAGGTTTCGGGATGTTCTATCTTGATGTCAAGACCTGTCTTGAGTCCCGGACCGATGAGCAGACTTTTTCTGTCTGTAACGGTCATAATCGCACTTCTGAGGTTATATGTAAATTTCGGAACAACAGAGCTTATAATAGCGCCGTCAATGTTTTTTGCGTCGATGTTGTAAATCTGCAAAAAAGTGTAAAGTTCAACGGCAAGCTCGTCGCTTGTTTTGTTTTCATCGGTTGAAAAACGGAGTTTGAATTTTAAATTATCTCCGTCAAAAATGCCGAGCTTGACATTGGTGTTTCCGACATCGGCCGCAAGCAGCATTGCTGTTCCCTCCAAACGGTTTTTATAAATATGCTTTTACAAAAGTTTAGAATTAATCGTATTTTACTTTTCTTATTATATCATAAAAAATTATTTCTTCAAGGGCGAATTTAAGGAATTTATCCGATTTTTGGAAAATCCTAAAAAATTGTTGAAATTTGCGTTGGATTGTGTATAATTAAAATAGGTGTGTATAACACGGTCATGTATTACGCAAAATTCTGAAAGGAATGGTTTATTAAATGGACAGTTCAGAAATCAAGCAGCTCCGAATTCTTGCCGCAAGGTCAAGAATGGGCGCAATTCTCGGCACTTACCACGCCAAATCAGGTCATCCCGGCGGATCGCTTTCGGCAGCAGATATTTTCACATATCTCTACTTTAAGGAAATGAATGTTGATCCTAAAAATCCCGATATGCAGGACAGAGATCGTTTTGTTCTTTCAAAAGGTCACTGCTGTCCGGCTCTTTATGCAACACTTGCACTCAAGGGCTTTTTTGAATGGGACGAGCTTACAAAGCTCCGTCATGTAGGCGCTATGCTTCAGGGACATCCCGATATGAAGGGTACTCCGGGTATTGATATGAGTACAGGCTCACTCGGTCAGGGCATTTCGGCTGCCTGCGGTATGGCACTTGCGGCTAAGCTTGATAACAAGAGCTATCGCACATATACAGTTCTCGGTGACGGTGAAGTTGAAGAAGGTCAGGTTTGGGAGGCTGCAATGTTTGCCGCTCACAACAAGCTTGACAATCTCGTTGTAATTGTTGACCAGAACGGACTTCAGATTGACGGTACTGTTGAAGAGGTTGCAGGCATTGAGCCTCTTGATAAAAAGTTTGAAAGCTTTGGCTTTGAAGTAATCAAAATTGACGGTCACGACTTCAATCAGATTGAATCGGCTCTCGAAAAGGCTAAGACAGTAAAGGGCAAGCCTACCGCAATTCTTGCCAAGACAATCAAGGGCAAGGGCGTTTCATTTATGGAAAATCAGGTTGGCTGGCACGGCACTGCTCCCAACAAGGAACAGTATGAACAGGCTACTGCCGAGCTTCAGGCTGAAATTGACAGATTGGAGGGCAACTGCTGATGGCACAGGTAATTAAAAAGGCTACAAGAGAAAGCTTTGGCATGGCTCTTTGTGAGCTTGCAAAGACAAATAAGGACATTATTGTTTTTGATGCAGACCTCGCAGCTGCTACAAAGACAGGAATTTTTAAAAAAGAGTTTCCCGAAAGATTTTTTGACTGCGGTATTGCCGAGGGCAATATGGTAGGCGTTGCGGCAGGTATGGCAGCGGCAGGCAAAATTCCCGTTGCCGCATCATTTGCAATGTTTGCAACAGGCAGAGCATTTGAGCAGATTCGCAACTCGGTTGCTTACCCTCATCTTAATGTTAAAATTGCCGGCAGCCACGCAGGTATTTCAACAGGTGAAGACGGTGCTACTCATCAGTGTCTTGAAGATATCGGTATTATGCGTACAATTCCGGGTATGGTTGTCCTTAACCCTGCCGATCACTACGAAATGATGGCCGCTACAAAGGCTGCAATTGAGTACAACGGTCCTGTTTATATTCGTCTCGGCAGACTTGCTGTTGACAGTTTTAATGATCCCGATACCTATACATTTGAGCTCGGCAAGGGTATTACTCTCCATGAGGGCAACGATGTGGCTGTTATTGCAACAGGACTTGTTGTAAACGAGGCTTTAAAGGCTGTTAAGGAACTTGAGACTGAGGGCATCAACGCTCGTCTTATTAATATTCACACAATAAAGCCTATCGACAGAGATATCATCATTAAGGCTGCAAAGGAAACAGGCAGAATCATCACCGTTGAGGAACACAATGTTATCGGCGGTCTCGGTGACGCTGTTTGTGATGTTGTAAGTGCAGAGTGTCCTGTTAAGGTTACAAAGATCGGTGTGAACGATCGTTTCGGTTACAGCGGTCCGGCTCTTGAGCTTCTTGACAAGTTCGGTCTTACACAGCCGCACCTTGCAAAGGTTGTCAGAGATGTTGTTAAAGAGGACAAATAATTTCTGAATTAATTTAATAATTGTAAAATATTAACGGTCGGTTTGTTCAAGCCGACCGTTTTTTGTATGTACCGTTCAAGAATAAAAAGCAAAGGGCGGATATCGCAAAAAACGGCAGCCGCCCTTTTTATATTAAAACATCCTCAGCAATAAGCCGAATGGGGCTTTAGTCAGCGTGCTTTATCAGCAGCCGCAGCCACAGCTGTTGTTGTCACAACCACAGCCGCCGTTGTTTCCGCCGCAACAGCAGAGAACGATGATAAGAAGAATAATCCATGAGCAGCAACCGTTGCCGTTACCAAAGTTACACATACGCTTACCTCCTTTCGTTTACACTACGTATTATTGCAAAAGGAGAAATGTGTGACATCAAAAAATGACGGCTGCGAAAATATTCGTAACCGTCATCAATTGTAATGATTTAATTAAACATTGAATCTGAAAAGAACGACATCGCCGTCTTTCATAACATAGTCCTTGCCTTCACTGCGGACAAGACCTTTTTCTTTTGCGGCTGTCATACTTCCGCAGGCGATAAGGTCGTCATATGCGATAACCTCGGCTCTGATAAATCCACGCTCAAAATCCGAGTGAATTTTGCCAGCTGCCTGAGGTGCTTTTGTTCCTTTTTTGATTGTCCATGCACGAACCTCCTGTTTGCCTGCTGTAAGGTAGGAGATAAGTCCGAGAAGTGCATAGCATTCCTTGATAAGTCTGTCAAGACCGCTTTCCTCAAGTCCCATATCGGCAAGGAACATTTCCTTTTCTTCCTTGTCCATTTCAACGATTTCTTCCTCAATCTGAGCACAGATTGGAAGAACACCGGCGTGTTCCTCGGCGGCAATCTTCTGAACAGCCTTGTAGCCCTCGTTTGAGTCGATGCCGTTTGAGAAATCCTCGTCACTCATATTTGCGGCATAGATAACAGGCTTGTTTGTGAGAAGCGCAACCTCTGAAAGAATTGCTTTTTCGTCATCGTCACATTCAACACTTCTTGCGGGTTTGCCCTCGTTGAGTGCGGCAAGAACTCTTTCAAAAAGGTCGATGTCTTTCTGATACTTTTTATCTCCCTTGAGCATTTTCTTTGTCTTGTCAATTCTGCGTTCGAGCATTTCAACATCGGAGAGAATAAGCTCAAGATTAATTGTTTCAATGTCACGGGCAGGATTGATGTTGCCTTCAACATGGATAATGTCATCGTTTTCAAAGCAACGGACAACATGAACGATAGCGTCACATTCACGGATGTTTGAAAGGAACTTGTTGCCGAGTCCCTCGCCCTTTGACGCTCCCTTTACAAGACCTGCAATATCTACAAATTCAATTGATGCAGGAGTATATTTGTCAGGATCATACATTTCCGCAAGTTTATCAAGTCTTTTGTCCGGAACTGCAACAACACCGATATTCGGTTCAATTGTGCAGAAAGGATAGTTTGCACTTTGAGCACCTGCATCTGTAATTGCGTTAAAAAGTGTACTTTTGCCGACATTTGGAAGTCCGACGATTCCGAGTTTCATTTATTTTCACCTCAAATAATATTCGGGCAATGCTTGCCTATTTTCACTGAATATTGTATTATTATATCGTATGGATACTTACTCTGTCAATTCACAGACGAGTAATGCACACTTTGTTAAGTATATCACATAAAATTGCTTTAAACAATAAGAAAGGAAATTTTTATGAGCGAAATAAATACATATTCTGTAACAATTAAGGTTGAAGAAGAAAATCTTGCCGTTTCAATGGGCAGCGGCAGTCTTTGCGTGCTTGCAACTCCGTGCGTTGTGGCTCTTATGGAAAATGCCGCCGCAGCTCTTGCAGACAAGGTTCTTGACAACGATGAGCTTACAACAGTCGGCACAATGATTTCAATTGAGCACACAAGCCCCACTCCTCTCGGTGCTGAGGTTACGGCAACAGCCGTTCTCAAAAGCGTTGACGGCAGAATGTTTAATTTTGAAGTTTTTGCCGAAGATAAAAAGGGTGAAATCGCAAGAGGCACTCACACAAGAGTAAGCGTAAAATCAGAAAAATTTCAGATGAAGGCGGACAGCAAGTTTGATGAATAAGTACAAATATTATCTGTTTGACCTTGACGGCACAATCAGCGAGAGCGCATTGGGCATAAGAGAGTCACTTGAAAACGCAATTAAAAGTATGGGCAAGCCGTTGCCGAATCTTGACGATTACACATTATACATCGGACCGCCGTTGCTCGATACATTCCGCAATATCTGCCGTTTCAATGAGGAAGAATCGGCAAGAGGCGTTGAGATTTATCGTGAATACTACAACACAAAAGGCAAGCTTGTGAACAAGCTTTATGACGGCATTGACAGGGTTCTTGCGGAGCTTAAAAACAGCGGTGCAAAGCTTGCCGTGTGTTCGTCAAAGTATGAAAAGTTCGCCGAAGAAATTACAGAACTTCTCGGTGTGCATGATATGTTTGACGCAATCTGTGGTTCAACACTTGACGGCAGCAGAAAAGATAAAAAAGACCTTATTCCGTATGCAGTTGAAAGACTTGGCGGCAGCCTTGAAAATGACAGAGAAAATATCGTCATGATAGGTGATACTTGGTTTGATACAAAGGGCGCAAGACTTTGCGGTGTTGATTTTGTCGGTGTTGAATACGGCTACGGCGACCTTGAAAGCATGAAAAAAGAGGGCGGCAGAGTGTTTGTGAAAACCACGGCTGAACTCTTGGATGTTCTTACAAAGTAAATAATTTGAAATCGGACAAACGGAATTATCCGAAGATTTTTCGCATACATTTTATCAGAGAATAAAATGTGCGGAGGATTTAAAATGTTCGTTTTCAATTTTAAAATCAAGGCTAAAAAAACAGTAATTTTGGCGGCGGTGCTGTCCGTAACAGCGGCAATAATATGTACAGCCATCACGGTTGCAATAAATTCACGGTTGCCCGATACAGCCGTAAGTGATAAAACAGGGGAGTATTCTCTTGTGCTTAATGACGGTGAGGAGAAAAAATTCCTTGAACAGTTCGGAATTGAAACCGCCGACGCAAAGCCTGAGAAAAGGTCGGTTGTAATTCCGTCGGATTTTAATAAATATTATGAGGAATACAACGAACTACAGAAGAAAATCGGACTTGACCTCGGAAAATTTAAAGGCAAAGAGGTTACGGAGATTATCGTTCCCCTGGAAAAGCCAAAGGATAACAATGCCGTTTTGCTTGTTTACAAAAACAGGGTAATCGGCGGACACATTACAAACGGAGAATACGGCAGTAAAAATCTGCCGCTTGTTGATTAAGATGGAAAGACTCGATAAAATTATTTCGTCACAAAGAGCCGACGGCAGAAAAGAGGTTCAAAAACTCATAAAAAGCGGTGCGGTTCTTGTGAACGGAAAAATCTGTAAAAAGCCTGATACTAAGGTTGACCCCGAAAAGGATGAAATTGTTGTGGACGGACAGGCTTTGAATTACAGCAAATACATATATATAATGATGAACAAGCCTGCGGGAGTTGTGTCGGCAACCGAGGACAGGCAGTTTAAAACTGTTATTGATATTATTCCCGAAGATATGAAACGAAAGGGACTTTTTCCCGTCGGCAGACTTGACCGTGATACGGAGGGACTGCTTCTTATTACAGATGACGGTGACTTTGCGCACAGCATAACCTCGCCTAAAAAGCATGTGGACAAGAAGTATGTTGCAAAGCTTGACGGAGAAATCACAGAAGATACCGTAAAGGCTTTTTCTGACGGAATTGAGTTCTCTGACGGTACGAAGTGTCGCAGTGCCGTGCTTGAATGTGACGAAAATGATAAAAAAACAGGAATTGTCACAATTTGTGAGGGTAAATATCATCAGGTTAAAAAAATGTTTTTGTGTTGTGGATTAAAAGTTGTGCATCTTCAACGAATTTCAATAGGCAGTTTGTATCTTGATAGCAATTTGCACATAGGTGAGTGCAAATTGTTAACGGATTTGGATAAAAAGTCGGTTTTTATCGGCAATATACACTAAAAAATGCATCTGAATTTTATCCTGTGTCGGTTTTAAATAAAATAATGCATATATCTTTGGTCAATTTCGGTATGGTCAAATTGTGCGAAAAGTGGTATATTATTGTATGTAATAAAGCTAAGGACTTTATCGTTATCGACTAATTGGAGGTTTATACACAATGGCAAATGTTTCATTAAGACATGTTTACAAGATTTATGACGGCGGTGTAACTGCTGTTACAGACTTCAACCTTGAAATTGCCGACAAAGAATTTATCATTCTCGTTGGTCCTTCAGGTTGCGGTAAATCAACAACTCTCAGAATGATTGCAGGTCTTGAGGATATTTCAAAGGGTGAGCTTTACATCGGCGACACACTCGCAAACGATGTTGCTCCTAAGGACAGAGATATCGCAATGGTATTCCAGAACTATGCTCTTTATCCTCATATGACTGTATATGATAATATGGCATTCGGTCTTAAACTCCGTAAGTTCTCTAAGGAAGAGATTAAGAGAAGAGTTGAAGAGGCTGCAAGAATCCTTGGTATCGAGCAGTATCTTGACAGAAAGCCAAAGGCTCTTTCAGGCGGTCAGAGGCAGCGTGTTGCTCTCGGTCGTGCTATCGTTCGTAACCCGAAGGTATTCCTTCTTGACGAACCGCTCTCAAACCTTGATGCTAAGCTCCGTGCTCAGATGAGAACAGAGATTTCAAAAATTTATCAGCGTCTCGGCACAACATTTATCTATGTAACCCATGACCAGACAGAGGCTATGACAATGGGTACAAGAATTGTTGTTATGAAAGACGGTTTCATTCAGCAGGTTGATACTCCTCAGCATCTTTATGATCTGCCTTGCAATATGTTTGTTGCCGGATTTATCGGTTCACCTCAGATGAACTTCATCAACGCTGTTCTCTCTAAGAACGGCGGCAAGTATACTCTTGATTTTGACAAGTATCATGTTCCTGTTCCGGAGTCAAAGGTTAATGCTGACCTCGACAACTATGTTGGCAAGGAAGTTGTTTTGGGCATCCGTCCTGAGCATGTTCACGATGAGCCTGAAGAAATTGCTAAGGCTGAGTGCCTTCTCAAAGCCAATGTTGATGTTACCGAGCTTATGGGCGCTGAAATTTATCTCTATGTAAATATCAACGGTACACCTATCACAGCTCGTGTTGAACCTACTTCAACAGCTAAGCCGGGCGACGACATTGAGATTGCTTTCGACCTCAGCAAGATTCACATCTTTGATAAGGATACTGAGAAAACAATCACAAACTGATTATAATTTAATTTGGTTTTTACGGCGGAGCATTATGCTCCGCCGTTTTTGCGTTTTGTGTAACAGTAGCGGCGGTCAGTGACCGCCAATCGAACCGATTTTCACAATCGGTTCGACATTACAAATGACCTGTTTAATTAACAATGATATAATAATGTATTTGCTGTGTGTCGTTTTGGTTTTGCAACCAAAACGATTGGCGTTCACTGAACGCCGCTACTGTATGTACTATCAATTGCAATGTTTCGCTCTGGCAAAATATGTTATGATTTTTTCAAACTGTCTGCACGAATAGGGAACGGCGGCTCACCGTGGTTGAATTTTAATGTATGAACATTTTTCGTATTTTGTCACAAAAACAACACAATGTTGTGATATATTAAAAAACAAATAAGACTTTGTAACAATTGTTTAATTTTGCTTTCAAAACTGTAACTTGTTGCTGATTATGCAAATTCTCTAAAAAAATTCAAGAAAAATTGTAAATAGAGGTTGATTTTTTTCTCGTTTTTGTGTAATATGTATATGAGACAGATTGTATTTTATTGAACTCTTTTACAATCACAATATATAACTGCGGAGAAAACGAGGTAAAAATTTATGTCAAACAGATTATTTCAAGGTATTGTACACCAGATGAAAGACGCAATCGACAGAACGATTGGCGTAATTGACGAGACTTCGGTTGTTATTGCCTGCTCCGAGCTTGGAAAAATCGGCGAGGTAAACGAGAGCGTTAATTCCGAAACACTCAGCTCGACAGCACCGTTTGTTGTGAACGGATATACATACAGATCTTTCGGCAGCAATGCAAAGTATGATTATGCAGTATTTGTTCAGGGTACCGATGAGTATGCTCAGAAGTATGCTCAGCTTTTGTCGGTTTCTTTTGCAAGCATCAAGCAGTATTATGACGAAAAGTATGATCGTTCAAACTTTATTAAGAATGTTATTCTTGACAACATTCTTCCGGGTGACATTTACCTTAAAGCAAGAGAGCTTCACTTTAACAGCGAGGTTTCCCGTGTGTGTCTGCTTATTAAAATTGTTTCAAAAACAGATGTTTCCGCTTATGATATAGTTCAGAATCTTTTCCCGGACAAGTCAAAGGACTTTGTTATAAACATTAACGAGGTTGAAATTGCACTTGTTAAGGAAATTAAACCCGACACAGAGAGCCGTGACCTTGAAAAGCTTGCAAGCTCGATTTCAGACACACTTTCGAGCGAGTTCTACACACACTGTGTTGTCGGCATCGGCACAACGGTTACAGGCATCAAGGATCTTGCAAGAAGCTTTAAGGAGGCTCAGTCGGCTCTTGAGGTTGCAAAGGTATTTGACACAGACCGTACAATCGTAAGCTATGATAACCTCGGCATTGCCCGTCTTATCTATCAGCTTCCCACAACATTGTGTGAAATGTTCCTCAAAGAAGTTTTCAAGCGTGGTTCAATTGAGAGCCTTGATCAGGAAACTCTCTTTACAATCCAGCGTTTCTTTGAAAACAACCTCAATGTTTCCGAAACATCAAGAAAGCTTTTTGTACACAGAAACACTCTTGTGTACAGACTTGAAAAAATTAAAAAGCTCACAGGTCTTGACCTCCGTGAGTTTGAGGACGCAATCGTGTTCAAGGTAGCTCTTATGGTTAAGAAATACCTCAACGCAAGTCCTACAAAATACTAATTTGGTTAAAGTGTGCCCGAGCACAGTGTCTTGCTGTGCTCTGGGCGTTTTGACTTTTTATGAGTATTTGTACAATAACTACAAAACAAAGGTGACTTTATGATTGATTTTATAAATGTGTCTAAAACATACCCTAATGGCACTCATGCTCTCTACGGTATTACGCTGAGTATTGATAAGGGCGAGTTTGTATTTATTGTCGGTGCATCGGGCGCAGGCAAGAGTACATTTCTTAAACTCATTATGCATGAGGAAACTCCGACATCGGGCAAAATCGTTATCAACGACACTGATATTACAAAGCTGAGAAGGAGCAAGGTTCCTTATATGCGCCGTCATATGGGCATTGTTTTTCAGGATTTCAGACTTATTGACAAGATGAATGTTTTCGACAATGTTGCGTTTGCGATGCGTGCTGTCGGAAAACCTTCGGCAGTAATCAAAAAGCGTGTTCCGTATGTGCTTGAGCTTGTCGGTCTTAAAGATAAGATGAAAAACAGACCGAGTGAACTCTCGGGCGGTGAGCAACAGCGTGTAAGCCTTGCAAGAGCCCTTGTAAATAACCCCGAGATTATTATTGCCGATGAGCCGACAGGTAATGTTGACCCCGAGATGTCACACGAAATCATTGAGCTTCTCAATGAAATTAACGCAACAGGCACAACCGTTATTGTTGTAACGCATGAACATGACCTTGTTCGTGAGTTTGACAGACGAGTTGTTGTTCTTGACCACGGAAAAATTAAGAGCGACACCAAGGATTTGTTTGTTAAAGATGACTATACTGACGATTACGGTGATGACAGCGGTGAAGAAGAAAATACACCGGATTATCCCGATAATGCAGTGGTTGTTCCGGAATAATGCGTTTGCGCAAATAGGATTTTGAAAGGATTTTTGATATGACCGGATTTGGTTATTTGGCAAAAGAAGGTTTCAAAAATGTGTGGAACAACCGTATTATGAGTATCGCTTCTGTCTGCGTACTTATAAGTTGTCTTGTTCTCACAGGTGCGGCGGCACTTTTTTCGATGAATGTTGACAATGTTGTTGAATCTGTCGGCAAGTCAAACGAAACCTCAGTTTATGTTAAAGACGGATATTCACAGCTTGAGGCTGTTTATGTAGGAAAAGAAATTGAAAAGCTTGACAATGTTGAGTCGGCAACCTTTCTTTCAAAGGAAGATGCGATAAAGCAGTATAAATCTACTCTCGGCGACGACCTCTTTGCAGAAATGCAGGGCAGAAACAAACTCCCCGATTCTTTCATTGTAGTTATGAAGGACTTGTCGAAGTATGACGATACTGTTGCTCAGATTAAAAAAATTGACGGTGTTGACAGCATAAGCAACCACCGTGAACTTGCCAAAAAGCTTACGGACATCAGCAATCTTGTCAATATGATTTGTATTGCGGTTGTTTGTGCGCTGACAATCATTTCAATCTTCATCATTGCCAACACAATTCGTGCAACGATGTATTCACGAAGATTTGAAATCAGCATTATGAAATCGGTTGGTGCAACGAACTCGTTTGTACGATGGCCGTTTCTTATTGAAGGTATGATAATCGGACTTATTTCCGCAATTGTTTCAACAGGCGCAATTGCAATCCTCTATGAGACTGCACAGGCTCTTGTTTATCAGATTGTTCCGATTGATTTCATTCCGATTAACAATGTCATCTGGATTACAGGCGGCTTGTTTGCAATTGCAGGTATTGTTATCGGCTTCTTCGGCAGCTTTATTTCAATCAGAAAATACCTTAAAATGGAAGGTAACGAAATACTCGGTTGGTAATCCCGACAGAAATCTTAAAGGAGGAGATTACAATGAACAAATTAAAAAGAATTTTATGTGCAATGCTCTGCGTATGCATGATTTCAATTCCAATGGCAATACCGACTACTGTTTCTGCTGAGGACAGCATCTCAGACCTTGAACAACAGCTTCAGCAGCTTGAACAGGAAAATCAGAAGTATCAGAAGATTCTTGATGATACAAAGTCTGACATCGCAGAAAAGGAAGAATACAAGAGCGCCCTTGTAAGCAAGGTTCAGGTTCTTGATGAAAAAATTGCAGTAACCCGTGAGAAAATTTCAAGCCTTAACGATGATATTAAGGAAAAGCAGGACGCTTATGACAAGGGACTTTCGGAAGTTGAGGATCAGTTCGACGCACTTGCAAACAGACTCAGAATTCTCTATATGTCAGGCAATGCAACCGACCTTGAAATCATTTTCGGTGCAAAGGATTTTTCTGACCTTATTGATAAGATGGAGCTTGTAAAGAGCCTTGCAAACAGCGACAAGGAGCTTATCAGCGAAATCCAGACAAAGCTGGACGAGCTCAGCACCAAGAAGGAATCCCTTGAGGCCGACAAGAAAGACCTTGAAACTCAGCAGGCGTCATTGAAGTCGGATCAGGACGAGTTTAATAAACTCATTTCCGATAATGACGAGATTCTTAAAAATCTTTACGCATCAAATTCCGAGGCGCAGAATTCCTTGGAAAGTGCGGCTTTGCAGAGTGATGAGATTGAAGCTAAAATCAGCCAGTACTATGCCGCTCAGAAGGCTGCTGCGGAACGGGCTGCTCAGGCTTCACAAAGCTCAAGCTCAAGCGGTTCATCAAGCAGCTCTTCAAGCAGTTCATCGAGCGGCTCAAGCAGTTCGGGTTCATCAAGCTCAGGTTCATCATCTGTAATTGTTCCGTCGGGTTCGGGCTTTGCATGGCCTACACCGGGCTTTGTAAGCCTTTCATCTGAATGGTTTGAGGACAGAGAGGTTTATAACCACGGCGGAATTGATATCGCCGGCGCAGGAATTATGGGAACTCCCGTTGTTGCGGCTGCCGACGGTACTGTTGTTGCAACCAACAGCAGTTGTACACACAACTGGGGCAAGAGCTACAGCTGCGGCTGCGGCGGCGGTTATGGTAACTATGTAATGATCAGCCACGCGGGCGGTAAGATGACAGTTTACGGTCACCTTACAAGTCTTACAGTAAGTTCAGGTCAGACCGTTTCAAGAGGACAGGTTATCGGCTATGTCGGTTCAACAGGTAACTCAACAGGACCTCACCTCCACTACGAATGCCGTCTTAACGGTGTAAGATACAACCCGATGTCTGAGTATCCGTACATGTGATAATTTCTTTGATACATACACAATTTGATAATTAATTTAAAAGCCTTCGCATATACTTAAATAAGTAAATATGCGGAGGTTTTTGTTTTGATTACTTCATTGAATGTTGTGTTTCCCGAAAAGTGCGGGAAAATAAGGGGATTTTTTAACAGGCTGAGAGGGGACAAGGTGTGCGTTGAAATCAAAAGGGCAAGGGGCGTAAGCGTAAAACAGCTTACATACATCTGTCGCAGACAAAAGGTAAATCTCAATAAAATTGACAGGGCAATCGGCAGTCAGCGCACAAGACTTTTGTGTTGCGAAGAAATGACTTTCCCAAATGACAGCGGTTACAAGCGTTTTTACTCGCCGCTTTTTTCGGCAAGACTTTGTACTAATATGGCACTTTTTGCCCTCAGCAAATTTGATACTCCCGAAAGGCTGACGGTCGGAATTTATGATCCCGACGCTCAATGCACCGACCTTGTTTCATTTGTGTTGAAATATACTGGCAATGCTTGTATTATCACAGACAACGAAGATGTATTCTATGATGAGCTGAATACCATTGCCGAAGAAACAGGTGCGTGTGCCGTTGTTACTCACCACCGTGAACAGCTTTCAAATTGTGACCTTGTCATTGCACCGTTTGAAATTGAAGAAAATCTGCCTGTAAGAAATGATGCGCTTATCCTCACAAACGGCAGACCTAAGGAAAATATAAAGGGCTTTGTGTATTTTCGCTATTGCTTTAAAATGCCGAACGGATTCGCACTTTTGCGGCCTGAGGGATTGTCGGAGGAATACTTCTGCTCAGCACTCTATACACTCGGTTCACAGTACGAGCTCGGTTCAATTGTTCCCGATTTGTGCCGTAATGATACAGAGGCGCAGACAGTGAAATCTCTTTGCAGTTATCTTGCCCGTTTTGCTTGACAATCGGTGTGAAAAAAATTATAATAAATCTATATGCAGTTTTTTGCTGATATGAAAGAATTTTATACCGTATGCACGCTTGTGCAGGTGCGGTATTAACTGAAAGGAACGATATAAAATGGCAGCTAAACCAACAATGCTTACTGCGGAAGGTCTTAAAAATCTTGAAGAGGAACTTGCAGAATTACAAAATGTCAAGCGTAAAGAAATTGCAGAGAAAATCAAGGTAGCCCGTTCCTACGGCGACTTGTCCGAGAACAGTGAATATGATGATGCAAAGAACGAGCAGGCTATTATGGAGGCAAGAATCGCTACTATCGAGTCTATCCTCAAAACTGCTCAGATTATTGATGAGTCCGAAACATCTAACGATAAGGTACACCTCACTTCTGTTGTTACAATCGAAATGGTTGGCACAGACAGACAGATGACATACAAAATCGTTGGTTCGGGTTCTAACGAAACAAATCCCGCACAGGGCAAAATTTCTGACGAATCACCTGTGGGCAAGGCTCTCATGGACAGATGTGTCGGTGATGTTGTTGAGGTTGAAACTCCCGGCGGCGTAAAGGCATTTAAGATTCTTGAAATCTCAAAGTAATTTGTTTATCTATTGAATTTTTGCTGACGGATTCTGCTTTTGCAATCCGTCAGATTTATTGATGTTGAAAAGAGAGGAATGATTGGAAATGAGTCAGAAGCCACAGCAGACCGGCACAAGCGATGTTATCAAAGTCAGATACGAAAAGCTTGCCGCCCTCAAAGAAGCAGGCAGAGATCCGTTTGTAATTACAACAAGTGCCCGCGATGTTCTCACGGAAACAATTAAAAACAATTTTGAAGAGTACGAAAATAAAGATGTATGCGTTGCAGGCCGTTTGCTTTCAAAAAGAGGCAAGGGTAAGGTTTCGTTTATGGACCTTTGGGATCGTTCGGGAAAAATCCAGATTTTTGCAAAGTTTGACGATCTCGGTGAAGAAGAATACGGTTTCCTTAAAAAGTGGGATATCGGCGATATCGTTGAAGTAAAGGGCTTTGTTTTCAAAACGCAAATGGGCGAAATTTCTGTTCATGCAAAAGAGGTTAAGCTCCTTTCCAAATCACTCAAACCCCTCCCCGAAAAGTATCACGGTCTTACAAATACAGACCTTCGTTACCGTCAGCGTTATGTTGACCTTATTATGAATCCCGAGGTAAAGGATACCTTTGTAAAGCGTTCAAAAATTATCGGCAGTATCCGCCGCTACCTTGACAATCAGGGCTTTATGGAGGTTGAAACTCCTATGCTCGTTGCAAACGCAGGCGGTGCGTCGGCTCGTCCGTTCCTTACTCACTTCAACGCTCTTGACGAGGATTTAAAGCTCAGAATTTCTCTTGAACTTTACCTCAAAAGACTTATCGTAGGCGGACTTGAAAAGGTTTACGAAATCGGCAGAGTATTCCGTAACGAGGGTGTTGACACCCGTCACAACCCTGAGTTTACTCTTATGGAGCTTTATCAGGCATATACCGACTACAACGGTATGATGGATCTTACCGAAAACCTCTATCGCCATGTTGCACAGGAGGTTCTCGGCACAACAACAATCACATACAACGGCATTGAAATGGATCTTGGCAAGCCGTTTGAGAGAATTACAATGCTTGACGCTGTTAAAAAGTATTCAGGCGTTGACTTCAACGAAATTCATTCTGATGAAGAGGCAAAGGCAATTGCTAAGGGAAAGGGTGTTGAGTTTGAAGAACGCCACAAGAAGGGCGACATCCTCAACCTTTTCTTTGAAGAATTTGCAGAAGAGCATATGATTCAGCCTACTTTCGTTATGGATCATCCGATTGAGATTTCTCCGCTTACAAAGAAGAAACCCGAAAATCCCGATTATGTTGAGAGATTCGAGTTCTTTATGAATGGTTGGGAAATGGCTAATGCATATTCAGAGCTTAACGATCCGATT
>OLGD01002234.1_pt1 | contig 23184 bp, 16 predicted proteins | sample 1605311 | NCBI WGS metagenome assembly OLGD01 (sample SAMEA3888917, study PRJEB22519) | human gut metagenome | biome: human gut; feature: human-associated habitat; material: faeces | place: Denmark | collected 2010
TGCCCTGCGGGTTTTTGGCTGTCGCCAAAAATTCCATCCCCGCGCTTCCGCCATAGGGAAAATAAAAAACCCGAACAAAATGTTCGGGCTATTTTATTTTCTTAACCCTCTGGCGTCCCCACGGGGATTCGAACCCCGGTTCTTGGAATGAAAATCCAATGTCCTAGACCGGGCTAGACGATAGGGACTCTCCAAAGAATTTTGAAGCGTTTATAAGAAACTATGCGCTTGCGCATGGCAAGCCTTTTTTTGCCGCCCATCGAAAATATTTTGCGCCGCGCGCGGCAAGGTTTCGATATGCCGCGCTCAAAGCCGGATTTTTGGCGCGCGGGTTGGAAATTCGGGAAGCGGCGGGCCGCCGCCGGTTTTGGTTCCGAGGTTATGGGCAGGATGTCAAGCGGAGTGTTGGGCGGCGCTTTGGGGGCGGCGCTTTTTCTCGCCCGCGCGCGATATTTCTTGCGGAAGAAAACGCTTTGTGAAAAATACGGTCAATTCCCATATGGACCAGGACTCGCCCAAGTCTCAAATAGACAGCCTTCGCGCGCAGATAGCCGAGCACGAGCGGCTGTACCGCATAGAAAACGCGCCGGTAATTTCCGACGACGATTTCGACATACTCGTGCGCAGGCTGCGGGAGTTGGAGGAAAAATATCCGCAGTTCGCCGACGAATCTTCGCCGACGCGCGCGGTCGGAAACGACCTCACGGAATCTTTCGCGTCGGTCGCGCATATCGCGCCGATGAAGAGCCTCGACAACGTGTTCAATTCCGCCGAGCTCGAAGATTTCGACTTGCGCCTGCACAAAACCTTGGGAGCGGAAGGCGAGTTCAGATATTGCGTGGAGCCGAAAGTGGACGGGGCGGGGGTTTCCGCCGTATACGAGCGCGGAAGGCTTGAGCGGCTTCTCACGCGCGGCGACGGCGCGAAGGGCGACGACATAACGCGCAACGCTTTCGTTTTGCGGAACCTTCCGGAGCGCCTCTCGGGGAGGAACATTCCGGAGCTGCTCGAAATCCGCGGAGAGGCGTACATGACGCGCGCGGAATTTGCCAGGCTTTCGGAGCTTGCCGTATCGGAGCGCGGCGGAGACGATGGGGACGGCGGCGGGCCGGCGAAGAGGAAGGCGCCCTATGCCAATCCGCGCAACCTCGCGGCGGGAACCCTCAAGTTGCTCGACAGAAAAATTCTCGAGGGCCGGAACTTGGAGGTGGTGTTCTACTCGCTCGGGGCGGCGGAGGGCTTCGAGCTTAAAAGGCAGTCGGAGCTCGCGGAGATTCTGCGCGGGTGGGGGCTGCCTTCGTTTTCGTGGACGGAGCTCGGCGACGGCCCCAGGGGGGCTTTCGAGCGCATTTGCGAGCTCGAGGAAGTGCGCGCGGATTTCCCGTACAACACGGACGGGGCGGTCGTCAAGCTCGACGACTGCTCTTTGCACGCCGCCGCCGGAATGACGTCGCACGCGCCGCGCTGGGCTGTGGCGTGGAAGTACCGCGCGGAGCGCGCGCGCACGCGCCTCAACGCGATTACCGTGCAGGTGGGGCGGACGGGTGCGGCGACTCCGGTTGCGGAGCTCGAGCCCGTGTTTATCTCAGGCAGCACCGTTTCGCGCGCGACCCTGCACAACGCCGGAAACATCGCCGAAAAGGACATCCGCGTGGGCGACACCGTTGTGATTGAAAAGGCGGGCGAGATAATCCCCGCGGTTTTGGAAGTAGTAAAGGAGCTTCGCCCCGCCGGTTCCGTTCCCTATGAATTTCCCGAAAACTGCCCCGAATGCGGCTCCCCGCTGCGCAAGTACGGCGAAAAAATGCTTTACCGGTGCCCGAATCTGTCGTGCCCGAGCCAGGTTCGCGGGCGCATAGCGCACTTCGCATCGCGCGGCTGCATGGACATCCGCGGGCTCGGCGCGTCGGCGGTGGACAAGCTCGTCGAGACGCTCGGAGTAAAGGATCCCGCGGACATATATTCGCTGACCCGCGAGGACGTGATGAAGCTCGACAACTTCAAGGACAAAAGCGCGGACAACCTCGTATCCTCCATCGCCGCGTCGAAAAAGCGCGAGCTGTGGCGGCTGATTTTCGGGCTCGGGATTCTCGAGATAGGCGAGCAGTTCGCAAAGGATTTGGCGCGCAAATACGGCTCGCTCGACGCGCTCATGCGCGCGCCTCTCGAAGATTTGGAGTCCGCGCGCGGCCTCGGCTCGAGCTCAAAGAAAAAGGGCGGGGAAGCGGGCTCGGTGCGCGCGCTTTCGATACGCGCGTTTTTCGACGACCCGCACAACAGGGCTCTCATCGAGCGGTTGCGGGCGGCGGGGCTCAATTTCGGCTCGGAGGGGGCGGCGGCGGAAGCGCGGGAAGCGGAAAGCCTGCCTTTGGCGGGTAAAGTTTTCGCTTTTACGGGCGCGCTCAAAAGCATGGGCAGGTCTAAGGCGAAGGAAATCGTCGAAGGGCTGGGCGCGCGCACTTCGGCGTCGGTGACGCGGGGGACGGATTTTCTCGTATCGGACGGAAAGTCGGACGGCGACAAGGCGGCGAAGGCGCGCGAATACGGCACGCGCGTTTTGTCCGAAGATGAATTTTTGAAAATGGTGGAGGGCGCAAGGCCCGCGGAGGGCGGCGCGGGCAAGCCAGCCGTTTCGGAGTCGGGGCAGATGTCGCTCGGCATTTAAGCCGCGCTGCGGCATTGTCGGGGCGCGCCGGACGGCTGCTGGCGGCGCGCGATGAAATTCGCGGATTGCGCGGCCCCCGCGCGGAAAAATCTCCGGTTAAATCCGCCCGCGCCTGCCGAGCGCGGCTGCCAAAAGGGCGGCAACGGCCGCGAGCGCAGCCGCCGAGGGCTCGGGAATGTTCACCGTGAGCATGAGGGAATTTCCCCCCGACCATTCGAGTTCCGCCGAGCTGCCCGCCGCGAGCCGGAGGTTCCTTATCTCCACGTCGTCGGACACTATGTCGCTCCATCCCTCGCCGAGCGAGCCCGCGGAAATGAGGGTGTATTCTCCCCACCCGATTTCGGCGTTTGCGAAATCGAACACGATTTTATCGAGGTGCTGAAATTCCCCTTCGACCGAAATTAGCGCATCCCGCGCGTCGAGCGTGCCGTCGGGGACGGCGATTGTCAAAATTCCCGTTCCGTCGGCGGCGAAATTTCCGCCCACGTTTATCCTCTTGGCGAAAACCGCCAGGCTGCCTCTGTTTGTTATGGATACGTTGCCGGTGACCGAGAAGGAATCAAAATATCCGTTTTTGCGGGAGACGCTGCCGAATACCGTTTCGCCTCTGTCAAAATATGCCTCATAGAATCTGGCTGTGAAATTCCGCTGGGCGGCGTTGGGATCTATCTCAAATGTCGTCGAGCCTCCGCCCCTGTTGTAAAAGGCGTTTGTAGAAAACGAAAAACTCTCCTGTTCGGAATTTGCGGAGCCGAAAGTCACCGTCGCGTCCTGCGAATATATGAAATAGAAATGCGGCGATTGCGGTGCGGACAGGGTTTCCGCCAATACGAGATTCGGATAGGGGGCGTAGAGGGAGGTCTCGCCCTGGGCGTCTTGGTATGTCGAGTCTCCGAAGGCCAGCCATTTGCTCGCGTTAATCGATTGGAGCGATTGCAGCGCGCTTCCCGTTCCGGAAATGTCTATTCTGTTGTTTGCCCCCCAGAGTTTTGTAGTTTCCGAACCGCTGTCGTTTTGGAAAGTGTAGAAATTCGCGGCGTCGGAAATGACATTGGTTGTGCCCGGGGCGAAATCCGTTCCGCCCATGAACACGTTGAAATAGGGCGCTTGGGCGAAAGTTGCCGCGGCGGAAAAAGCGGCGCAAGCCAATAGGGAAAAGATTTTTTTAGTCATAAATTTTATATTTCAAAAAACTTCAACTATGTCAAACCTTATTTCTCTCAATCAATTTTCATAAGCTTTGCGGGATTGCCGCGGCATGGCGGCAATTTCCGCGCGTTTTCGTTTTCGCAGGGAGAGCCTAATTTTGCGCAGATGGGCGGCGGCTCTGAAAGCCGCGGCGTCGGGCATGCGGCGCTTTCTGATTGCGGAATCCCGCCCCGGCGCTTTTCGGGGCGGAACATACCCGCGCCGTTTGAAACGCGCGGCGTTTTCCCATTGTGCGAGGAAGCTTTTGGGGAGGGCGGGAAGCGCGTTTATATGCCGTTTCAGCCCCGCGCGGAGATATTTTTCAGGTGAGGCGGAATTTTAAGGGCAATTTTTTCTTTCCGCCATTTGCGCGCGCAAATGAGCGAAAAAAGCTTCCGCCGTATGGCGGGCTGCGAGGCGTTTGCTTTCTTTGCGCGGCGGCATGGATAAAAACGGAGGGGAGCCCGTGCGCCCGCCGGTTTCGGCGGCTTTAAAGAGGCCCCTGCGGGGAGTCTTCGCGCACTTTTATTTCCACGCCGGGTTTGGAGGGTTCGCGCAGCCTTATGCTGCCGATTTTGTACCGCTTCTTTCCGTCGCCGCCGTCGAGGGGCAGCTCGTAGATAGGCGTGCCGTCGCGCTTGCCGACCGACACGTACACGTCGCAGTCCCCTGCCTTTGTGGACGGGGTGACGGGGCCGGCGTAAAATTCCGCGCCGTTGCGCTTTTCCATTTTAAGCGTAAATTCGTTGAAAAATTCTCGCGGCGTCTTGAAGCCTATCCGGAATGCGGGGGAGTTCTCGACGAATTTCGGCTCGCCCTTTGGGGCGACCGGCAGGGTTTTCACGTCGAGCGATTCGTCCACGAGAACCGCCACTATCCCGCCTTTGGAGTCCTTTATGGTGAGGGCGGGGAATCCGCCGCGGTAGCACGGGGCGACGCCGAGGTTTGCCCATTTGAATTTTACCGGAAATTTTTCGCCGATTTCGACCGCCGCCGGAAATTTTATCTCGGCGGGAAACAGCCTGTACCCGAGGCGCATGTTTATCTTTTCCACGAATTCTTTGTTCTCTTCGTAGAAGCGGTCGGGCCACCAGTGCGCAGACATGTAGCTTGCGTGGTACCGCTCTACGGAATCGGCGAGCTTTTCGCCGTCCCACGCACCGCGCGCCTTCGAGAGCCCATAGTGTTCGTGCTCTAAAACCACCGGCATCGCGGGCCAGAACAGCCCCGCCATCTCCGCGTGGTACCACGACTTCTTTTTGCCTGAGGGCGCGTCGACGAGTATGCTGTCGTCGCGCAGCGAAACGCCCTTCGAGAACGCGTAGTCTGTGGCGGGAAAGTGCGGCCCGGGCTCGTTGGAGCCCGCCACGTCGTCGCTTATCACGAGCTGGGTTTTTTTGAAGTGTTTTTTGTATATGTCTATGTGTTTGCGGACTACCTCCGCGCTCTTTTCGCGCGACAGCCTGCTTGTGTACCCCGTGTGCCCCTCTCCCCAGAGGCCGAAAGAGCCGATGTCGACAAACGCCACATTGGGGTTGCCGTCGTACCTTTCGGCGAGCTTTGCGGCGAGGCGGTCGAGGTGTTTCAGGAATATGGGGTCGAGGTAGTCGGGTTCCCAGCACGGCCCGTCGGGGGAGGGGCCCTTGCGCACCGTAAACTGCACTCCCTTGACGCCTTTGTCTTTGAGCCACTTTGGGGTTGCCCACGGAATCCAGTGTTCCGTGCTGTTTATTCTGATTGCGATTTGCTTGCCTTTTTCTATGAAGCGCTGGGCGGGCGTGTCGAGAATCCCGAAGTTGAATTCCCCGTCTTTGGGCTCAAGAAACGCCCACGGAATGCGCATGTAGACGACGGACATTCCCGGAAACCATTCGAGGGTGTCTGAGGGCTCCAAATAATAGCCGTAATTGCCCGTCCTGCCCGAGTAAAAATAGGCGCACCAGCCCATGTCCGGGTTTATCAGCGCCTTTCGGTTGTCCTTCGGCCGGAATATTTCGTATGCGTCGGAACCCGCGAGGGCGGTTGCGCAAAACAACAATGCGGCGGCGGAAACGGCGTAAATTTTCATATCGGCGTTATGGCGCAAATCTTCCGAAATGTCAATTTCTCCGTTTTAGCGTTCGCATTTCACAAGGGGCGCGGGGCAAAAAAAATCCCCCGCGCTAAGGGGGATTTTTTTGGAGGCGGCAGAGTCAAAGTTTAGCGGCGGCGTTTGCGCAAGGCGGACAGGATAACTGCCGCCAAACCGAAGAGCGCCGCCGCCTGCGCGGGTTCGGGAATCGTGCCCATTAGCGATATGTTCAGCCCGTGCGCCGTAGATAGAATTTCGTATTCAAGATCCGAAATTTCGACCCCGTTATAGACGAATTCGGCTTCGTATTTCGATACGTCCCCGAACGATTCGGAGTCGGAAACAAGCAGAGAAAATTCGTCGCCCTCAAACGTCGTATCGGGCGCGAAATCCGACAAATCCACCTCAAAAACATATCTTGCATCGTCTCCGCCGACTTGGGCTATGCCGCTTTCCGATACGAGCGCGCCCCTGTTTACCTCTATTTTTATCTTGCCGCCCGCCCAGTCTATCCCGCGCGTGTAGAGCGTTCCGCCGGCGCCTTCGGAGTCCATCGCTGCGACCGCGAGCGCCCCTCCCTCTATGCGTATGCGCGAGAGCTGCGCGGTTTCCTGCGTCGAAATTGCGAGGGTTCCGCTCTTTATGATGGTTCCGACGGAATCCAGGTCGTTTCTGTTCCACACGCTTTGCGGGCTGTTTGAAATCTGGCGGATAGTTTGCGTGGCGTCCGCCGCCCCGTCCATTACCACGGTGATTTTCGACACTTTTACGTCCGCCACCCAGTCGTCCATCAGTATGCCCTTGAACGAGGCGTCGGAGGAGTTGGAGAACACGAGGGTCGTCTGCCCCTCGGCGTTGTCGGCGAAATTGTTCCTGACAATGCCCGTCCCGTCGATTCCTCCCACGCGCACGACGGCGGACGTGGACTGGCTGTACGCCGACTGGTTGTTTATGTACCAGAGGGCGGTGTTCTGGTCGTTGGGGTTGGACGGCAGCGCGCCGTTGAGGGTCATGCGCCCGATGTCCGCCGACAGGAAATTGTCCGAGGCGCTATTGTAGTAGTACGCCTCCGCGCCGTTGCGGAAAGACATGCTGAAAATGGTCGAAGCCGAGGTCGGCTCGGCGGAGTTCGCCCCTATTGTGGCGGAACCGATTTTTATCTGTTGAAAGCGGTTCAGTTTATATTCGCGCGCCGCTCCGCCTCCCGAATACATAGTCGCTTTGTCGGCGGAGAGCGACGGGGAGGCGTCCTCCGACGGGCCGTTGATTTCCATGGAAGTCTTGAATATCAATTCGCCGACGCGCGGCTGGTCGTCGTCCGAAAAATATTTGACCGCAATCTGGCTTGCCGCCCCGGGATTTACGCCCGAATCGAAAATAAACACGTTTCCCGCCATCCACGAATAGGTGTTTCTTACCGCGCCGGCGGAGGGGCTCCACGAATTGGGATCGTCGAATGAATAGTAGGTTTCCGTCCCCACATAGCCGTATTCGGCGGCGGATAGCGCGGAGAAAGCGAAAATGAGGCCTGCAAACGGCGTCAGGCGGGCGGCGAATTTAGTATGCATAAGGCAGTTGCAACGCATTGTTAAAACTGCGTTTTTTTTATCAAAATGTCGAAAAATAGTCAAGAAGGTTTTGCGTATGCGCATCTTGCGTCGCGGATTGGCGCGTTTTTGCCCTCATGGCCGCCTCGATAAAATGCGTTTCGCGCGCGCGGTCGGGCGGATAAACGGACGGAAAAGATTGCGCGCCGCCATTCCGGCGAGGTTGCAACGCGGATTTTTCCAGAGGGATTTGCCGCATTGCGGGCGCGTTTTTGCGCTGGCATTGCAGGGGGATATGCGGGCGTTTCCTTGGACGCTGCGGAGAAAGCGCGTTTCATTGCCTCTCCAAAGTGGCGCGGCGGCAAATTCAAACTTTTTGCGCGCGGCGAAACCCGGGGTTATATGAATATGCAGCCTATCCGGTTTGCGAAACCCGCGCGGCCTGCCGCCCCATCGCCTATCCGATTGCGCCGCGGCGGGAGCAGGCGTATGCTGCGGATTTTGCCGCGCGCCTCGCCGCGCCTTCCGCATTTTCGCCGTCGAGAATCGCCGAGACGAATCCTGCCGTAAATGCGTCGCCCGCGCCGACGGTGTCTACGACTTCTACCGGCTCCGGAAGCCCCATTGCGGGCTCCTCCCCGCGCGAGAACACGATGTGCCCTTCCGCGCCGAGCGTGCACGCGAGGAATTTCAGCGAAAATTTTTCGGCGATTTCCTCCGCCATATCCCGGAGCTCCGCGCGTTTGCGGGGGAAGAGAAGCCCATGGACGATAGGGAGTTCCGAGTCGTTGAGCTTGAGCATATCCGCGCATTCGAGAGATTCGGCGAGGATTTTTGCGTCGAAGTAATTCTGGCGCAGATTGGCGTCGAAGACTTTCAGGCAGGAGGGGCTGAGGGTTTTCAGAAGAGCGAAAAGGGTTGTTCTCGAAGCCTCCGAGCGCTGGGCGAGCGTGCCGAAGCAAAAGGCTCCGCAGCCGGCCGCGATTTCCGCGGCGGCCTCGGAAAGCCCGATTTCGTCCCACGCGGCAGGGCGGCGTATGTCGTAGGCGGGCAGGCCGTCGGAGCCTTTGGAGACGTCCACAACTCCGGTGGGCAGATCCGGAAGGACGGCGACGGCGCGGGCGTCCAGGCGGATTTCGGCGATCTTCGCAAGCGCGGCCCTGCCGAGCTCGTCGCCGCCGACCGCGCTAATTATCGCGCAATCGCATCCGAATTTGGCGCAGAAATACGCGAAGTTAAGCGGCGCCCCTCCGAGGGTTTTTGAGTTTCCGAAGCGGTCCCAGACGATTTCCCCGAACGAGGCGATTTTATTTTTCATGCGGATCCTTCCCGACGCCGGTTTTTGCGCGATTTTTTTCGCGCTCGTCGATTATCACGGAAATTATGTAGACCGCCACCCCTACGGTGATGCCGCAGTCGGCGACGTTGAATGCGGGCCACCTGTATTCGATAATCGGCAGGTGGACGTCTATGAAGTCTATCACATGCCCGTAGCAGATTCTGTCGAATAGGTTGCCGACGACCCCTCCCGCGAATATCCCGAGGGCGAATTGCCCGCATCTGGTGTCGAAGCCGAGCTGGTTTCTGAAAATCCAGACGGCGGCGAGCGCGAGCAGGGCTATTGAAGACAGCAGGTAGGTCTGCCCCGAGAGAATCCCCCACGCAGCGCCCTCGTTTGTAATGTGGACGATGTAGAGAAAATCGTCTATAACGGGAATCGGCGAACTTCCGGAACCGAAGTGGTAGGTGGGGTTGCCGCGCTCCCACGGAATGTTCGCGACTACGGCGAGCTTTGTTAGCTGGTCGAGCGCGAATACGCCGAACGCCGCGGCGAAGAACGCGGCGGGAGACGCCTTTTTTGTGCCGGTTTCTTCCAATGCGGTTTGAAATCAGGAGGGCATGTCTTCGTCTTCGGGAGAGCCCGAAGCGTCGATGTCGTATATGGAGCGCTGCACCGACTTTATTTTTTTGTTTTCGGCCTCCTTTATCTCCTGGCCGCGCTTGGTGCACCTCGTGAACGGTATGGCTTCAAGCCTCGATTCGGGGATGGGCTCGCCGGTCACCTCGCATACGCCGTAGGTGCCGTTTCTTATGCGCTCTATCGCCGCGTCGATTTCGGCTATCATCTCCTTTTCGTTGGAGAGCAAATTGTATGCCATGTCGCGTTCGAAGCTCTCGCTGCCGGCGTCGGCGAGGTGCTGTCCGTAAGAGGACAGGTCGCCGGAATCCTCTTTGGCGGAGCGTTTGAGGACTTCCTCCGATATGCTCTCCGCGCCGCGCGAATGGCGCTTGCGCAGCTCTACGAGCATATTGTAATACTTTTTCCACTTGCGCGGGATTTCCTTTTCCCTGTGCTTTTCGAGCGACGGGGTTTCGACGGGGTTGAAGCCGAGAATGTCGAATATGCTCGCGGCGGCGACGGGATTTTTCGGCGACGACGTAGCCTTGAACGGCGCGGGGGCGGCGGGCCCTTTCGCAGGCGCGGCCTTCCCGACGGCGCTTTTTGAGACGGCCTTCGCCTGCTGCTGCCCCGAGCCCGAAGCGCGCATTTCGAGGTACGCGTCGAGGTCTTCGAGGGTGAAAACGATGGAGTCGGACGCGCGGGCGCGGGTCTTTTTTTGAGGTTTTGAAACTTCCTGGTCTTCGGGGATTTTCGCCGCTCGCTCTGCGGGTCTGGGCGATATTTTTATGGAAATTTTGCCGCCCTTTTTCGCGCCATTTGCCGCCTTCGCGGGTTTCGTTTTGGGCGCGGATTTGAGCGGGGTTTGGGGTGAGGGCTTATTCGCCGCGGAACCCGCCGGTTTTTTCGCGGGGGCGGATTTCAGCGACGCCTTGAAAACCGCCTGCTTTGCGCCGGACGCGGGTTTTGCTGCGGGCTTCTTTTTCGCGGAGGCCTTTTGCCCGGACGCTGCGGGCTTTTTTGCCGCCGGTTTTTTCGCGGCGCCCGCGGATTTTGCGGCGGGCTTGGGGGCGGACTTTTTGTTCGTCTTTTTTGCGGCTTGTTTTTTCGTCATATGCTTTGCGACATTGCTTTTTTGCACCGCGGGCAGATTCCGTCCTCGGGGAGGTCCGGCAGAACCCTCCAGCATCTGGAGCATCTGCGCCCCTCGGCTTTTGCGGCGCGGATCCTCGGGGTCTCAAAGTCGCCCTCCGAAACTTTCACGGAGGAGACTATGAATATCTCCGGCAGATTGGCGGAAAATTCCCGCAGGGCTTTCGCCTCGGGCGTGCCCGCGCCGGCTTCGATTTCTATTTCGGCCTCGAGGCTCTTGCCTATTTCCTTGGCCTGGCGCAGCTTTTCGAGCTCCTCGTTGGCCTTTTCGCGCAGGGCGAGGATTTTTTCCACGCCGGCGCAGGCTTCGGCGTCCAGATATTCTTCTCCGATTTTCGGCCAGTCCTGCAGGTGCACGGAATTTTCGGAAAATTCCGCGCCGTTTTTAAACGAGAACGCCTCGTCCGCGGTGAAGGTGAGAATCGGGGCCGCCACTTTTATGAGGGCGTCGCTTATGATGTCGATGGCGGTCTGTGACGAGCGGCGCTCGGGGGAGTTTGCGGCGTAGGTGTAGAGCCTGTCTTTCAGAATGTCGTGGTACACGCGCGACAGAGTCACGCCGCAGAAATTGTCCAGCAGCTTGTAGACTTTGTGGAATTCGTAGGCGTCGTAGGCCTTTTCCGCCTCTTCAACGAATTGGGCGGCCTTGAATATCGCCCATTTGTCGAGCGCGTCGAGCTTTTCGGGCGGGACGGCGTCCCTGGCGCGGTCGAAGTCGTAGAGATTCCCGAGCTGGTACATTATGGTGTTGCGCACGCCGCGGTATGCGTTGGCTATGTGCGAGAGTATGTCTTCGGAAATCGGAATGTCGTTCTGGTAGTCCACCGAGCTTATCCAGAGGCGCACGATGTCCGCGCCCCATTTGCCGACGTACATGTCGGACGTTTGCGGCTTGCCGTCGCTGGACTTTGAAATCTTCTTGCGGTCCTGCCCCACGACGAACCCGTGCGTTATCACTTTTTTGTAGGGGGCCTCTCCGCGCGTGGCAACCGCCGTCCAGAGGGAGCTCTGGAACCAGCCCCTGTGCTGGTCGGAGCCTTCCAGATAGAGGTCGGCGGGCCAGCTGAGGTCGGGGTTGCGCATGAGGGTCGCGATGTGGCTCGTGCCGGAGTCTATCCAGACGTCGAGGGTGTCGGAGCTCTTGCGGAGCTTGTCGGGCGACGGCCAGTTCGGGGGCAGGGGCGCGCCGTCGAGAATTTCGGAGGCTGAGAGGCTGTACCACATGTTGGTTCCGAGCGTCTCCACTTTGCCTGCGACGAATTTGACAACTCCGGCGTCGAGGTAGGCCGTGCCGTCCTCTCCGTAGAAGGCGGGAATGGGCACGCCCCATGAGCGCTGCCTTGAAATGCACCAGTCGGGGCGCGACTCCACGGCGCCCCTGATCCGGTTCTCTCCGCGCGCGGGCAGCCATTCGACTTTCGAGATGGCGTCCAGAGCCTCTTTGCGCAGGCCGTCCTTGTCGAGCGACACGAACCACTGGTCCATAGCCCTGAATATCACGGGCGTTTTGGAGCGCCAGCAGTGCGGGTACTGGTGGACGATCTCCGCCGATTTGAGCAGCGAGCCGTTGGAGGATATTATCTCGAGAACCTTTTCGTTTGCCTGGCTCTTGCCAGAGGAGTTTTCAAGGACGCTCAGCCCGACGAGTTCGGCGGGCACCCGCCCGTCGTCGGCGTATTTGCCGTCGTCGCCGATGGGGGAATAGATTTCGAGGCCGTTGTCGAGCCCGACCTGGTAGTCCTCGAGCCCGTGCCCGGGCGCGATGTGCACGACGCCCGTGCCGGAGTCGGTCGTCACATAGCGCGCGCAGAACACTTTGCTCTTGCGGCTTATGAAGGGGTGGTAGGCGGCGATCCCCTCGATGTCGGAGCCCTTGCCGAGCGGCGAAACTTTCGCGCCCTCAAGATCGCAGTCTTTTATAAAAGAGTCCGCGAGCGGCAGGGCTACTATGAATGTTCTGCCGCCCGCCGAAACCGCGCAGTAGTCAACGTCGGGGTTTACCGCCATCGCGAGGTTGGAGGGCAGAGTCCACGGGGTCGTCGTCCAGATGACGATTTCCGCGCCCGAAAGCCCGAGGCGCCTGTTTGATTCTTCGTCGAGCTTGAAAGCCACCCATATCGAGGTGCTGACGTGCTCGGCGTATTCGATTTCCGCCTCCGCCAGCGCCGTCGCGCAGGGGATCGACCAGTAGACGGGCTTCTTGCTTCGGTAGACGAGCCCCCTTTCGACGAACGCCGCAAACGTCCGCAGAATGTCGGCTTCGTACGCGGGCTTTTTGGTCTTGTATTCGTTTTCCCAGTCGGCGAGCACGCCGAGGCGCTCGAACTGCGCGCGCTGCCTCTCTATGAAAGACTCCGAAAAATTCGCGCACTCCCCGCGCAGCTGGGGTATGTCGAGCTCCCTCTTGTCTTTGCGCAGCTGCTTGACGACCTTGTGCTCTATCGGCAGCCCGTGGCAGTCCCAGCCCGGGACATAGGGGGTCGCGAAGCCCCTCATCGTCTTGTAGCGCAGTATGGCGTCTTTCAGAATCTTGTTGAGCGCCGTTCCGATGTGCACGTCGCCGTTGGTGAAGGGCGGGCCGTCGTGCAGGACGAATTTCGGGGCGCCCGCGCGCGCCTTTTGAATTTTTTTGTACAGTCCGGTTTTCTTCCAGTGCTCTATGCGCGCGGGCTCGCGCCTCACGAGGTCGCCGCGCATGGGGAATTTTGTGTTGGGAAGGTTTAGGGAACTCTTGAAGTCTGCTTCCGGCATTTTTCAGTGTGTGTGATTTGCGCGCCGCGCGCAGCGCGGCGCCGTTAAAGGGCGTTGGGTTGCGGTCAGAACGGGAACATGTGGAAGCCGCCGTCCTCGGATTCCTTTTCGGAGATGCGCTCTTCCGTCTTGCGCTCGACTTCCGCCGCCCTCTCCTTGGAATCCCTCGCCTCCGGAACCTCGATTTCGGCGGACGCCGCGGCGAGCTTTGCGGAGCGCAGGCATTTTTTCAGGGCGCGGTTTTCCGCGCGTATTTTGGAGATTATCTCGGCGTCGAACTTCGCCTGCTCCGAAATTTTGGCTTTTAGCTGGGCGACCTGTTCTTCGAGAGCCTTAACGCGCTCTTTGAGGGCTGCCGCGGATTCCGCGCCCTCCGCGGCGAACGCGCCGGAACCCAAAGCGGACAGCGCAACCAGCATTGCTATTGTCGAGGCAAATTTTTTCATGGCGCAAAAATCAAACAGAAGACGGGGCGGTTTGCAACTTTTTATTGAGTTGCCTTTTTGGGGGCAATCCTCCAATATTTGGCGCATATGAAAAAATTGACCGTTATTGTCACAATCGCGGCGGTTGCGCTGTTGCTCGGCGGCTGCTCCACCACAAACGAAAGCGGCGTTGAAATCAGCAAGGGCTGGTTTGCAATGGCGCAATAATTCCGGCGCGAAGCCCCCTTTGCGGGCGCGCCTTCATTGCCCGCGCGCGGCGGGACATTGCCGCTTTTCCGCGCGCGCTTCTTTTGGGACGGGCGAATTGCCAGGGCATCCGCCGCAGGGGTGTTTTGCGCTTTTTGCGGAAGCGCCGCCGGCCCGCGCATGATGCGCCCCGCGGCTGCTTTTATGAAAGAGGGGCTTTGCGCGGGCGGTTTTTGCGGAGCGGGCTTTCCGCCCTTCACGAAAATGCTTGTAATGCGGGGCGCGCTTGAATGTAATGAAAAAGGATCTGTTAAATTCGGAATTGCATATGATGAAAAAGACGTTTTGCATGCTTTTTTTTGCGGCGGCGATGCCCGCGGCGTTTGCGCACAGGCCGACTGATGTTTCGCTCGGCGGAGAATGGCTCTTCCACAGGGGTGAAGTCGCGGGCGGCGAGGCCGTTTCCGCCGACACCTCCGGCTGGGAGCGCGTCAAGGTTCCGCACGACTGGGCGATAGGGCAGGCGTTCGACATGAATTACGACAAGCAGTATGTGCAGGTCGTCCAGGACGGCGAAAAAAAAGCCCGAGAGCGCACCGGGCGCACGGGGGCGCTGCCCACGGTCGGGGTTGGCTGGTACAGAAAGACGCTAGAGCTACCCGAATCGGAGGCGGACAAGAGGGTTTACGTGCAGTTCGACGGGGCGATGAGCCGCGCGAAAGTGTGGCTCAACGGCGAATACGTCGGCGAATGGCCCTACGGGTACGCCTCGTTTGAGCTGGACCTCACCAAGCATTTCAAATTCGGGCAGCCAAACAAGCTTGCGGTGCGGCTCGAAAATCCGCCGTCGGCGTCGCGGTGGTATTCGGGGGCGGGGATTTTCCGAGACGTGAGGCTTGTCGCAAAGCCGCAGACGCACGTCGAAAACTGGGGGACGTACGTCACAACGCCGAAGGTTTCGAAAGAATCTGCAACATGCCGCATAGAGACGTCGGTGGCGGACTTTTCGGATTCCGGCAAAAAGGTTTCGGTTAGGACTTCCATTATTTCCCCGAGCGGAAAGACCGTAGCGCAGAAGGTTTCCGGAGCGGAGATTTCGGGCGGGCGCGGAAAGGCCGTTCAGGAGTTCGAGATAAAGTCGCCGGATCTCTGGGCGCCAGAGTCGCCCGCGCTCTACACTGCCAGGACGGAGGTGCTTTCGGGCGGCGAGCCCGTCGACGAGTACTTCACCAAGTTCGGCGTGCGCTCGATTTCCTACGACCGCGACGGCGGGTTTAAGCTCAACGGAAAGCGCGTGCAGTTCAAGGGCGTATGCATGCACCACGACCTCGGCCCGATAGGGGCGGCGTTCAATGTCTCGGCGGCGCGCAGGCAGTTGGAAATTTTGAAGGATATGGGGATTAACGCCGTGCGCACCTCGCACAATCCGCCGGCCCCCGCGCTGCTCGACCTCTGCGACGAAATGGGGATTCTCGTGCAGGTTGAGGCGTTTGACGAGTGGAAGATGGTCAAGTGCGAAAACGGCTACAACAAGCTCTTCGACAAGTGGGCGAAGAAGGATTTGGAGGCGATGATACGCCGCGACCGCAACCATCCGTGCGTCGTGATGTGGAGCATCGGCAACGAGGTTCCCGAGCAGACTGTTCCGGAGGGCCGCAAGACGGCGAAATTCCTCGCCGACATAGCGCGCGCGGCCGACCCCACGCGCCCCGTGACGGCCGGCTGCAACAACAACGAGCAGGCGGTCGAACACGGATTCGCCGCTGAGCTCGACTTGGTCGGCTTCAACTACAAGCCATTTTATTATAAGACGTGCTACGACAAGATGCCCCGCGCTATAATCTACGGCAGCGAGACGGCATCCACCGTCAGCAGCCGCGGCGTCTACCATTTCCCGACCAAGGAGAGCAAAAATCCGTGGTCGCACGACTACCAAGTCACATCTTACGACCTTTCCTGCGCTCCGTGGTCGCAGGTTCCGGAGGACGAGTGGAAAGGGCAGGATGAAAACCCGTTCGTTCTCGGGGAATTCGTGTGGACGGGGTTCGACTATCTCGGCGAGCCCTTCCCCTACGACGGCGGCGACTACATCGCCAAGAGTTCGTACTTCGGGGCGGTCGACTTGTGCGGATTCCCCAAGGACAGGTTCTACCTCTACCGCGCGCGCTGGAGGCCGGAAGTCGAAACCCTGCACGTCCTTCCGCATTGGACATGGCCGGACAGGGTTGGGCAGAAGACGCCCGTCTACTGCTACACCAACTACCCGAAGGCGGAGCTCTTCATAAACGGCAAGAGCATGGGGGTGCGCGAAAAGGGAGGCTCCGGCAAATTCGGGAAGTCGCGCCTGATTTGGGAGGACGCGGTTTACGAGCCCGGCGAGATAAAAGTCGTGGCGTATTCCGCGGACGGGAAAAAGGCCGCGGAGAAGACGGTCAAGACCGCGGGGGAACCCGCGCGCCTCGAAATCAAGGCGGACAAAAAGAAGTTTGGCGGGGAGGAATTGTGCTTTGTCGAAGTGAGCGTCGTTGACAAGGACGGCAATCTCTGCCCGCGCGCGGACAATATAATATACTTTTCGACCGGCGGCAACGTGAAGCTGCGCGCTCTCTGCAACGGAGACCCGACAGATTTGACGCCTTTTGGCTCCAACTACATGAGGGCGTTTTCCGGAAAGCTGCTCGCGGTTCTCGAAGCGGACGGCGACGCGCGCGGGTCGGTTACGGCGGCTTCCGGAGGCAAAGGCGACAAGGCGATAAAGTCGGCAACCGTCAAATTTTAGGCCTTCGGGAAGGGAGTTTTATTCGCGATGAAACTCGTATTCATGGGAACGGGAACCTCCCAGGGCGTCCCCGTCATAGGCTACGATTCGAGCGGCATAGACCTCTCAAACCCCAAGAATTGGCGCACGCGCTCGTGCGCGCACCTGTATGCGGGCGGCAGGGAAATCCAGATCGACGCGGGGCCGGAGTTCAGGCTGCAATGCCTCAAAAATTCGGTTTCGCGCGCCGACGCCTTTATACTCACGCACGGGCACGCCGACCATATAGCGGGCATGGACGACCTGCGCAGGTTTTGCGACGGCGCCGAGGGCAATGCCATAGACGTCTATTCCAACGAATACGGGCTTGAGCGCATACGCGCGATGTTCCCGTACGCGCTCGGAGAGAGGCCGGCGGAGCGCGGCTACCCGTGTTTCCGCCTCAAACCCATGCCCGAAGAGCTGGACATGGGCGGTGGGCTGAAAATCCGTTCGGTTTCGCTCCCGCACGGGCCGGTCGAGACGCTCGGGCTGGTCTTTGAATGCGGCGGAAAGAGGGTTGCGTACTACACCGACTGCAAGTCCCTGCCGCCGCGCGCAGAGGAGCTCGCCGCGGGCGCCGACGTGCTCGCGATAGACTGCCTTAGGTTAAAGCCCCACCCGTCGCACATGACGCTTTCGGAGGCGCTCGAAGCCGTGGGGAGGCTGGCTCCGAAGCGGGCATTTCTCACCCACACGACATCCCACATAGATTTCGGCAAAATCGAACGCACGCTGCCGGAAAATTGTCATATAGCCTACGACGGCTTGACTGTCGAGGCCTGAACTTCAAAATCTCAAAACAAAACAACGGCTATTGGCTATGAAGACTGACAGCGCAAAAAAACCGAGGGCGGCGATGGTTCTCTCCGGCTGCGGAGTGTACGACGGCACTGAAATCCACGAGGCTGTGATAGCCCTGCTGTGCCTGTTGAGGGGAGGGGCGGAGGTTTCGTTCTTCGCGCCCGACGTGCGGCAGAGCGACTGCGTGAACCACCTCGACGGCAGCGATTCCGGCGCGCCGCGCTCGGTGCTCGCGGAGTCGGCGAGAATCGCGCGCGGGAAAATCGAGCCCCTGTCGCGCTTCAATCCCGAACATTTCGACATGCTCGTGTTCCCGGGGGGCTTCGGGGCGGCCAAAAACCTTTCGACTTTCGCCTACGACGGGGCGGGGTGCTCGGTGGAGCCGTCTGTCGAAAGGGCGATTTCCGGAATGCGCTCGCTCGGAAGGAAAATAGCGTTTTTGTGCATATCGCCCGTCATCGCAGCTAAGGCGATAGGCGGCGGCGTGAAGCTCACGATAGGCTCCGACCCCAAGACCGCCGCGGCGATAGAGGCCGCCGGCGCGAAGCACGTCGAGTGCCCAGCGTCGTCGTTTGTCGAGGACGAATCCAAAAACGTGTACTCGACGCCCGCCTACATGCTCGCCGAAGACGCCGCCGAGGTCGAAAAGGGCGTGTCGGCGATGATTTCGAGAATGTTCGAAACCCTTTGAAGATGCCGCTTTCAAGGACATGGGCGAAGCCCGCAGCCGTGGCGCTCGCGCTCGCGCTCGCGGCGCCGATCTGCGCCCAGCGCATGACGACGATGCTCCCTGGCACCGTCAAAAATTTTGAACTGCCCAATTTCAACGAAAACACCGGCGACAAGGAGTGGGAGCTGTTCGGCGAAAAGGCGGCATACAAGAGCGACACCCGCATAGACGTTGAGAGCTTCAGGCTTCTGCTCTTTGAAGACGGCGCAAACGGCGCGCTGAAAGCCACCATAACGAGCCCGTCGGCGAGGGTGGATCCGGTAAAAAAGTTCGTGTCGGGGGATTCCGACATATTTGTCCGCGCGCCGGAGTTTACAATAGACGGGAAGAAGTGGACGTGGGATTCCGCGAAAAAATTCGTCGAGGTATTCGACGGCATAACCGTGGACATATTCCCCGCCGGCGGCGAAAAAAAAGGCGCGCCCGACACGCGCATAACCGGCAGGTACGGCTCTATGCTCGGGGAGGGCGGCAACAACGTGTTCGACGTCCGCAAAAACGTAAAGCTCGAGAACTCCCAGATGAAGCTCGAGTGCGACGCCCTGCGCGCAGTCGCCCCCAAAGAGCGGCGGGGAGGCTCAGGAGTGAGCGAAATCGACGCCGAGGGAAACATAAAAATGCTTTACGAAAACAAGGACATCCGCGCGGGCGGCGCCAAAATCCTGCCGTCAGAGTCCGCGGCGCTCCTCTCCGGCAGCCCCCATATAAAGGACATTCCCAGCCGAGCCGAAATATCCGGAGACACAATTGAAATCGACAGGGGCAAAAAGTCTCTCGCCGCAAAGTCAGGCAAATCCGGCCGCGCGCGCGCCGTGATTTTCAACACCGATTCCGATGGCAAAGAGGAGAGGATTGCCATATCCGCGGACTCCATAAAAATGAGGACGGAGGGCGAAAAAAATTTTTTCGACTTTTCCGGAAACGTTAAGGTTGACGCCGACTCTTTCAGGGCGTCGTGCGATTCGCTCTCGGCGCAGTCGGCTTCCAAAGAGGGCGGAAAGCCGGAAGTTTCGCGCATAGAGGGCGGCGGCAATGTGCGGCTTTCCAACGAAAACGGCAACGCCGCCGCGGACCGAATGGAAATCCTGCCCGGCAGGGGCGAGGTCGTGCTGTCCGACAACGCGTCGCTCGCCGACCCCGAGCGCGGAATGAAGCTGTTTGCCGACGTGATAGTGTTTTTGAAGGAAAAGAGCACGGGGCTTGCGTTTGCAAACCCCAAAGCGGAAAATTCCGATGTGGTCCTGAATATCCGCGAGGGCATATCCGCAGGGGAAAAACCGAAGAAGGGCGCCGAGACCGTCGTGAAATCAAAGCGGCTGAAATTCGTCAAAAACGAGAAAAACATGCGCTTCGACTTCGACCGAGACGTCCGCATAACCTCCGACGACATAAGGGCGTCTTGCGAAAAAATGCAGGTGCTTGCCATTCGCGACGGAAAGGGCGGAGACTCAGTCCGCAAGATTACCGCGACCGATTCGGTCAAAATTTCCCAAAAGGGCTATTCGGCGGAGGCGGAAACCGCGGTGATCTACCCGAAGCTCAAGGGCGGCGACGGCGGCAAATCCGCCCCCCACAGGTATGTGGAGCTGCTTATCTCCCCCGCAAATCCCGGCAAAAGGCCGACGATCCGCCTGCCCGCAACCAAGGCGATAGGCCTTGAAGAGGTGCGCGCCGACAAAAAGCTCGAGGAAAAGCCGACCGTTATCACCAGCGACAGGCAGTGGCTTGTGGGCGGAACGGATTCCGACCGCTATTTCTTCGAGGGCGACGTAAAGGCGGCGGGCACCGACATGGACGTGTCGTGCGAAAAGGCGGAAGTCGAAATGCGCAAGCTAAAGAACGGCGGGCATTCCATATCTAAAATCTATCTTCTGGAAAGCGTGAACCTTTCAAGCGGCCTCAAAAGCGCGACCTGCGGCAGGGCGGAAGTGTTTCCGGAGGACGAAATGGTGGTGCTCTCCGAAGATCCGGTCGTAATCGACAGGGAGGACAATACCCGTGTTTCCGGCCCGAGAATGGTATACAACCGCGGCAGGCGCTCGATGACCGTCGAGGCGGAAAACCCGCAGTCCGCCCCCGCCGCGCAATCCGCGCCGCGCTCGTTCATTCCGGACTTTGAGGACGACGAAACTCTCTCTCCCGCCCGAAACCGCCCCCCGCGCCCGACCGTAAAAATGCTGCCCCGCTCGAGGAAGTGATTTTACGGCGCGCCGCGCAATCGCGAAATGCCTGCAATTGCCGCGGCCGCAGAACCCAACCAGCGCCCGCGGCGGCGGGTCGCCCTGATATTTCGCGCGGCGCGCAAGCCGCCGGCTGTTTGCACAAAAAATGGTCCTGAACGGATTTGAACCGTTGACCAAGCGATTATGAGTCGCCTGCTCTAACCACTGAGCTACAGGACCGAATTTAAAGCCGACAGTTTCGCATTTGGCGCGCCCCTTGGCAAGCTATTTTTTTCAAAACCGCCGCGTACGGCCGAAATTTTGCTTGTTATGCGGCAAAAAAAGCAATTTATTTCTTTTCAATGCGAAAAAACCTTATTTTAGGACTCGACATCGGCGGTTCAGGCGTAAAGGGCGCGGTCGTCGACGTAGCGAAGGGCGAATTTGTAGGCGATCGCATAAGGATCCCCACCCCGACACCGCACACTCCCTCCAATATCGTTTCGGCGATATCCGAGATCGTCGCCGGATTCAAATGGAAGGGGCCGATAGGATGCGGCTTTCCCGGAGTCATAAGGTCGCAGATAATAGAGACCGCCGCAAATCTCGGCGGAAAGAATTTTATAGGCGTAAACTTGGCCGAGGAAATCGGCCGCGCCTGCGGTTGCGAGGCGTGGATAATAAACGACGCCGACGCCGCCGGCAGCGCTGAAATAAATTTCGGCGTGGGGCGCGGCCGCCGCGACGGCGTTCTTATGATGCTCACCGTCGGCACCGGCATAGGCGTCAGCATGTTTTCCAACCGCACGCTCGTCCCGAACCTCGAGCTCGGGCACCTGCGCATGCGCGACAAGGCGCTGAAAAAATACATTGCCGCCGAGAAAATCTGCTCCGACGCCGCGAGAAAGTCGCACGATCTCTCGTGGCAGCAGTGGGCGGGACGCTTCAACAAGTACCTCCAATACGTGCACTCGCTGTGCTGGCCGGATCTGATAGTCATCGGAGGCGGCGTGGCGTCAAAGAGCGACAAGTTCCTGAAATACATCAAGGCGGACTGCGACATCGCCATCGCCAGGCTCGAAAACCGCGCGGGCATAATCGGCGCGGCCTACGAGGCCAGCAAAAACATATAGCCGCGCGTGGGCGGGAGCCGCCGCGGGCGGCGCGCCCGCCGTTTTTTTTGTTGCGCGCCCGCCCGCCAAATGAATTATTAAACTTTGGAATTTTTGAAAAGGCATTCTTATGAGCGAATCGGAAAAAGCGGTAATAACCCTCAATGGAAAGAGCTTCGACTTCCCCGTGGTCAGCGGAACCGAAGGCAACAAGGCCGTTGACATATCGACGCTGCGCTCGAGGACGGGGTATATCACGCTCGACGAGGGCCTCGCCAACACGGGCTCGTGCAAGAGCAGCATCACATACATCGACGGCGAAAAGGGCAAGCTCAGCTACCGCGGAATCCCGATTGAAGTCATTGCGGCGAACTCCACGTTTATCGAGACCGCATACCTCATAATCTACGGCGACCTTCCCACGCGCAAGGAGATGAGCAATTTCTCTCAGAAAGTCCTGCGCAACGCGAGCCTCCATGAGGGCATGATGCACTTTTTCGACGGCGGATTCCCCTTTACCGCGCACCCGATGGCGATTCTCTCTTCCCTTTTGAACTCCGTCGGCTGCTACTATCCGCACATGGTCACAAACCAGCGCGAACAGGATTTGGAGCATTTTGACGACGCCGCCGCCCTCCTGCTCAGCAAAGTCCGCACTATCGCCGCAATGGCGTACAGGATGAAAAACGGACTGCCGCTCATCTATCCCAAGCGCGACCTCGGATACAGCCAGAACTTCCTGCACATGATGTTTACCGAGCCGTACCACGAGTACTACCCGCACGACGACATCACGAAAGCGCTCGACCTCATCCTCCTCCTGCACGCCGACCACGAGCAAAACTGCTCAACCTCGACCGTGCGCATGGTCGCGAGCTCCGGGGCTAACCTGTTCGCCTCGGTATCGGCCGGCGTATGCGCCCTATGGGGCCCCCTCCACGGAGGCGCTAACATGCGCGTCATACAAATGATGGAGGAAATCCACAAGTCCGGCGACGACGGCTCCAAATTTATCGAGCGCGCCAAAAAAGGCGAAACAAAACTCATGGGCTTCGGACACCGCCTCTACAAAACCTACGACCCACGCGCAATAATCCTGCGCGAAGCCGCCGAGCGCGTCCTGAAAATAGTTAAACTTAAAGACCCCCTGCTCGATATCGCCCAGCGGCTCGAAGAAAAAGCGCGCAGCGACAGCTACTTTATTGAGCGCAATCTCTATCCCAACGTGGACTTTTACAGCGGAATTATCCTGAAGGCCATCGGAATGCCGCTTGACATGTTCACCGTGATGTTCGCAATAGGCAGAATGCCAGGCTGGATCGCCCACTGGCGAGAAGTCGCCTCCAATCCCAAGGGCAAAATAATCAGGCCCCGCCAGGTCTACACGGGTCCGGCGCCCCGCGAGTACATAAAAATGCGCTACCGCGACGGCGAAATATCATCCGACTACGAATCCGACGAACACAAATCCTTCGGGGGCGGGGCATCTGAAAATGCGTCCGCCCGCGCCTGATTTGGCGAATGCTTTTGGCGCGGGGCTGCGTTGCTTCGGAATAAGCCGCACCCTCACGTACTAAAAGTACGCTTCGGCCGCGGCTTTTCCTCGCGCCTTGCCCCGCATCCAAAATGGATTCGCTCGCTTGGTTGCGCTGCGCGCAATCCGCGCTGTTCTC
>OLGD01002235.1_pt1 | contig 23173 bp, 19 predicted proteins | sample 1605311 | NCBI WGS metagenome assembly OLGD01 (sample SAMEA3888917, study PRJEB22519) | human gut metagenome | biome: human gut; feature: human-associated habitat; material: faeces | place: Denmark | collected 2010
CCCCTCGGATACCGTGCCCTTTGAGCAGCGTCCGTGGATGAAGTGCGCCGAGATTACCGACAAGCTGATCGAGTGCCTTGAAAGCGGCAAATACCGCTGCCTGCGCGTCAATTTTCCAAACGGCGATATGGTCGGCCACACCGGAAATTTCGTGGCGACACAGTGTTCGATGGAGGCGCTGGACCTCTGCCTCGCACGTATTCTGAAAGTAGTAGACAAGCTGCACGGCGCGGCGATCATTACAGCGGATCACGGCAATGCCGATGAAATGTACGAACTGGATAAAAAGAGCGGCGCCGTCAAACGCGGCGCGGACGGCAAGCCCAAGGCCAAAACCAGCCATACGCTCAACCGCGTTCCCTGTATCATCTACGACAATTTCACCGCCGACAGCTACACGGTAAAGGAGGACGATGGCACATTCGGACTCTCAAACATTGCGGCGACTACGGCAAACCTGCTCGGCTACGAAGCGCCCGAAATGTGGGACGCTTCGCTGATTGATCTGAAATAATTCGGTCACTTGGCTGCGAACCGCCAAAAATACCGGCGCTGAGGTAGCTTCCAATAAGACAGGCAACTTCGCGTTAATTGGCTAAGTAATTGAAATTTAATTTACATTATGGTAATATAAATTCAAATCTCAATAAATATGGAAAAAGTGGAGTGCTGAAACATGGCAAAAGGAAAGCGAGCAGAGGCCCGTTGTAGATACTTAGTAAGAGAAATCGCCAACCAGAAAGGGTGGAATATAAAACATCCTCAAAAGGGTGGTGATTTCTTAGAGGAGCAGGAAATTGAGGATTATTTTCCCGATACAGGCTTGGGAAAAACAAAACCCGATTTTTTAATTTGTAAGCAATACAAACCCATTATCGTGGTTGAAGCAAAAAATGACCTCAGGAAAATTGAAACTGCTCTTTCAGAGGCTATTGAATATGCTAATGCGATTAACAATCATGGAATTTATTCTATTAGCATTGCAATTGGTGTTGCAGGCGAAGAAGATAATGGTTATCTTTTTAAAACAGTTATTCTCAACGATGGAGAATGGGTACCACTTACTTCTCATGGTTTCAGTTTAACCAGTTTTCCAAGTGTTGGTGAAGTCGAAACAGCATTGTTAACTAAGAATGGTACAACTGAAGTAGCGATTCCTAAAGTTTCTGACTACATTACAACTGCAATAGAGTTGTCGGCTATTTTACGATCGGCAAAAATTGAGCCGTCCCTACGACCCAAAGTGTTAGGTTCGGTAATCACTGCGCTCTATCAGGGCGAAATTGACTTAGAGCAAGGCAAGGAACTGTCTTCGGTTAATGAATTAGTCAAGGCTGCAATTGCTACAACAGATCATTTTGAGGAATCCAAGAAAAATCAGTTAGTAGAGACACTTAAGCTCGCTGATGCAGATTACGCAAGATTAGCACCCAAAATGGGCAAAATTGTCCATACTTTAAAGGCTCTAAATATCAAGTCTATTTTGAGAACCGACACAGACTTTTTGGGCTTACTGTACGAGGCGTTTATTCGTTATGGCTATGACAACAATTCTTTGGGCATTGTTTTCACTCCACGCCATATTACCAAATTTTGTGCCGACTTGATTGATGTAACGGCACAAGACACTGTTATCGATATTGCCTGTGGTTCTGGCGGTTTCTTAGTTGCCTCATTTGATAGGATGATGAAAACATCGGAAGAACTTGGCGTTTCTTATTCAGTCATTCGTGAATCTCTTTTTGGATTTGACACCAATCCAACTGTATGGGCTCTTGCTGCCCTAAATATGTTTTTTAGGGGTGATGGAAAAAGCCACATTGAGAACGCAAGTTGTTTTGATCCACTTAGCAAAGAAAGTGTAAAAGGCCGTTTTACGAAAGCGCTGATTAATCCTCCTTTCTCACAGGAAGAAGAGCCTGAACGTGATTTTATTGATGTTGCCATGGCGACATTGCATAAAACAGGTCTGCTTGCCGTAGTTGTAAAATCTGGAATTTTTGCAGACGAAGATAATGCGACTTGGCGAAATAACTTCCTAATTAGTAACTCTGTGATTGGCATGATTAGTCTTCCTGGTGATTTGTTCTATCCTACTGCTGTTGATACTACAATTATGATTGCAGCACCTCGTAGTCAGAGAGCAACAGATGATGTGTTTATGGCAAAAATATGGAATGATGGTTATCGAAAGCTCAAGGGAAAACGAGTAGAGGCACCTGGCTCTCAGCTCGAAGAAGTTCTTCAAGAGTTTAATAAATTTAGGTCTGGTCAGCCGGTATCCTCCAAACTCGTAACTGTAATTAAGGCAGAAAAGATCATGCGTAGAGGTGCTGAATTTTGCCCTGAAGAGTATCTGCCTCAGCCAGAATTTCCAAAAGATGAGCAGGAATGGTACCGAGATGAAATTACAAAATCTATTCTTACAACAGCTGTGTGTGTAGAAGATATTGCCGATGAAGTTCTTCCGGATTTCCCATCCTGGAATAATCTTCCTCCATTGCCTTATGGGGAAACGGATTGTATTGAAAGATTCTTCGTTGTTAAGGGGGGAAAGTCGAGTGGTGAAAGTAATTACCACTCTGGATCTTGTCCATATATTTCTTCGGGAGATCCTCAAAATAGTGTTATTCGTCTGGTTGGGGATGTTGATAATGAGGTATTCCCTGACGGTGCAATTACAGTAACCTGTTTTGGCAGGGCATGTGTTCAACCTTGGAGATTTATGGCACGAGGAAATGGTGGTAGTGCCGTTCGTGTATTAATTCCAAAGTATGCTATGACCTATTCTGAATTGGTTTGGTTCGCTGCACAGATAAATATGCAGCGATGGAGATTCTTCTATGGAAGAATGTCTATTTTAAAAAGGCTCAAACAAATCAGACTATCCGCTCCAAAACAACAGTTGTTGGATAATAATGTGACCATAGCAGAAAAAGTTTCTGAATTGTCCAAAAAAGTAATTGATATTATGAAGCAATAGTATATGAAATAAAGGTGGGGAATTGCTTTAACGGCATTCATTTTATATAAATGTACAACACAATAAGCCCATCACCTCTATAATCTAATGGCGCACTTCTATACCCTTCTATCGTGAGTATCATGCGTTCAGTTTGCTTAATCTGACAAGGCGACTTCCCCCTTGCGCCGCTAAAGCGTCTATCCCCTCTAAGAACACAAAAATCCTCCGTATGATCGTAACCATACGGTGGATTTACTGTCTTATTGAAAACCACCATGCCCGCACATTTTTGTTATCGACGCAAAAAAATCCGTTGCCCTGCGGTTTTTCGCAGCGCAACGGATTTTTATTGATGACAGAATCCTTCTCTTTATCGACAACCTGAGAAGCTTTTTCCCTATCAAACTGCATCCGTGTCCAAATATCAAATGACAATCCGTTTCAGCTTTTACTTCCACTTGGAAAAAAACTGTTCACTGCTCTCGCCGTACGGTCGGTTATACCGGCCAAGCTCCAATAATTCATCCGGATCTCCGGTCAAACGGTTGATCTTTTCCGAACAGGTAAACACAATCTGGAATCCGGCGTTGGCCGCCAGGCGAATCGTCTCTTTGGCATAGACGCCAAACGGAAGCGCCAGCGCCGTACTCGCATGCCCGGTATATTCTATGAGCTTCATCTGAAACTGCTCGATATCCGCCTCAAACGCCGCGCGATAGGCGTCGGACGACTCACCTTTTTTCGGTCCGCATCCCTTTCGGGGAGAAAGCTTATGCATATCATACGTATGACACTGTACTTCTATCACCGAACCGACATCCAGCTTCGCGACTTGCGCCCAACTCATATACGAATAATCCAACACATGATTTGCCGTTTCGGTATACTGCTGCGCGGCAGAACCGATCGGAAATACGACCGCCGTCATCCCGTATTTTTCAAGCAGCGGAAGCGCGTAAACAAACGTGCTTTCAAACCCGTCGTCAAACGTGATCAAAACCGGCTTATCCGGCAGCGTTCCCTCTCCGCTGCCAAATGCCAGCAAATCCGCCGTGGTCACCGTGGTATATCCGTTGTCCCTCAAATAAATCAAATCCTGCTCGAACTGATCCACCGGCAAAACATACGGTCCCCAGAGCTTTTGCTTCGGCGACAAGTGATGATACATCACAATGGGCAGAGAAACCGCTTCGGAAAAGGTATCTTCTTCCGAAAATTCCGTGCCGGCAGCGCCGACCGTCAGCACAAACAGTAAAAGCAGCGAGACGAGTATTTTTTTCATTTCTTCACCGCCTTTCCGTAGTAGTGTCCCCAAAAGACGGCTGTTTAAAAACCGAATGCGGCAAAGATCGGGATGACAATTCATAGAACCGGCGGGAAGAAGTGGCGGGCGCCATATGAGCAACTGCGTAAGCTTATTATAACATGCCGAACCAATTCATCAACGCAGCAATCAGCGGAATCGTCAGAACGGAAAGCACGGTTGAAACCAAAACGCCCTGAGACGCGGTCTGCGAAGCGTGTTCCAGACCGCTGAACTGACAGAGTACCGGAAGATTGGCCGCCACCGGCATGGCGGCGATCAGCGTAATCACGCCCAGCAAGAGATTCTCCGAGACGAACAGAGAAAAAACCAAATAAATCAAAACCGGCATAAGCAGCAGACGAACCGCGCACATCACATAAATCCGCCAGTTTAAAAATATTTTTTTAGCCGGAATCATGGCAAGATTCGCGCCGACCACCATCATGGCAAGCGGCGTGGTCATCGCGCCGAGCGAATCAATGCAGCGTTCAAGCAGCGGCGGGAAACGCCATGCAAACGAATAAAAAAGAAGCGTAACAAAGCCGGCCGCAATCGGAGGCGAAAGCAGCTTTTTCACCTCAAATCCCCGCCGAAGTCCGCCTTGTCTGTCCAATACGGACGCCGCATAGCCGTACATCAAAAAATTATAAACCAGATTGAAGATCGCGATATACAAAATACCGTCCGCGCCGTAAACAGACGCCACAACCGGCATACCCATAAAGCCCATGTTTGAAAGGTAAAACATGATTTCATAGACGAACGCTTCCTCTTTTCCGAATCCGGTCAGCAAACGAAGCAATTTGGCTAAAACAGGCAAAATCACAAAGAGCGCGACGGCGCAAATCAGAATGCGGACAAGCAATCCGCGCTCCCCGGTCTTGGCCTCCGATAGACTGGAAAGCATCATACAGGGGCAGGCGACATTGATCAGCACTTTCGCAAAAAAACGGTTGCTGTGTCCGTCAATCCAGCCCGCACGGCAGGACACATAACCAACCGCCATCAAAACCAAAAGCACCGTCATCTGTGAAATTACGTTCCAAATATCCATATACGCCCGCCCATTCCGCGCGCGTACTTCGTCGTCTGCCTAAAGCCTTAAATCGAGTCCGGCGCATAATCTATAGGGATTATAGCGCGAAGCGCGAAACTTGTCAATGCCCGATTCCTTTATTTTCCGATAAATCCGCGAAGCGCGTCCAGCGCGTCCGCAAGCCCCCCCACCTCGTCAATCAGGCCGCAGCGAACCGCCTCATACCCGTCGATGATCGTTCCGACATCGTTTGCCAGTTCGCTTGTATTGTTCATCATGGAACGCAGATTGTCCTCGGATACATTGGAATGCGAGCAGATAAAATGAATAATGCGGTCCTGCATTTTGTCGAAATAGTAAAAGGTCTGCGGTACGCCGATAATCGTACCGCTGGTGCGCACCGGATGCAGCGTCATCGTGGCGCTCGGCACAATAAAGGACTTCCGCCCGCATACCGCAAGCGGCACGCCGATGGAATGGCCGCCGCCGAGCACCAGCGAGACCGCGGGCGTCTTCATGGAGGCGACCATCTCGGCAATCGCAAGTCCGGCTTCCACATCGCCGCCCATCGTATTCAAAATCAAAAGCAGACCGTCGATCTCCTCATTTTCCTCAATCGCGCAAAGCAGCGGAATGACATGCTCATATTTCGTCGTCTTCTGCGTGGAATCCAGAATAAAGTGTCCCTCGATCTGCCCGATGACGGACAGGCAGTGAATCGTCTCCCTTGCGGTCTTGGCCGTCACGCCGCCGCTTTTGGCGATCTCCTCAAGCTGCGCGCCTATCGGAGAGGTCGATGCGTTCGTATCGGTCTCCTGTTTGTTTTCCTGATTTTCCTGATTATTTTGCATATCAAAATCCTTTCGTGAATTTATATAAAAACTATCCTCAGTTTTCCCGAAAATATTTGCTTTTAAACATTTACAAAGCATGGGGATTGTGATACAATTAACATTGTAGAAATATGCAAATTTATATAAAATTACATAAATAAGGAGAAACATCATGGCGGAAAAATTTCTTGTTGAAACCTCTGCAAGACATGTCCATCTGAGCGCTGCGGATCTGGAAACCCTGTTTGGCGCGGGCGCTTCCCTGACGCACAAAAAAGACCTCAGCCAGCCCGGTCAATTTGCCTGTGAGGAGCGCGTGACGCTGATCGGACCGAAAAAAACGATCCCCAACGTCATCATTCTCGGACCTGAGCGCAGCGCAACGCAGGTAGAGCTTTCCTTTACCGACGCGCGCACGCTTGGCATCACGCCTCCCGTCCGCGAAAGCGGCGACCTTGCCGGCTCGGCGCCCTGCAAAATCGTCGGTCCTGCTGGCGAAATCGAAATCAAGGAGGGCGCCATCATCGCAAAGCGGCATATCCATATGACGCCCGCCGACGCGGAGCGCTTCGGCGTTCGCGACAAGCAGATCGTCCGCGTCCGTCTTGACGGCGAGGGCAGAAACACGGTCTACGGCGACGTTGTCGTCCGCGTCAGCCCGAAATTTGCGCTGGCTATGCATATTGATACCGACGAAGCCAACGCGGCCTGCGCGTTCGGTCAGTTCTACGGCGAGATCGTCGATTGAATACCAAGCTGATCTATCAAAAAACATAAGGAGAATAAATCATGAGCGATTATGCAATGAGCAAAGAAGTTGCCGAAATGTGCACGGTTGCCAAAGGCCCCCGGCATGATCCCGCCCCGATTCCCGAGGAAGGCAAATGGGTCGCGGCAAAACAGATCACCGACATTTCCGGTTTGACGCACGGCATCGGCTGGTGCGCACCCCAGCAGGGCGCCTGCAAGCTGACGCTGAACGTCAAGGACGGTGTGATCCAGGAAGCGCTGGTTGAGACCATCGGCTGCTCCGGCATGACCCACTCCGCCGCGATGGCCGCCGAAATCCTCCCCGGCAAAACCGTACTGGAAGCGCTGAACACCGACCTTGTCTGCGACGCAATCAACACCGCGATGCGCGAACTCTTCCTCCAGATTGCCTACGGCAGAACGCAGTCCGCGTTTTCCGAGGGCGGCCTGCCCATCGGCGCGGGGCTTGAAGATCTCGGAAAGGGCTCCCGTTCGCAGGTCGGCACCATGTACGGCACCGCGGCCAAAGGCGTCCGCTATCTGGAGATGGCAGAGGGCTATGTTACCCGCATGGCGCTGGATGCCGACAACCAGGTTATCGGCTATGAATTCGTATCTCTGGGCAAAATGACCGATTTCATCAAAAAAGGCGATGATCCGGCCGAAGCATACAAGAAGTCCATGGGTCACTACGGCAGATTCGATGAAGCTGTGACCTACATCGATCCCCGCAAGGAATAAGGAGGTACGGAAGAATGGCATTATTTGAAAGCTATGAAAGACGCGTTGACAAAATCAACGCCGTCCTGAAAGAATACGGAATTTCCTCCATCGAGGAATGCCGCGAGATTACGCTTGCAAAAGGTGTTGACTGCGACAAAATCGTGCGGGAAACACAACCGATCTGCTTTGAAAACGCCGTCTGGGCATATACGGTCGGCGCGGCGATCGCCATCAAAAAAGGCTGCGTAAAAGCGGCGGACGCCGCGGCTGCCATCGGCATCGGTCTGCAGGCTTTCTGCATTCCCGGCTCGGTCGCGGAGAACCGCAAGGTCGGTCTCGGCCACGGCAACCTTGGTTCCATGCTTTTGTCCGAAGAGACCGAGTGCTTCTGCTTCCTTGCCGGCCATGAGTCTTTCGCGGCCGCCGAGGGCGCGATTAAAATCGCGCTGAACGCAAACAAAGTCCGTGTAAAACCGCTGCGCGTTATCCTCAACGGTCTCGGCAAGGACGCGGCGTTCATCATTTCCAGAATCAACGGCTTCACCTATGTGGAGACCGAATTTGATCCCTACACCGAAGAAGTCAAGGTCGTAAAAGAGGTTCCCTATTCCAAGGGACCGCGCGCGGACGTTAAGTGCTACGGCGCAGACAACGTGCCGGAGGGCGTAGCGATCATGAAACTGGAGAAAGTCGGCGTTTCCATCACCGGAAACTCCACCAACCCGACCCGCTTCCAGCATCCGGTTGCCGGCACCTACAAAAAGTGGTGTGTTGAGAATGGCAAGAAGTATTTCTCCGTCGCTTCCGGCGGCGGCACGGGTCGTACCCTGCATCCGGACAACATGGCTGCCGGCCCTGCCTCCTACGGCATGACCGATACCATGGGCCGCATGCATTCCGACGCGCAGTTCGCGGGCAGCTCTTCTGTTCCGGCGCACGTCGAGATGATGGGCTTCCTCGGCGCGGGCAACAACCCGATGGTCGGCATGACCGTCGCGGTGGCCGTCGCTGTCGAAGAAGCGATGAAGAAGTAATTTTTCATACGAACATAGCAGAGAGACCGCTCGAAATGGGCGGTCTCTTTAGATTGTAGACAAAAAGCTATTCTCCCCCGAGGGGGGGGAGAATAGCCCTTTCCGCAAATGAAAGAATAACTGAATTTCTTGATTTTGCTATTCAAGCCAAGCTTGCTTATGCAGGCAAGCTGCGCGGTCGAATATTTGCCCGCCGTGAACGCTGTACATTTTCAGAAAAAAGTGGTATCATAAATGCGTATTGCTTCAAATAAACGGAGGGAATGTTTTGCCCCAACGCCTGTTTGCGCTGCTGCTGTGCGCAGCGCTTTTGATATCCGCCGTTCCGCCCGCGCTGGCCGAGGATCAGCCCATCGAGGCGGAGCGCTTCGTCGCCCCGACGCTCCCGCCGGACGCCATCGCATGGGATAAGAACCATCCGGATATTCTCGACGAAGATATGCTCTATGCGCACAGCGCCATTTTGATCGAGGCGGACACCGGCGAGGTGCTCTTTGAAAAGAACGCGGACGAGATCATGTTCCCCGCGTCCACGACGAAGATTATGACCGCCTACATCGCCCTGCAAATGTCCGATCTGGAAAACGACGTGGTCACGGTGTCGCAAAACGCCATTGATCTCGTTCCGCCAACCTACCAGACCATCCCGCTCATCGCCGGGGAACAGGTGCCGATGCTCGACCTGATTTCGGTCATGCTGATCCGTTCGGGCAACGAGGCCGCCAACGCCGTCGCGGAATACCTCTCCGGGAGCGTCGAGAGCTTTGCCGACCTGATGAACCAGACGGCGCAGATGCTCGGCTGCTCGCCGAACACGCATTTCGTCAACCCGTCCGGCGTGCACGACGAAAACCACTACACCACCGCGCGCGATCTGGCGGTCATCGCGCAGGCCTGCATGAAGGACGAGCGCTTCGCCTCGATCGTCTCCCAGACCTCCTACGACATGCCCGCCACGCAGACGGAGAGCGGCGCGGCGGGTCACCCCCGGCGCACCATCGTCGGCAGTACGGCGATCCTCAACCCCGAAAACGAAACCTCCTATTATCGCTACGCCACCGGCGTCAAAACGGGCTACACGCTCGCCGCCGGCTATTGCTTCGTCGGCTCGGCGACAAAGGGCGGCATCGACCTGATTTCCGTGGTGCTCTACGACGGCGATACCCGCCGCTACGAGGACACCAAGCGCCTGTTTGAATACGGCTTCACGCAGATCGAATCCATCACGCCGGAATCGCTCTACGCCGAGGACCCGCGCGTGATCGACATCACCGGCTTTGACACCAGCGACGCCCAGCACGGCGAATTGACGCTGGGCATCCGCGCCGTGGACGAAGACAAGGACATGACCATCGTTGGCCGGAAGGACAACATTGATTTCCTCCGCGAAAACTTCGGTCAGGTTTCCTCGATCCGCTGGACGCGCGAATTCCGCGCCCCGATCAACGTCGGCGACGTGATGGGCATTCTCACGTTCTATTCCGAAAACAAGGGCGTCGCCGAATACGAGCTGGTCGCCACGCGCTCCATCGCCGCCCGCGCCGACGCGCCGCTGACGCTGGAGCAGATCGAGGCCTACACCGCGCAGGATGAAAGCCCGTGGCCGCGCTTCTCGTGGGATCTGCTCGTGCCGCCGGGGCTGATTCTCCTCGCGCTGATCTGGCTGATTCGCTTCATCCGCCGTCACCGCAAAAAGCGCATCAAGGCGCCGAAGATCAAGCCGATTAAAAAGAAATATCTGCGGTAAACCTTTCCGCAACGAAAAAGAATCCCAAGCCTTCGCGACCGGGATTCTTTTTTATACTAATTCGCAGTTAAAATGCTTAACAGAGCGCATCAGATTTTTTGTTCTGACGAAGCCAAGTGAAGTGAGGCGTACTGGAGGTACGTTGAACGGAACGAGGCAAAGTCAGAGCGAAAAAGATGGTGCGCGGATTAAGCCATTTTAACAAGAATTAGTATTAGTGCGCTTTTACCGCGCCGGATAGATCAGCGCGTAGCCCTCGCTCTCCTCATAGTCAAAGCCTTCCAAATCCCAATTCGAGATTTCGTCTGCCCTCGCGAGGTAGATTTGATCCGCTTCCGGCTGCATATCGTCCGAAACGTAGATCGTTTCGTATCGCATGCCGCGCTCCGCCTCCGCCGTCCGCATATCCGCGTCCGTCGCGTAGAGGAACATCATTTCCGCGCCGTCGCTCGGCTGAATATGCGGATAGACGTTGCCGGTCACGTTGATCTTTTCGCCCGTTTCGGCCTGAATTTCCGCAGCGCGGGCAGCCATCTGCTCAAAGCCCGGAAAATACACGTTCGCGTTGGCCTGATAGCTCCCGCCGAACAGCTGCACCGCCAGCCACGCAAAATTGACGGCCATCAGCGCGACCATCGCCGCCGCGCACTTGAGGTTTTTGCGCTCAATCGTGCAAAGCCCGGCGGTCATCAGCACCGCGTCGAAGAGAATCAGCGCGGAATGGTCAAACAGCCCGGTCGTGCCGTTCGTGTTCAGCGTTCCGACGCTGCCGAACATCACCAGCGCCGCCAGCGTCACCGCGCACGTCGCCGCAGCCATGGCGCGCGCAGCCGCCTTCTCCCGCGCCGCGCGGCGGCCGTCCGTCCATCGCGCAAACAGCGCCAGCGCGCCCAGCACCATCAGCGGCAGGCTGAACATGAACAGCGCCAGCATGCCGTCCGGGGTATACATCGCCTGATGGATGTTTTCATGCCGAAGCACCTGAAAGACGCCGCCGATCAGCACCGCCCAGAGCTTGTCGCCCACGGACCAATTTTCCGCCATAAAGGCCTTTTCAAAGCCCTCAAGCCGCGGAATCCGAATCAGGCCGAGGAGCGTCATGCCCTCTGCGCCCGTCAGGTTGACAAACGCCGTCAACATGGCGGGCACGCACAGCAACAGACCGATCGCGCCGGAAATCGCCGCATGCCGCTTCCTCCTGCCGAAAATCAGCGCGATGATCGCGCAGGCCAGAATCGCCGCCGGAGCGATAAAGAAATACATATCCTGCGCGTAAGCCGTCAGCGCCAGCACGATCATGCCCGGATAGAGCGCCGCCGGTTTGGTTACGCCGCGCGCAATCAGGCACAGTGCAATCGGCAGCAGGTACAGCGCCGCGCACGAGCCGCAGGTCATCCGCGCTTCCAGCACGAAAATCGGGCAGAGCGCGGCAATCAACAGCATCCAGCGCGCCGCGCGCCTGCCGGAAAGCGCCTCGCCCAGCCCGTAGGCCGCAGGCATCGCCGCACAGGAGAGCAGCGCGAGCGGAAGCCGCACCGTCAGCTTGCTCATGCCGAACAGACCGACAAACGGCGCGGTCAGCACGGCCAGCAGCGGCCCTGTCGTCTCGCCCGCCCATTGCGAAAGCTGGGTCGTCAGCCCCTGCCCGAAGAGGAAACCGCCCGTCTGCCAGAGCGCTTTGGCCTGCACGCCGACAAGCGCTTCCTCCGCGCTGATTCCGGCGGGCAGACTCGTCAGCCTCGCCAGCCGAACGAGCACACCGGCGGCAATCGCCGCCCCGCAGATCGCGCGGTGCGTCCTTTCGCTCATCGTCCGCGCCCCGTCGCCCCCGCGCTGGACGGCGGCAAAGAGAATCGCGACGGCAATCGCCAGAAATACCAAAGAATCCATCGTAAACATCGCTTTTTCCTCACTCCGCCCAGTATCTCGGATAGACCGCCGCAAAGTTGCCGAAATCGGTAATCAGATAATCCGTCTCGTCAAACAGCGCCTTCTCGCTCTGTCGGACGATATAGACCGCACATTCCGTCGGGTCGGGCGTGAAATCCCTGAAATCCTGGAAGACGTATCGCTCGGTGAAATACCAGCCGTTGGGCTGTCCGTCGCTGCCGCGCAGCTCTTCTTCCTCCGAACGCATGGCGTAGTCAATCTGATGCGCAAACATCACCTGCGCCGTCATGACCTTTTCGCCGTCGTTGCGCGACATTGTGGTCAAATAATATCGGTCGCAGTCCCAATCCCATGCTTCGCGCAACGCCTCCTGCGCGCCGTAGAGGAACGTATTGGCCGTCTCCGTCTGATAACCCGCGTCGGTGAAATACACGCCGCACGCGCCCGCAAAACCGATTGCGATCATCACGACCATCGCGGCCAGCGCCGTGCGCAGCCGCCTGCCCATCTGCCAAAGCGCATACGCCGCGCAGAGAATCCACGGATAATAGAGAATGTTGTTGCGGTTGACCACCGCGCCGACCATCGTTGTGTTGATGATGGCGGCGAACATCCAAACCAGAATCAACATTCCACCGTCGCGCAGCGGTTCCTCGCTCCCCCGGAGCGCCAGCCGCCTGCGGTCGCGGCAGAGCCTGTACCAGCCGTACAGCGCCGCCGGGATAACGAAGGGATACATCGTATCGGCCCACGCAATGCCGCTGTACCCCTCCGCCGGATAATAGCCGGTGGCGGTGGGCAGGAAATCCCTGAGCTTCTGCGCCATGCTCAGATACGGGTTCGGCGAACCAAGCGAAATATCGTTGACGCGCTGGGATTTTTCAAAGCGCGGCATGGTCATCCTGCCGAGCGTCATCGTTTCCAGCCCGAAGGCGTTGATCACCATGGTCGCGTAATACGGCCCGGAAACCGCCGCGAAAATGGCAACGCACACCGCCAAATCCAGCGGCTTCACCTTTTTGCGCGCCGTCAGGAAAATGGCCATGGGCAGCAGGATGCAGGGCACGGAAACCGCCGCGAGGCCGTAAGCATACGGCGCGAGGCCAAAGACGACCATCGACAGATAGAGCGCCCAGCGCCTGCGCGTGCCGATCAGCAGCAGCTCCGCCGCCAGCAGCACCACGTGCGGCAGCATATTCGCCTCCAGCGCCCAGCGGCTCATAACCATGTGCCACGGGTTCAGCGCCAGCAGGAACAGCGCCGTCAGCGCAAAGCCCCTGCCGCCGATGCGCCGCGCCACGTCCCACATGAGCGGCAGCGTCAGCAGCCCCATCAGCAGCATCGGAAAGCGCAGCGTGAACTTGCTCAGCCCGAAGACCTTGACGAACGGAATGAGCAGATACGAATACAGCGTGGACATCTGCGAATAGCCCCACGCCTCAAAATACGTCGGCCAGCTCGTGCCGTATTGATCCGTTCCGTTGTCGGCCAGACAGAGCGCCTCCACCGCCGCCATCGAGCCATCCTGATTCTGCCCCATCGGCAGTTCCAGAAAGCGATAGCAGCGGACGAACGCGCCGACTGCCAGAAGCAGGCCGAACGCCACCCAATACCCCTTGTTTGAAAGCGTCAGTCTCCGTTCAAGCCGCGCGATTCCGCGAATATTCAGCACGCGCTCGCGCGCGCCGTCGTGAAACGCCAGAACCAGCAGCACAACCGCCAGCGGCACAAAGACCGCCCTGCAAAGGATTTCCATGCCTTCCGCTCCTTTGTGTTTTGATATGCCCGCGCCGAGTTGAAAAAAGAGAACCGGCGAATACCGATTCTCTCAAAGCGCGAAACTTACGCGTTCTTGGCAACCTCGACGAGCTTGGCAAACGCAGCCGCATCGTTCACAGCCAGATCGGCCAGCACCTTGCGGTTGAGATCAATGCCAGCCTTCTTCAGGCCGCAGATGAACTTGGAGTAGGACATGCCGTTGATGCGGGTCGCGGCGTTGATACGGGCGATCCACAGGGAACGGAAGTCACGCTTACGCAGCTTGCGGCCGATGTAAGCGTAACGCAGGGAGCGCATAACCTGCTCCTGCGCGGCGCGATACTGCTTGGACTTGGAGCCATAGTAGCCCTTCGCCAGCTTCATAATCTTCCTGCGCTTCTTATGGGCATTAACCGCCCCTTTGATTCTTGCCATGGTTCAAAAACCTCCTTGCCGGCTGGGCTTACTTGTACGGGATGAGCTTCTTCATCGTGCCCGCGTAGCTCTGGGAGACATACGCAGCACGACGCAGGTTGCGCTTGGTCTTACGGGTCTTCTTGTTGAGGATGTGACGCTTGAAGGCCTTGGCGCGCTTAACGAGACCGTTCTTGGTCAGGGCGAGGCGCTTGGCGGCGCCGCGATGAGTTTTCTGCTTAGGCATAAGGGGAATCCTCCTCTCCGGATCTTTATTCTTTCGGAGCCTGCTTGGCTTCTTTGCTGGGGTCCTTCGGAGCCAGAATCATGATCATGTGGCGTCCCTCGACGAGGGGCTTGCGTTCCACGATGGCCACGTCCTTGACCCGCGTGACGAAATCCTGCATCACCGCCAGGCCGATCTCCTGATGGGTGATCTGCCTGCCGCGGAAGCGGATCGAAACCTTGACCTTATCTCCGCCCTGAAGGAACTTGACAGCCGCCTTCGCCTTGGTCTGGATATCATTTTCCTCGATCGTGGCGGAGAGCTGCACCTCCTTGATGGAGACGACCTTTTGATTTCTGCGGATCTCGCGCTCCTTCTTGGCCTGCTCGTAACGGTACTTATCATAGTCCATCAGTTTGCAGACCGGCGGTTTGGCGGTAGGAACAATCTTCACCAGATCAAGCCCCGCCTCCTCGGCCAGCTCAAGCGCCTTGCGGATCGGCTGCACACCGAGCTGTTCACCGTTCTGGTCGATGACACGCACCTCGCGGTCGCGGATTTCCTCGTTCATCATCAGATCAGCCATGTTGTTTGCGATACACCTCCATAAAATCTCTTGCGCATCTGCGCAAAAAAAGAGCGGGCAAGCATGCCCGCTCTCTGCATAGCGAAAAGCGCCAATGTGCCGCGGCTGCTGTTCGCGCCGGGCGAGAAGCGGGCAGGCTTCTACTTCGTTACCCGAAGAGTATACCCCATTCCCGCGTTTCTGTCAAGCCCTTTTTTGCTTTTTTCCCGTTTTCTCAAGCAGCCGCCGCGAAACGGGGCGCTCAAAGCCATACGTCAGCAGCGCCGCCAGCAGCAGCGCTGCGGCGAAGCACACGAAGGTATACCGCTTCTGCCAGAGCAGCTCGCCGTCGTAATTGGGGGTGGCGGATACGCTCGGGATGATCCGCGCCCTGAGCAGCCAGACCGCCAGCGTCTGATGCCAGATATAAAACTGCATCGACACCGATGAAACAAACCGCGTCACGGGGTTAGATAGGATATGCCGCACAACCCAGCCTGCGTTGGCGCTGGCCACCAGCAGCATTGCCCCCAGCAGCCCCATCGCCAGTCTGCGGTTCATCTGCCCCAGCCGAATGGCCTCCGTCGTCGCGCAGCCCGCCTGCACCTTGGCCGTGCGCCAGAGCAGCCAGAGCGCCGCAGCCGTCGCCGCGCTGCACACAAGGCGCATCGCCGCGCCGTGCTTCACCCGCGAGAGGCGCACATGCGCGAGCGCCGCCGCCATGCCCAGCGCGAACGTATCCAGATACGCCGGAAGCTGATTGAAATACAGGCTCACGTCCGGGTACGTCGCGGCGATATATCCCCGCGTCGCCAGCGCAATCCCCATCATGGCAGCGAATGTCGCCGCCGGCTGCCGCCGAAACGCGCGCGCCAGCAGCGGAAAAATCAGATAGAGCTGCATTTCCAGCGCCAGCGTCCACAGCGAACCGCCGAGGTTGGTGGCGTAATAGGTATCGTAGGCGAACATCTGCGTGTAGGTCAGGTGGCTTGCCACGTCGCGCAGCATAAACGAGCGATTGCCGCCGTAAGCCCGCGTCGCCAGCGCCACGCCAAGCATCACGGCAATCGTCAGCAGATAGGACGGATGCACGCGCGCCAGCCTCTTTTCATAAAATGCCGCCGGGCTCTGCCCCTTTTCCCCTTCGCCCAACCGCGCCCACGGCAGATACAGGCAGAAGCCGCTGATGAGGATCATCATATCCACCCAGATATACCCGGAGCGCACCAGCGGGTCAAAGCTGATCTCCCTGCCGAAAACCGTCAGATTCGGGTAGAGCCACGACTGCTGCCAGATGTGGTACCACGCGACAATGCAAATCGCCAGCGCGCGCACACCGTCGCAGGTATCCACATGCCGCGTGTCCGGGCTCTTTTCCGCGTCCGCCAGCCATCCTTTGATCGGGTTCATCGCGCCCTCCTTACTGTATGATGACGTCCAAATCGTCCTGCCCGTCCGGCGCGCTGTCGCCCTCCAGGCGAACCACCAGCTTGTGCGGCAGGCAGACGATGGTTTTGGCCGCGTTTTTCATTTTGCCCTGATGGATGCAGAGTCCGTCGCGGCAGTTGGCTTCCTTCATATAGACCGCGCCGTTTTCCACCGCGATCACGTTGACGGCTCCGTCGTCCTGCTTGATTTCATAGGTGTCCGACATGGCCAGCGGGCGGCGGAGCACCTCCCGCCCTTCTACCGTCACCACGACGGTCGAGGCCTCCCTGCCCCCCGCGATCTGCGATACGCCGAAGAGCGCCAGCGCCGCCGCCAGCACGGCGGCAATGATGATGATGTCTTTCTTTTTCATGGTGATTTACGCTCTGTCCTGATGCTTTGCCTTTCAGTTTTCCGGATTGTCGGCGCTTTCTTCCCTGTCCGTCGGCTCGCCGAGATAGCTCAGGCGGATCGTCCGGCCGCTTTGCAGGCCGCGCAGCGTGACGGTCTTTCCCCGCACGCTGACCACGCTGTATTCGCCCTTCGTCGGATACGGCTCGTCGCCCACGGTGATTTCGTATCCGCTTCCGCCGAAATAGCCTTCCTTCCCCGCGATGCAGCAGCTTCCGTCCTCGCGGAAGACGTATTCCGTGCCGCGCGTGTCCTTCCATCGGCCGATGAGCTGATAGACATAGGCTTCCATTCGCTTCTTCGCGGTCTTGTTGTCCTCGATGCGCTTGAGGATGGGCAGCGCGTCGAGCGGCTTGCCCAGCGCCGTCAGCTCCTGCGCCCGCGCCAGGCAGGCCGATTCATACATGTCGTGCATCTGCGCGTAGCGCGGCGGCAGCTCGCTTTCGTAATACGCCGCCAGCTCGTCGATCACAGCGGCGTAATTGCCCAGCTCCGTATCCATCCGCGCGCTGTTATAATCCGCGCTCAGCCATGCGTCCTCGCTGTCCGTCACGCGCTGCTTCGCATCCTCATAGCTGCCCAGCTCGGCAAACGCCTTCGCCGCCGCTTCGTATTCCTGCGCGTCAAACAGCGCGGCGGCCTTGGCGTAGCGCGCCTGCATGGCGCCGTCCTCCGCGTCCAGATACGCGCCGCAGGCCTCGTAAAGCGCAATCGCCTCGTCGTATTCGCCCGCGCTCACCGCCCGCTGCGCCAGCAGATAGCGGCAGCGCTGCGCCTGCTCGGGCGCATCCTGCACGTCGCCCAGCGCTTCAAATGCGTCCAGCGCATCCTGAAGCTCGCCCGCGTTCATCGCCGTCTTTGCGATTTCATACCGACATTCATCGGCCTGCGCGGCTGCGTCGCCGTAGTCGCCCAGCGCCTCGAGGCGATCCAGCGCCGAATGGATATCCTGCGCCTTTTCGCTCATCGCCAGCTCGTATTCCAGCGCGTTGCCCCGCGCCATCGCATCTTCATAACCGCCCAGCGAATAGAACTCGATGGCGGCGGCTTCCTTCTGCCCGTCCGAAACGAGCTGCTCGGCATAGGCGTACACCGCGCGGTTGATCGCCGCCCGCGTCTCCTCGCTTTCGGGGAGCTGCTCCAGCCAGCCGATGGCCGTCTGGTTGTCGCCCGCCTCCAGCGCCGCGTTGCCCAGCGTCGTCGCCACATCCGCGAATTTCTGCGGCGCGTCTTTGTAATCGCCCGCCGCCAGAAGCTGCTCGGCCGCCTTTTCCAGCTCGCCCGCGGAAAGCGCGTTCGTGCCCGCCGTATAGCGGCAGAGCTGGCCGCGCGTCTGCGCGTCCTCATACACGCCGAGGCTCTCAAACAGCGCCGCGGCGGCTTCATATTCGCCCGCCTGCTGCTTTTCCAGCCCCAGCGCGTAGCGGCACTGGCGGATCAGCGCAATCGCGTCCCCCGTGTCCGAAACCAGCATGAACTGGTCGCACGCGGCCTGATACTGTCCCTCCCGCATGAGCTGGCGGCCATAGAGATAGATGCAGTCCGTCTTCTGCGCCGCCGCGTCCTCATAATCGCCCAGCGAGCCGAAGCGCTCGATGGCCGTCGGATATTCCAGATGCTCCTTCGCCGCCTTGGCGACGTCGTAAATCATCCTGCGCAATGTGCCGCGCGCTTCTTCGTTCGCCGCAAGCGGCGTCAAAAGCGCCTCCGCCGTGTCGGTATCGCCGCCCGCGATGGCCAGCTTGGCGCGCGCGATGATCGCCTTTTCCGCCCGCTGCGTGTCGCCGATGGCCTCAGCGCGCTTCGCCGCCTGCTCGTAGGCCGAATCCGTGCCCACGTTCATCAGGCCGTCGATGATCTTCTGCTCCGCCGCGTCCATACCCGCCGCCGCGCCGAACTCATCCGGCCAGTAACGGTCGATCAGCGCATACAGCTCCTTCGCGTCCGCCGCAAGGCCGCGATCCAGCTTGTCCCCGGCATACAGGCTCAGCGCGTAGGGCGCGCCCCAGCGCGCCGCTGCCAGCAGCAGCGCAACAAACGCCAGCAGCGTGATGACCGTGCGCAGGCGCTTTTTCTGCTTTCTCTGCTTTTTCTGTACGGCCTTCATCTGCTGCACGGTCTGCTCGCTGGAGCGGCGCAGCGTCTCGCGCGTCTTTTCCTCCAGCATGCGCTCCTTGCGCCCCAGCGTCGAATCAATCGCCGCGAAGGAATACGCCTTGACCGTGTGCGCCCGGTCGCGCCCACAGCGCAGGCAGCGATCGTCGCTCGTGCGGTTGGCCCGCCCGCAGACGCAGAGCCAAACCGTGTCATCCTCCCGCGCGTAGCCCACCGCATCCGGCCCGGCGACCGAACGAAGCCGATCCAGCTCGCGCCCGGGTGGCAGGGCATTGGGGCTGTATTCGCGCACATTGCGCTCCTCGCGCCGCCAGATCACGCCGTCCTGATACCAGACCTTCTCCACGGCGGCCTCCACGCGCGCCACGTTTTCAACGTGTTCGGGCGCAAACGCGCCGGAGAAGTTCTCCCGCGGCTCACCGTGCGCGCCCGCGCGGACAAGCCGCCCGCCGAGACGCTGATCCTCCGCGTCAAAGCAGATGATATTCATCTGGATGCTGTCGATCACCTTATCCGAAAGGTTGAAAAAGTCGATCAGGCAGAGAATCTGCCCGTTTTCATTTGTATCCTCGGTTTCCCGCTGAATCGTCACCCGGACGATCTCAACCGGACAGGTTAAATCGCTCTTCATCGTATTTCCCCTATGCTTTCTTCGTTCAAAGCGCCTTGAGCCTTGCAATCTCCTCCGCGCTCAACTCGCGCCACTCGCCCCGGCGCAGGTCGCCCAGCTCCAGCGGGCCGAACCGCACGCGGCGCAGCAGCAGCACCTTGTGCCCCACGCTGTCAAACATCCGGCGCACCTGCCGGTTGCGCCCCTCGTGAATCGTCACCAGAATATCGGAAAACAGGCTCTCGTCGCGCACCACGCGCACCTGCGCGGGATAGGTTCGGCGCTCATCGCCCTCCATATACACGCCCCGGCGCAGCCGGTCGAGCGCGTCGTTGCTCGGATTGCCCGTCACGCGCGCCAGATAGACCTTATCCACCTCGCAGGAGGGATGCGTGAGCCGCTGCGCCAATTCGCCGTCGTTGGTGAGCAGCAGCAGCCCCTCGCTGTCATAATCCAGCCGCCCGACCGGGTAGAGGCGGACGGGGAAATCCGCGAAGCGATCCATCACCGTTTCGCGCCCCTTGTCGTCGCTGACGGTCGTGACCTCGCCCGCCGGTTTGTGATAGAGGATGTACCGCTTTTCTTCCTCCGGCGTGATGATCCGCCCGTCAAGCGTCACCACGTCGCCGTCCTCCACCTGCGTGCCCATCTGGGTGATGGTTTCGCCGTTGACCGCCACGCGCCCCGCGGCAATGATTTCCTCGCATTTGCGTCTTGCGGCCACGCCGCACATCGCCATGTATTTTTGCAGCCTCATTCCATGCTTCTCCTTATAACATCCATCGTGAAACGACCCGCCGCACATCCAGCGCCAGCCGTTTGCTTTCCACATATTCGCTCAGCACGATCTCGCACGAGGCCAGCGCCTTGCCGCCCACGACCACCTGCGCCGTGCCGATATGCTGCCCCGCGTAGCCCGGCGCGCGAACCGCCTGCGGCACGTCGAGCACAACCTGCGCGCTTTCGCCCTCGCATAGCGGCACGCGGAGATCCTGCATCGCGCAGAGCCGCGCGCTCGCCTGCCGTCCGTCGATGACGGCGATCTTTCCGGCGGCCATCGTCGGCCCGAGCACGCGCGCCATCGTGTAGGTTTCAAAGCAGGCGTCCATCAGCCGCGCCGCCTCGTCAAACCAGTCCGAACAATTCAGCACCACGCCGACCAGCTCCATCCCGTCCCGGCTCGCGCCGAAGACCAGACAGCGCCCCGCGCGGCTGGTGAACCCCGTTTTAACGCCCGTCGCGCCGGGGTAGGTTTCCAGCAGCCGGTTCTTGTTTCTGAGCTGGCGGCTGTACGTCCGCCCCGCCCACGGGATTTGCGCCGACCGGGTGGAAACGATCCGCCGAAACGCCTCGTTGCCCATCGCCGCGCGGGCAATCCGCGCCAAATCGTAGGCCGTCGTCACGTGCGTGTCGTCCGGCAGGCCGTTCGGGTTGGAAAAATGGGTGCCGGCCGCGCCCAGCTCCGCCGCCCGCGCGTTCATCATCCGCACAAACTGCGGCACGCTGCCGCCGATATGCTCCGCAATCGCCACGGCCGCGTCGTTTCCGCTGGCGAGCATCAGCCCATAGAGCATCTGCTCCAGCGTCAGCGTTTCGCCCTCCGCGAGGTAGATCGACGTGCCCGGCACGCCGAACGCATTGGACGAGCAGATGACCTCGCTGCTTAAATCGCCGTTTTCAATCGCCAGCAGCGCCGTCATCACCTTCGTGGTGGATGCCATCGGCAGCCGCGCGCGGGCGTTATATTCAAACAATACGCGCCCGGTTTCCATTTCCATCACGCAGGCGGCCTTCGCGCTGGTTTCGCCCTGCGCCAAACCCCCACCATGATTATACATAAAAATCAGGGCGATGAAAAGCCCTGCCGCCCATCTTTTCGTGTCGCTCACCCCTGCTTTTCCTTTTTTTGCTCGGTTTTTGGCTCGGAAAATCGCGTTTCAAAATACCTGCGGTTGGCCAGCGCCGCCGCGTCGCCCGGATGCAGCAGCAGCGCGCGCTCGTTCATTTGCGCGGCCAGCCGGTATTGCCCCATGCGGTCATAGCACACGCAGAGCTGCATGGCCGGAACGTAATCATACAGCTCCGGCCGCACGAATCCGCCGCCCTCCGGCGGTCTGCACAGCATCGCCGCGCGATACCAGAAGGCCGCCGCCTGCCACGCGCTCTCCTCCATCTCCAAATCGCCCAGCGCGCAGAGCGCCTCCGCCCTCGGCGCGCCCAGCGCCAGCGAGGCCAGCAGCGATTGCCGCGCCTCCGCGCGCCGCCCCAGCCTTTGCAGACATTCCGCGCGCTGAATATATGCGTCGATGCGGTTTTCAATCCACCCGTCCGGCATGGCCAGAAACTGCGCAAACGCCCGTTCGGCCATCCCCGGATCGCCCCAATCCATCCATTCCCGCGCGTAGTAATAGCTGTCCCGTGCGGTCATCCGCCGCCCGCGCGCCATCCACTTTTCATAGATGTCCAAATTGCGTCTGCCCTGCGGCGGCTTATCGCCCCGCTCGTGGCGAATCACGATGTCCTCGTGGAGCACGTTGCCCGATACGCACATCGCCTCGTGCACCACGCCGGAGAAGACGAAGCCCGCGTCCCGGCGCACGATCCGCTCCCGCTCATAGATCAGCGTCGGCCGCCCGTCCTGCCCGATCCCCGTATGATACGGCGTCATCACCGCGTCCACGTCGGCGGTCAGGCGGTTTTTGAGCGCCATCAGCTTCTCCTTTTCGCTGCGCTCCACCACGTCGTCCGCGTCCAGCCAGAGGATGAACGGCTTTGTCGCGCGGTCAAGGGATGCGTTGCGCGCGGCGGAAAAATCGTCGTCCCATGCGTAATCATAGACGCGGCTTGTAAACTGCCCGGCCACGCGCTTGGTGCCGTCCGTCGAGCCCGTATCCACGATGACGATTTCATCGACCGCGCCCTGTACGCCGCTCAGGCATCGCGCGAGCCGTTCCTCTTCGTTTTTGACGATCATGCAAAGCGAAAGTTCCGTCATGGCGCTCCTTTCCGCCCCCGGTCTGGCGCACACCGGGCGGCTCTCTCTCATAGAGTATGTCGGGAGACGAAAAAACACGCTCCCCATTTCCATGAAAGCAGGTGACTCTTTTGCCGTATTATGTCGCAGGTTCATGTTCTCCGCAGAGCTGTTCGAGCGCCCCGTGCATGCAGGGCGTTCCGGGCGACCGTTTCGGCGCTTTCTGTCCGCGTCCCCCGTTCCCGCCGCCCTTCCCGCCGAACTGCCCCGTCTGCCCGACCGGGCCGCAAGGCTCCGTCGGCCCCATGGGGCCGCAGGGCGTGCAGGGGCCGACCGGCCCGCAGGGGCCTCAGGGTCCGCAGGGCGCGCAAGGCCCGCAGGGCGCGCA
>OLGD01002242.1_pt1 | contig 23110 bp, 22 predicted proteins | sample 1605311 | NCBI WGS metagenome assembly OLGD01 (sample SAMEA3888917, study PRJEB22519) | human gut metagenome | biome: human gut; feature: human-associated habitat; material: faeces | place: Denmark | collected 2010
GGAGCTATGAAAACCTCGAAAAAGTGGCGCAAGCCACTTTTTCGACAGCCTGAAAGCAGCCCAAGGCCGCTTTTTGGCAATCGTTGGAATGGGAACTCCCCATCCTGGGCCCCTGTTGGCGGCGGCCGGCCATCAGCCGGGCTCGTCCTTGGGGGCATCCTGCTTTTCCGCCGCGGGCAACGGGTCCAGGAAGCCGCTCTGGACGTTGGCCCGGGCCAATTCCTCCAGGAGCATCTTGTTGCGCAGCTCCAACAGCTGCAGCTCCTGCTCCATCCGCTCCATGTCCCGGATGATCTCATCCAGGAACGCGTCCACCTCCCCGATGTCATAGCCCTGGAAGGCACGGCTGAATTTTCGGTTGATGATCTCCTGAATCTGCACGGGTTCGCTCCTTTTTCAAGAAAATGGGAGGCTGCCCTTTCGCAGCCCCCCGTCTTTTGCCGCCGGTTACATCACGTCCGTATAATCGGAGGATTCATCGTTGCCGATGATGTCGTAGTTGGTGGGCGCAACCACGAAAATACCCCGGGAGATCTTGTAGATGCTGCCGTTTAAGGCATAGATGGCGCCCGCCATGAAATCCAAAATACGCTGGGCGCAATCGATCTCCAGTTCCTCCATATTCACGATGACCGGTTTGCGGCTCTTGAGATTGTCGATGATATTCTGCGTATCCTCATAGCTGATGGGATGATACACAATCATCTTCATGGAAGCTGCTGTGGGAAGGCTTACCACGTTGGAGCCGCTGGCGGCGCTGGCCGCCGTACGCTGCCGTTTGCTGCGATTGGCCATGTTCAGGACGTTATCCGTTTGGGCTTGGCTTTCGCCCTCGTAATACTCATCCCCATACATTTCATCGTCCATCTCGGTCTCCTCGATGCCGATGAAGTCCATGAATTTGTTCAAAAGACCTGCCATGCTTTTTTCCCCCATTCAAATAATTTGTGGTATGTGCCTTGGCGCTTGGAGAAAAAAAGACGTTTTGAAAAACGGAACTGCTCTATCTATACGCTCCGTTTTCGCGGCTACGCTGTTTGGCGCGGACCAAATATGGCCGTTCCCACCCGGACCATGGTCGCGCCTTCCAGAATGGCCGCTATATAATCCCCGCTCATGCCCATGGACAATGTATCCATTTCTTTCCATCCGGCAGAAACCAGCCTGTCGAACAGATCGCGCATCTGGGCAAAGTACCGGCGCGCCTCCTCCTGTCCCACGTTGGGAGGAATGCACATCAGCCCCTTGACCCGGATGCCGGGCAGCTGGGAGACCATATCGAGAAACGCAGGCAATGCAGCCGGCAAGACGCCGCCCTTTTGTTCTTCGGCGCCGATGTTCACCTCCAGGAGGACATCCTGGCTGCACCCATGCTTCTGGGCCAGGCGGCTGATCTCCTTGGCCAGCTCCGGCCGGTCTACCGACTGGATCAGCGCCACCTTGCCTATCACATATTTTACCTTATTTGTTTGCAGTTGTCCAATCATATGTGGAGAAAGTCCCCTGCTTTGGAAAAATTCCAGCTTGGATACCAGCTCCTGGGGCCGGTTTTCCCCCACTTCCCTTGCGCCCGCCGCAACCGCTTCCTCGATCCGGGCCGTATCCACAAACTTGGTCACCGCGATCAAGCGCACCTCGTCCCGGCTACGTCCCGCCGTCCGGCAGGCCTGCTGGACGGTTTCTTCCACCATCCGGTAATTTTCAGCAATGCTCACAATCCTTCGCCTCGCTTTTTCTTCCTGGGCCCCTTAATCCCCATAGCGCATCCCCGCTGACAGGGAGGCCCCGTCCTTGGCGGCGATGATGGCCGTATCCTCGTCCGCGCTATATACCTCCAGGGGGATCTTCCGGCCGTCCACCGGCAAGACCGGCACCCCGTTTTCCTCCAAGATGGCCTCCAGGGGCACTTCCAGCCCCGTCATTTCCCCGGATAGGGTAACCTTCACGGTCCGCACGCCGATCAGATCCCCCAAGGTCTCGTTGAATTCCAGGATGTTTACCACGCCGTTTTCATTCACCACCGGCTCCAGGGCCGTGCCGATGAACAGGCGGTCCGCATAGCCCTCCACCTGCACGTTATAGGTCTGCCCCGCGCTCACCCGCAGCGCCTGGCTCCGGGGGGTCACAAAGGCCATATACCAATGGGAAGGGTTCACCAGGCGGAACAGCAGGCTTTCGGAGCTGGCCACCATGCCCCCTGCGGCGCTGTCCAACACCTTGTTGATTACGTCCGCGTTGATCACGTCCAGCTTATCCCCGCTGAGCACCTGCTCAAACCCGTCGAAATAGAAGCTCACCACCCCGCTGCCCTTTGCCACCACGTCGCTGGCATATTCGGCAAGCTGGGCCTTCTTGGTCTCCTCCTCCCCATACAGGGCGTTCAGGGCCTCGTCCGCCTGCACCAGCTGCCGCAGCAGCGCGCTGCGCTGGGACAATAGCTCCTTGATGTCGTTTTCCAGGGCCAGCAGGTCCTCCCCCGCCGGCTGTTGGGAAAGCGCCTGCTCCCCCTGGACGGCCTGATCCGCCTGCGCGCTATCGGGCTGGGCCGTGGCAGCCGGGCTGCCGGCCTCCATGGTAAGGCCCCGGGGCTCCCGCTGCAAGCACCGGCGGATGGCTTGCTGCTTTTCCTGCAGCTGGTTGTTGATATTGCTTAGCTCCGCGCTCTCCACGCTGCCCAGCAATTCCATCTGCTTTTGGTAGATCTGCTCCTGTATGTTCAGCAGGGACTGGGTCATATCATCCGTATAGCCCCACTTGTAAACCGTTGCCACCGGCATCTCGGAGGTCACCTGGGCGCCCTCCTGGACCTGGTAGGTGGCCCGGTCGTACCGCTCCACGGATACGCAGCTTTCCTCCCGGATCACAATGGCTGAAGCCTCCAGGGCTAAGGTCTGGGAGCCGGTGTGCAGGGTGCCGCTCTTCCGGCCCGGCTTCAACAGGAATATGGCCAGCGCCCCCAGCCCGATCACCAGAAACAGGATCAGGTAAAAGCGCGGATTGATCTTAACACATTTGCGAGTACGAACGATGCGGATCGCCTCCTTTCTGCTGCCGCAAGCTCATAGGCCCATGGCCTGGCGGACCTTGGTATGCACCGCCTGCCGGCCTACCACCGCCGCCACCATGCGGCTTTCATCCAATACATAGGGCAGGATGGCCTCCACATCCGCCATGCGCACCCCGGCGATGCGGCTGAGCATCTCCCCTTCCTCCAGGGCGTAGCCCCGCATCAACATGCTGCGGCCTATGGCGCTGCTCCTGGCGGAAGTGCTTTCCTGGCCCAGCATATAGCTGCCCTTGAGCTGCTCCTTGGCCCGGTGGAATTCCTCCGCCGTAAGGCCCTGCTCCCGCATACGCCTGGCTTCCTGCAGCATCAGCTCCGCCACCTGGGCGCCCTGCTTCCCCTCGGTGCCCGCGTACAGGGCGAAATACCCCGTGCCGCTATAGCCGCTGGGATAGGAATAAACCGAATAGGCCATGCCCCGCTCCTCCCGGATGTGCTGGAACAGCCGGCTGCTCATGGAGCCCCCCAGGGCGTTGTTGAGCACATACAGGGCGAATTGCTCCTTGGTATCCGTGGGGAAGCCGGGGAACCCCAAACAAATATGGGCCTGCTCCACGTCCTTTTGGGCGGCCACAAAGCGCCGCCCCTGGATCAGTTGGGAGTCGGGCATGTCCGTCCCGGCGGCCGGGGCGGCTGTCCCGGCCTTGCAAAAGGCTCCTTCCAGCAGGGCCAGGAGGGCTTGCATATCCACCCGGCCCGCGCAGGCCACCACCATATCCCCCAGCTGATACCGCCGGGCCATATAGGCCCGCAGGCTTTCCGGGGTAAAGGCCCGCACGCTTTCCTGGGAACCCAGGATGGGCCGGGCCAGGGGGCTCTCCCCATACATGGCCCCGCCCAATAGCTCATGGACCAGCTCCTCCGGGCTATCCTCCACCATGAGGATCTCCTCGCACACCACCCCTTGCTCCCGGGCCAGGTCATCCGGATCCAGGCGGGGATGCTGCACCAGATCCTGTAGGATGTCCACCGCCTGGCCCAGATGCTCGTCCAGCACCTTGGCGTAATAGCAGGTGCACTCCTTGGCCGTAAAGGCGTTCAGGTTGCCGCCCAGCCCGTCCATCTCCCCGGCGATTTCCTTGGCGGTGCGGTTCTCCGTCCCCTTGAAGAGCATGTGCTCGATCATATGGGAGATGCCGCCCTCCCCAGGCCCCTCATACACGGGCCCTGCGGGGATCCAGATCCCGATGGCAACGGAGCGGACCCCGTCCATGGGCTCCGCCACCACCTGCATACCGTTTGACAACCGGTCAGTCAAAATCATTCCGATCCGTTCCTATGGGAGCACCTCCCCTACGGGGACGGGCTCCAATCCTTTCTCCCGTAATGCCGCAAGGATCCCGGAAAGGGCCTCCCCGGCAGCCCGGGTGGGCTGCAGCAGCAGGATGCTGCCCGGGATGGGCTCCGCCGGTACCCTGGCGAGGATGTCCCCAGCCCCGCCCCGGGCGCACAATAGATCCGCCGTGCACAAAACCTGGGTCAGCCCCAGCTTATGGGCTGCCCGGCCCGACACGGTGACCGACCGGCCCCCGGAATAATACAGCGCCGGCCTGACCCCCGCTGCCGCCTCTATGGCCGCCAGGGACCGCTCCACGTCCTCCTGCACCCAGCTCAGCCGCCCATCCTGGCCTTCCTCGTAACCCATGGTGGCCAACTCGTGGCCCTCCTGGGCCATGCGCCGGGCCATAACCGGATTGCGGTCCGCCCACGCCCCGCTTATGGCAAAGGTGACGTGGACCTGTTCCCCTTGCAGGGTATCCAAAATATCCGCCATCGCCTCCGCGTCCCAGCTGACGGCGAATTGTAAGGCTATTTTCCCCTCCGCCTGGCCCCGGTATACCGGGGCGCTGACGCTGATCGTCTGGGGTTGGGTAGTCCCCACATATAACCCCGCGATCAGCAGCAGCAACAGCAGATTGGTAACGGCGTGCCCGGCCTTTGACCTTCCCATGGCGCATCCCCCTTGTTTGTTCTATATATATGGGTATGCGCCAAAAGGCGGCCTTAGCCCCGCCGGCAAAAATTCCTTTTTTCTCCGGCCCCTTCCTCCCAGCCGGGAAACCCAGGCGCGCTCCCTTGGTTTGTTTGTCAGGGGGCCGCCTTGCCGGCGAAAAGATTTTTTATGGCCCTATTGCGTTAAAAAGTGGCATACGCCACTTTTTAACAAAACCGTATGGATAAAAAAGCCTAAGCGTCTGGGCCCGTGAATCATTTCTTCGCGTCCGGCAACAGGTCCTTCCGGGTCAGGTCGATCTTGCCATCGGGCTTCACGGCGATGACCCGCACCAGCAGCTCGTCGCCTACGCTGACCTCGTCCTCCACCCGCTCAACCCGGTGGTTGGCCAGGCGGCTGATGTGTACCAAGCCCTTCTTGCCGGGCTTGAGCTCCACCTGGGCGCCGATGGGCAGGATATTTACCACCTTGCCCAGGAATACCTCGCCCACCTCGATGTCGTGGCAAATGCTGTCGATGATCTTCTTGGCCTTCTCCGCCGCCGCCATATCCGGGGAGGCGATGAACACCCGGCCGTCGTCCTCGATGTCGATCTTGACGCCGGTCTCCGCGATGATGCCGTTGATGGTCTTGCCGCCGCTGCCGATCACCTCCCGGATCTTATCGGGATGGATGGTGAACTGGAGGATGCGGGGCGCATAGGGGCTCAGCTCTGCCCGGGGCGCGGGGATGGTCTCCAGCATCTTGTTCAGGATGAACAGCCTGCCCTGCCTGGCCTGCTCCAGGGCCCGGGTAAGGATCTCCTTATCGATGCCCTTGATCTTGATATCCATCTGGATGGCGGTGATGCCGTCCTTGGTGCCCGCCACCTTGAAGTCCATATCCCCCAGGAAGTCTTCCAGACCCTGGATATCCGTCAATACGGCGATGTTGCCGTTGGCGTCGTCCTTGATCAGGCCCATGGCCACGCCGGCCACCGGCTTCTTGATGGGCACGCCCGCGTCCATGAGGGCCATGGTGCTGGCGCAGATGGAAGCCTGGGAGGTGGAGCCGTTGGAGCTGACCACTTCGGATACCAGGCGGATGGCATAGGGGAATTCCTCCTCGGAGGGGATCATGGGCAGCAGGGCCCGCTCCGCCAGGGCGCCGTGGCCGATCTCCCGCCGGCCCGGGCTGCGCACAGGCCGGGTCTCCCCCACGGAATAGGGGGGCATATTATAGTGGTGGATATAGCGCTTGAAATCCTCCTCGCCGATGCCGTCCAGGGTCTGGCCGTCCCCCATGCAGCCCAGGGTGGCGATGGTCATCACCTGGGTCTGGCCCCGGGTGAACACGGCGCTGCCATGGGTGCGGGGCAGGATGCCGGTCTCGCACCAGATGGGCCGGATCTCGTCCTGCTTGCGGCCGTCGGGCCGGATGTGCCGGTTGATGATCTTATCCCGGACGATCTCCTTGGTGAGGGTATAGAGGATGCTGTCCACATCCTTTTCGCTGTCCGGATAGGCCTCCGCAAAGTGGGCGATGGTCTCTTCCTTCACCTGGCTGCTGCGGTCTTCCCGCTCGTAGCGGTCGAAGGTATCCAGGCTCCATTCCACCTTATCCCGGGCATAGGCCCGCACTTCCTCGGTAAAGGCCGGGTCGGGCTGGTAGATGTTGACCTCCATCTTGGGCTTGCCCACCTGGGCCTGGATGTCCTCGATAAAGGCCACGATCTTCTTGATCTCCTCCTGGGCATACAGGATGGCGTCCAGCATTTCCTGCTCGGTGAGCTCGCAGGCGCCGGCCTCCACCATCATCACCGCGTCCCGGGTGCCGGCCACCGTCAGGGTGAGGCGGCTCTTAGCCCGCTGCTCGCTGTTGGGGTTGATGATATACTTGCCGTCCACCATGCCCACCGCCACCGCGCCGGTGGGGCCCATGAAGGGCGCTTCGCTGATGGACAGGGCGATGGAGCTGCCCAGCATGGCCAAAATATCCGGCTGCACGTCCTGGTCCACGGACAACACCGTGGCGATTACCTGGATGTCGTTATAGAAGCCCTTGGGGAACAGGGGCCGCAGGGGCCGGTCGATGAGCCTGTCCGTCAGAATGGCCTTTTCGCTGGGACGGCCTTCCCGCTTGATGAACCCGCCGGGGATCTTGCCCACGGAGTACATCTTCTCTTCAAATTCGATGCTCAGGGGCAAAAAATCCACCCCGTCCCGGGGCGCTTTTGCCACCGTGGCGCACACCAGCACCACCGTATCCCCGCAGCGCACCAGGGCGCTACCGCCCGCTTGTTCCGCATATTTGCCTGTTGTTACGGACAGGGTACGGCCTGCCAGCTCCATTGAAAAATTACCTTGCATGTGTTTCTCCTTTTTCCTTATCTACCAATCTTCATTATCCCTCGTATTATACAATATGATAAGAAAAAAAGCACGTCTTTTTTTGCCGGTCTTCCTGGGTTTTCCGGCGCTCCCCTCCCCCTCGCCCCGGCCCGGCTTGCAGCCTCCTAGTCCTTCTTCCGTTAACGGGCATAAAAATTCATATTTTTGCATTACAATGCATGTACTCATCCTGCGAAATTTATGTTATTATGTATGTAATATTAACGTAACGTTGAGGATCTTGCCATGCGACAGTTTATTGCGCTGATCTTGGCGCTGGTCTTGGTCTTTGCCCTGTTGCCTGCCGGCACCTCCCTGGCGGACAGCGGCTATGATACCATCCGCGTCAAACTCTCCACCAATAACGCCACCGCTTTATCCATTTACGCTTCCGGCGAATACTTCGTCCAGGAAAACGGGGCTTCCTTTTCCGGGGGCACCCTGACCGTCCGCTCCAACCTGGATGGCACCCTCACCCTGTATCACAGCAGCCTGGGCAGCCTATACACCGGCGCCAGCCTCCACCTGATGCGGGCCAAAATGGACAAGAGCGCCGGGTATTTGCAGCTCAACGGCTACCGGTACCTGGGACATTTTTACATCGCCCCCCTGTCCTCCGGGTACCTGCGGGTCATCAATGAAGTCCCCCTGGCCCATTACCTCTACGGGGTGGTGGCCTATGAAATGAGCGATTCCTTCCCCATGGAGGCCCTTAAGGCCCAGGCCATCGCCGCCAAGTGTTACGCCCTTTCCCAGCGCTCCAGCGGGGATTACGACATCGGGGATACCTCCAGCGACCAGGTATACCGGGGCTACTATGCCGGCTATTCCAACGTGATCGCCGCGGTGGATTCCACCATCCAGGAGGTCCTCACCGTAAACGGCAAGCTATTATGCACCTACTATGCTGCCAGCAACGGCGGCGAGACCATGCTGCCCAGCCAGGCCTGGAGCGGCAGGAGCAGCAGCGGCTACGCAGTGGCCCAAGACCCCTACGACCTGCGTAACGTCTACGCCAAAAAGGAGACCGTAACCGTGCCCTTGAACCGGGGCGGCGCCATCAGCCAGGGGCTGTGGAACCTGCTGATCACCAAGGCCAGCGCCGCCACCGGCCAAAGCTGTACCACCCTATACAATATTGCCCAATTCAGCCTCCATACCCCCCGTTTCTCCGGACAAACCCGAAACATGACCGCCGGCACTGCGGTGGTATCCGTCTATACCGCCGGGAACACCTTGCTGGAAAACGTCACCGTCAACTTCACCACCCAGGAGCTGGAAGCCTATCAGGTCGTGCTGGATAGCTCCCTGCGGACCTTCTGGGGGGAGCAGGCTGCGGACGGCAGCGCCTATTACATCTACCACCTGCGCTACGGCCACGGGGTGGGCCTGAGCCAGCGGGGCGCCCAGCAGGCAGCCAGCGAGGGCCTTTCCTACCGGGAGATCCTGAAATTCTACTATCCCGGGGCGACCCTATCCACCATCTCCGTCCAAATGCCCGCCGACCCGGCCCGGCCCAATGCCTCCCAGCCCGCCGGCGACTATGTGTTCGCCCGCACCACCGGCGGGGTCAACCTGCGGGTGGGCCCGGGGGTCACCTATACTTCTTTGGGCGTGATCCCCGCTGACGCCCAGCTCCAGGTATTCAGCCGGGAGGGCGGCTGGGCCCGGGTGGCCTACGGCAGCTATGCGGGATATGTGTCCGAGGACTACATCGCCTATGACAATGGCTATCCCCCGGATTCCGGCGCCACGCCTTCCCCCTCCGCTTCCCCCGCCCCTTCCCCCTCCCCTACCGCCTCTGCGGCGCCAGGGGTCATCGCCTACGGCCAGGTCACCGGCCAGGATGTAAACTTCCGCACCGGGCCCAGCACCCGATATGAGAGCCTGTGCAAGCTGGATCGGAACACGTCCCTTTCCATCTACGGCCAGGAAAACGGCTGGTACCAGGCCCAGGCCAACGGCAAGACGGGCTACATCATCGGCAGCTATGTGCGCATCACGGGCTATCCCGCCTATGTGCCGGAGGTGGAGACCCCCTTGTATCCCTCCCTGCCCCTTTCCACCCCCAGCCCGTCGGCCCAGCCCACCGCCACCCCCGACGCTTCCAGCGGCTATACCGCCGTGGAGACCGGCTTGCTCAACGCAGGAGGCGTAAACTTCCGCAAGGGGCCGGATACCAGTTATGCCAGCTATGGCAAGCTGGATAAAAATACCGGCGTATTCGTCCTGGGCCGGGACGGGGATTGGTATTCCGTGCAGATCGGCCAGACCAAGGGCTATGTGTACGATAGCTATATCACCATCACCGGCACCGCCCGGATTGATAGCCAGGGCAATGTAGAGGGCGCCCCGCCCCAGGGCAGCACCGGCCTGGGCAAGACCACCGGCAACGTATACCTGCGCCAAGGGCCGGGCACCAGCCATGAGGCCCTGGATATCCTGCGCAAGGGCACGGAGGTGATCCTCTATGAGATGGAATCCGGCTGGTACCGGATCAAGCTGGAGGATGGCACGGCAGGCTATGTAAGCTCCAAGTACATCACCGTCACCCAAAGTTATAGCGACGCCATGGAGGACCTGTTCCAGCCGGACGAGCCCGCCAATCCCCAAAGCACCGGCAAGGGGGTCACAACCACGGATGTGAATTTCCGGGAAGGGCCTTCCACCAGCCACAAGAAGCTGGGCCGCATCCCGGAGGGGGCTTCCCTGACCCTCTACGGCCAGGATGGGGATTGGCAGCAGGTGGAATACAATGGGATCACGGGCTATGTTTACGGTAAATATATAAAAAAGGCCAGCGCAGACCAGCAGGAAACCGTAGGTACGCCGGATGCGCCGGTTTCCAGCTCCTCCCTGCGCCTGGCCCAGGGAAGCGCCGGGGGCAATGTAAACTTCCGCAAGGCCCCCAGCACCCAGGCGGAGAAGATCCAGCTCCTCTCCAAGGGGACGGAACTGCAGATTCTGGGCCAGTGGGACGAGTGGTATTATGTGCTGTATAAAGGCCAGGCAGGTTTTGCCTTCAAGGATTATATTCGGGTGGAAAGCCAGGGCGACGCGGGCATTCCCAATGTCAACGCCAACATCCAGCCCCGGGTCTGCTCCACCTCCGCCCAGGTGAACCTCCGGGCCGGGGCCAATACGGACAGCGCTGTGATCCAGCTGCTGGATCGCCGCAGCGAGATCACGGTATACTATGTGCAGGGGGATTGGTGCCTTGCCAGCTACCAGGGCGTCCTGGGGTATGTGTTCAGCAAATACGTGAACTTCGGTTGATGGCCAGGCCCAGGCCACCGGATAGAAAAGGAGAAATATAAATTATGAAGCGCGCCCTTTCCCTGGCCCTGCTGTGCGGGGCTATCCTCTGTCTCGTGTCCGGCTGCGGCGGGAACGTCCGAAACGTGGAACGGCTCTATACACCCTCGGACCTGTACGCTGAAGCGGACATAGATGCCGCCATGGACGCGGCCATCCGGTACTTCAAAAAGGAATTCTCCGGCTGCACCCTTACCCAGATCCAGTACCCCGGCGACGATGCGGAAGCCTTTGCCCAGTGGGCGGACCGGTCCGGAAAGGACGAGGCCATTGTGCTCATCTCCTCCTTCACCGTGGACGCGTCCGGCGGGGACGGCTCCTTCAATCCCAACAGCACCTACACCGGCTGGAACTGGATCCTGGCCCGGGACCAAGGCGGCAAATGGAGCCATGTAGATCATGGGTATTGACGGCGAACCGGCCCTTCCGCAGGCTGGCTGTAGCTTTTCTCGGGCCTAATTCCAATGCCAGCTCCCGCAGGTTTAGGCCGGGTTTCGGCATTTGATTTCTTGTATGGTTTCGAAGCATATTTTTGATATGCAAGAAACCCTACCCTTGAAAGGCCCCTATTTCGGCTTGTTTCATCCCTGAAATTTGCGCTTCCCTCTTCCGGCGTCTTACAACGTGAGCAGGGCGGGCCCTTTTGGGGGCTTTGGAATCCGCCGCCTGGAAGAGGCATATTGAGGCTGCTGCATGGCGCATCGGAGGGAGGCATCCCACAGCGGGTATGCCTCCCTTCTTTTTCTCACATCTGCCGCAAGTCCGCTCCCTTCCAGGGGGCAGCGTCCATTTCGGCCTCATTTGTTTCGGCGCAAGGCGGCCAGCCGTAGGCAGGACGGATCCCCTTCCAAGGCGGGCCAATGCAGCGCCCGGGGGAATGGGCCGAAAGGGCCTGATGGTTTCCAATATCAGCGCCTTTGGGCGGCCTTTTTTGCGGCCCGTATATCCCACGCACAGCCTGCAATGCTGCAACGCCCGCATTGGCTCGGGTCCACGAAAAACAGGCGCGCGCCCGTCCATAAGCCTGTTATAAACGCGCAATGCGCGGAGGTGGAAATTTCCCACTTCCGCGCATTGCTTTTTCGCGGCAATATGGCAGCCCTAGGGCAGTCAGGTCTCCATCTGCTTTCCCATGAAGTGGGCGGCGGTCTCGCAGAGCTTGCGCTCCACCTCCCCCATGCTCTCCGCTTCCCGGCTCACCATGAGCACCGCGCCGATGGCGTCGCCCCCCGCCAGGATTGGTACCACCACCCCGGACTGGTATGCGCCGTTGTCCCCGCTGAACAAGGGGATCATATTCCCCTGGGCCCGGCTGAAGGTCCCCCGCTCCCGGGTTTTCATCAGCCGCTCCACCTCTTCGCTGATGGGCTTATCCATCAGCTCCCGCTTGCTGCCCCCCGCTACCGCGATCACCGCATCCTTGTCGCAGATCACCGCCGTATGGCCCAGCGCCTGGTACAATGATTCCGCATACTCTTTTGCAAAATCCCCTAATTCGCCTATGGGGGAATACTTCTTTAGGATCACTTCTCCATCTCGATCGGTAAATATTTCCAATGGATCGCCTTCGCGGATACGAAGAGTCCTGCGAATTTCCTTGGGTATGACCACCCGGCCAAGTTCGTCGATGCGCCTTACGATGCCTGTTGCTTTCAATGCCCTATTCCTCCTGTATTGTGGTTCTGTTGGCTGTAGCACTAGTATTTGTAAGCCGACCGGATGTATGCGGGGAATTCTGTGGTGTTTTTTGCCATGCTTTGGCACAGCCCATGCTGGATCCCCCCGCGCAAACGGAAAGCCTCCGGGCCGCTCCGCCCAGAGGCTTTTCTGTTTTCCCTACGCCGCGCAGGCGCCCACATCAATGGGGTTCCACAGGTACATATACGGGCAGGGCAGGCCTTCGCCTACATAGCCGTTCATCTCGGAGGGCAGGCCGAGGCCGGCAACTTTGATGGCGCTGCCGCTATTCTGTACCGCCTGGGCGCAAGCCAGGATACCCACGGTGGTGGGGCAGCAGATGACCTTCAGGTCGGGATAGTTGGTCATGAGGGACTCGGTCTCATCATAGGACTTCTGGGACTCGTCGTCGCCATATACGGTGACCACCCACTCCAGGTTCTCATACTTGGCGTCGCCCGCGATGATCTGCTCCATGGCCGCGATCCAGGAATTCTGGTTGGTGGCGGTGGAGGTGGCGGACAGCACGGCAAACTGGCCTTCGCCGCCGGTCATGTCATAGATGGAATCCACCAGCACCTGGCCCACTTCCGTGACGCCCGCCTGGTTGACGAACAGCTGGCTGCCCTTGGCGTCGGAATCCAGGGTCACCACCACGATGCCGCTATCGCGGGCGGCCTGCAGGGTGCTCTCCAGGGCTTCCGCGTCGTTGGCCGCAACTGCGATACCGTCAACACCCTGGGCTACCAGGTTGTTGATCACGGTGATCTGGGCTTCGGCGGAGGTATCCTCGGGATACTGGACAATGCTGGTTACCCCAGGGCTGCGCAGGCCTCTTCAAAGTCGGAGGCTTCCCGCTCATTGTAGGGGTTGCCTGCGGACTTGGGCACGATGGCAAAGGTCAGATCGGACGCGGCGGCTTCCTCAGCCGGCGCTTCCTCGGCAGGGGCTTCCTCGGCGGGCGCTTCCTCGGCCGGGGCTTCCGCAGCGGGGGCTTCCTCCGTAGCGGCAGGGGTCGAGCTACAGGCCACCATGGAGAGCATCAGGGCCGCAACCAGCAGCAAACTCAACAGTTTCTTCATAGTTTTCCTTTTTCCTTTCGCTTTTTTATTATGGACGCATAGGCGTTCACATCGATGGTTCTACAGGGGCATCCTGCTTCTTGCCCCGCTTGCGGAACAAGCGCTCCAGCCCCAGGTTGGGCAGCATGACCGCCAGAATCAGCATGGCCCCAATGATGATGCGGATGGTCTGGGTGTTCACGTTGATCAGGCCCAGGCCGTAGCGCAGCAGGCCCACGATGAAGATGGCGATAATCACCCCGGGGAAGGTTCCCTTGCCGCCGGCGGTGGAGACGCCGCCCAGCACGCACATGGAGATGGCTTCCAGCTCGTAGCCCTCCGCCACGTTGCTCTTTACCGAACCCATCCAGGAGCAGTAGAACACCGCCGCCAGGCCGCACATGAGCCCGGTTACGCTATAGGCGATCATCCGCACCCGCTGCACGTTCACCGCCGCGTATTCCGCCGCCAGCCGGTTGGTACCCACGGCGAACATATGCCGGCCATATACGGTCCGGTGCATGATCAGCCCGAACACCACCGCCAGCAGGCAGAACAGCAGGAACAAATACGGTACCACGCCCAGCCGGGCCTCATAGAGCTGACCGAACCAGGCTACATTCCGCATACCGGAAGTGGAGGTGTCCCCCAGAATCTTCATGGAGATGCCCCGGAACAGGGTCATGGTAGCCAGGGTGACGATCATGGGGGCCAATTCGGGGAACTTGGTCAGAATCACCCCATTTACCAGCCCGCAAGCCAGGCCGACCGCCAGGGCCGCCAGGATCCCCAGCTCCGCCGAACCTGTGGCGTTATAGACAATGCCCAGGATGATAGCGGCCAGGCACACGGTGGAGCCCACGGAAAGGTCGATCTCCCCCAGCAGGAGGATATAAGCCATGGGCAGGGCCACCATACCCTTGACCAGGAAGCTGTTCACGTTGGTAAACAGGTTGTAAGCGTTCAGGTAATTGGGGGAGATGGCGATGTTCATGGCGTTGACCGCCAGGAACAGGAACACCAGCATGGTCTCCCAGCGCAATAGGATGGTCTTGGCGGTGACCTTTCGGGTCGCCTGGATGGTACGGCCGGATTTGTTAACGCTCATGACTCAATGCCTCCCTCGCTTCCAGGGTCCGCTTGGTAATGCCCCGCTGGACCAGCACATTGATGATGATGGCCGCCAGGATGATGCCGCCTTTCAGCGCCTGCTGCCAGAAGGGGTCGATGCCTACCATGCTCAGGGATTTGCTGATGACCGCGATGGTCACCGCGCCCAGGAATACCCCCACCACGCTGCCCTGGCCGCCGCTCAGGCTCACGCCGCCGATGACGCAGGCGGCGATGATGTCCATTTCCGAACCGGTGGCCATATCGTTCTGGGCGGAGGCGTAATAGCCGGTATACATGGAGCCGCACAGGCCGGCGATGGCCCCGTTGACGGCGTAGACCAGGATCTTGATCCGGTCGATGGGAATACCGCTTACCTCAGCCGCCTCCACGTTGGAGCCTACCGCGTAGATCTGCCGGCCGATCCGGGTCCAGCGCAGGATGATGAAAAACACCACATAGACGCACAGGGTGATGCATACCAGGTTGTTGATCCCCAGGGTGGTACCCTGGGCAAAGGTCTTGAAATCCTGAAGCATATAGGCGGTGCCCACCCAGGTGCTGTCGGATACGAAGTAGGTCAGGCCCCGGTAGATATACATGAAGCCCAGGGTGGCGATGATGGGAATGACCTTGCCTTTGGCGATGACCAGGCCGATGACGATGCCGCACACCAGGCCCACCCCTGTGCTGAACAGGTATACGGTGAGGGCGTTTGGCAGGATATCCGCCTTTTGCAGGAGGGCTGCGGACATGCCCGCCAGGGCCAGGGTGGCGCCTACGGAAATATCGATGCCCCCGATGAGCAGCACCAGCAGCATCCCCACGGACATGGTCATGGTGTAGGCATAGTTTTTGAAGATGGAGTTGATTACGTTGGGGGTGAGGAAGTTGGAATTGCGCAGCTGGATCACCGCGCATAGCAGCGCCAGCACCAGGAACAGGCTGGCTTCCCGCACCCGGAGCAGCCGCTTGAGGGCTGTGACAAAGGACGATTTTTCCATGTAGGTTCCCTCCTTAAGCGGTTTGCCCGGCCCGGCTCTTGGACATGGCCAGCTCCAGGATCAGCTCCTGGCTGGCCTCCTTGCGATCCAGCTCGCCGGTGACCCGGCCGTCGCACATGACGAACACCCGGTCGCACATACCCAGGATCTCCGGCATTTCCGAGGAGATCATCACGATGGCGTAGCCCTGCTGGGCCAGATCCCCCATGATCTCATAGATGGCGGCCTTAGCGCCCACATCCACGCCCTTGGTGGGTTCGTCCATGATGAGCACCTTCAGGTTGGAGGCCAGGATCTTGGCCACCACCACCTTTTGCTGGTTGCCGCCGGAGAGGGAGCTTGCCTTATCGAACACGGATACCGCCTTGGTATCCACCCGCTCCGCCAGCTCCTTGGCCACCTGGTTGCTCACCTTGTCCTGGGTGAATACGCCTTTTTTCGCGTATTTGCGCAGCTCCGGCAGGGTGATGTTGCTGCCGATGCCCCAATCCAGGATCAGCCCCTGGAGCTGCCGGTCCTCCGGCAGCAGGCCGATGCCCAGCTCCATAGCGTCCGCAGGCCGATGAATGTGCACTTCCTTCCCTTCCAGGAAGATTTTGCCTTTGTTCTTCTTGGCGATGCCGAAGATGGTTTGGATCACCTCCGTGCGGCCGGCGCCTACCAGGCCCGTAAGCCCCACGATTTCGCCTTTGCGCACGCTGAAGGATACGTCCCGGAAATAGCCGGTGCGGCTTACGCCATCACCGGCATCCAGCGCCAGCCCTTCAACTCCATCTACCAGCTGTGGGCCACCCGCCGGGAGGATCCCGCCCGGTTCCGCCGCAGCGCCCGGTTCCTGATGACCCCGGAGTATTTCAACTATCTGCTTACCGGGGTGGATATGAACGAATACACCAACGCCACCTCCACCGGCCTGGTGGACGCCCAGACCCGTACCTGGGCCCCGGAGATCCTGGGAGCCCTGGGCTATCCCGCCCACATGTTCGGCCCCATCCACATGCCCGGGGAAACCGTGGGCCAGCTCAAGCGGGAGATCGCCCAGGAGGTGGGGTTCAATTGCAGCGTTTCCCTGGTGGCCTCCCACGATACCGCCTCCGCGGTGATGGCCGTGCCCCTGACGGACGCCCATTCCATCTACATCAGCAGCGGCACCTGGAGCCTGATGGGGGTGGAGCTGGATAAGCCCATCACCACCGAGCGGAGCCGCCAATACAACCTTACCAACGAGGGCGGCTACAACGGCGCCTACTGCTACCTGAAAAACATCATGGGCCTGTGGATCATCCAATCCATCCGCCACGAGCTGGACGACCGCTACAGCTACACCCAGCTGGGGGATCTGGCCCGGCGCAACAGCTCCTTCCAGGCCGTCATCGACGCCAATGACATCCGGTTCCTGGCCCCGGACAGCATGATCGGCGCCATCCGGGACTATTGCCGGGAGACCGGCCAGCCCATCCCGGAATCCCCGGGCCGGCTGATGCAGTGCGCCTACCGGGGCCTGGCAAAATGCTATGCCGGAGCCGCCGCCGAATTGCAGCACATCACCGGCAAAAAGTATACCAGCATCAACATCGTAGGGGGCGGCTGCCAGGATTCCTACCTGAATGAGCTGACCGCCGCCGCCACCGGGTTGCCCGTTTTCGCAGGGCCCGTAGAGGGCACGGCCCTTGGCAACCTGCTATGCCAAATGATCCAGGCCGGCGAATACGCCGACCTTGCCCAAGCCCGGGCCGCCATCCGGGAAAGCTTCGATATCCTGCCCGTCTAACCGGGACCACCATATCCATTATCGCAAAGGAGTTCTATCATGTTTGAGCAAGCAAAGAAACAGTATGCCGCCATCGGCGTAGACGTTGAAAAAGCCCTAAATACCCTGTCCCAGATCCCCATCAGCATTCACTGCTGGCAGGGGGACGATGTGAACGGCTTCGATTCCGACGGCGCCCTCACCGGCGGCATCCAAACGACCGGCAACTATCCCGGCAAGGCCCGCAATCCCCAGGAGCTCATGGCGGATCTGGAGCTGGCCTTTTCCCTGATCCCCGGCCCCAAGCGGCTGAACCTGCACGCCTCTTACGCCATTTTTGCGCCCGGCGAAAACGTGGATCGGGACAAACTGGAGCCTAAGCATTTTGCGCCCTGGGTGGATTTTGCCAAAAAGAACGGCATCGGCCTGGATTTTAACCCCACCTTCTTCAGCCATCCCATGGCCGCGGATAGCCTGACCCTCAGCAGCCCCAACGAGAACGTTCGCTGCTTCTGGATCCGCCATGGGATCGCCTGCCGCCGGATCGCCGCCTATTTCGCCCGGGAGCTGAACACCCACTGTACCTGCAACATATGGGTGCCCGACGGCTACAAGGACGTACCCGCCGACCGCATGGCCCCTCGGCTCCGGCTCAAGGATAGCCTGGATCAGATCTTTGCAGAAAAGCTGCCCGGGGTGGTGGACTGCGTGGAATCCAAGGTGTTCGGCATTGGCCTGGAGGCCTACACGGTGGGATCCAGCGAATTTTATATCGCCTACGCGGCCACCCATCCCGGGATCTACAACCTGCTGGACAACGGCCATTACCACCCCACCGAGGTGGTCAGCGATAAGATCCCCAGCCTGTTGTGCTACTTCGACCGGATCCCCCTCCATGTGACCCGGGGCGTCCGCTGGGACAGCGACCATGTGGTGCTGCTGGATGACGAGCTGGTGGAGATCGCCAAGGAGATCATCCGCAACGATGCAGCCCATAAGGTGCTGATCGGCCTGGATTATTTTGACGCCTCCATCAACCGGATCGCCGCCTGGGTGGTGGGTACCCGCAATATGCAAAAGGCCCTGCTCTATGCCCTGCTCCAGCCCTGGGACGACCTGAAGGCCCTCCAGGCCCAAGGCCGGTTCACGGAGCTGATGTACCGGAGCGAGGAGCTCAAGACCTATCCCTGGGGGGTGATCTGGGACGCGTATTGCCAGCGGCAGCAAGCCCCCCAGCGAGAGGGCTGGTATGCCGCCGTTGCCCAATACGAGGCGGACGTGCTCAGCAAGCGCTAAGGAGGCCCCATGGAGCTACAGGATATGATCGTCCTGTCCCGGCGCTATGGAAGCGACCCGGAGGCGGTGCTGGCCGGCGGCGGCAACACCTCGGCCAAAGACCCCGACCGGATGTACATCAAGTGCTCCGGCGTGCAGCTGGCTACCATGGATGAAGCGGGCTTTGTGCCCATCGACCGGCATAAGCTGGACGCAGCCATGGCACAGAGCTATCCTGCGGAGGACGCGGCCCGGGAGGCTGCCTTCTTGCAGGCGGTGATGGCCACCCGGGCCCTGCCCGGGGAGACCCGCAGGCCCAGCGTGGAGGCCCCCCTGCACAACCTGTTTCCCCAGCGGCTGGTGCTCCACGTACATCCGGCCCTGATCAACGGCCTGACCTGCAGCCGGGAAGGGGAGGCGGCCTGCCGCCGCCTGTTTGGGGACGCGGTCCTGTGGATCCCCCTCTGCCGGCCGGGCTATGTGCTGGCCAGCCTCTGCCGGGAGGCCATGGCCGGCCACAAGGCTCGCACAGGCCGCTTGCCGCAGATCCTGCTGCTGCAAAACCACGGCATCTTCGTGGCCGGGGATACCCCGGCGGAGATCGACCATCTGTACGCCTGGGTGCGGGATACCCTGGCCAAGGAGATCTGCCGGGCGCCGGACCTGGCCCCCGCAGGCCGGGAGGATCCGGAATTGACCCGGCGGCTGAAAGCGCGCTGCCAGATGGAATACGCGGCCTTTGGGGGCGGCCGGGATGTTCTGGCCCTGGCCCAATCCCCCCAGGACGCCGCGCCGGTGCTGGGGGCCTTTACCCCGGACCATATCGTATACTACGGGGCTGCGCCCGCTTATCTGGAAAGCCCGGAGGACCTGGCCGCCCTGGAGCAAATACCCGCCGGTTGCCGGCTGGTGCTGGTGGGGGGGGAGCGGCTTTTACGCCCTGGGCCATACCCAAAAGGCGGCCGATACCGCGGCCCTACTCTTCCAGGATGCGGTGAAGATCGCCGTCTATAGCCAGGCCTTTGGCGGTTACCAGCACATGACCCAGGAGCTGACGGATTTCATCATCCATTGGGAGGTGGAGTCCTACCGGAAATCCCAGATGAAATGAGCGGGGCTCCCGCCCGGAAACAAAGGAGTGTGTATCCATGAATCTGCAAGAAGCAAAGGCATACGCCGCCGCCCATGTGCACCAGCGCCCGGATTCCGCCGGCCGCCTGGGGGGTAAGCTGGCGGTGGTCACCGGCGCCGCCCAGGGCTTTGGTTTTGGGATCGCCCAAGAATTGGCCCTGGAAGGGGCCAAAGTGGTGATCGCAGATATGAACGTGGCCTTGGCGGAAAAAGCCGCCCTGCAAATCGGCCGGGGCGCCCTGGCCATCGGCGTGAACGTGGCGGAAGAAGCCTCGGTGGAAGCCATGGTGTGCCAGGCGGTGGAAGCCCTGGGGGGCATCGACCTGTTCGTCTCCAACGCCGGGGTCCTGCGGGCCGCCCCCCTGGACGAGATGTCCGCCAAGGATTTTTCCTTTGTCACCAGCGTCAATTACACCGGCTACTTTCTTTGCGCCAAATACGCCAGCCAAATCATGCAGGCCCAGCACCAGGCGGATCCCAGCCTGTTTTTTGACATCATCCAGGTCAATTCCAAATCCGGCCTGGCCGGCTCCAAGGCCAATTGCGCCTACGCCGGCGGCAAATTCGGCGGCATCGGCCTGACCCAGAGCTTTGCCTTGGAGCTGGCGGCCCACAACATCAAGGTGAACGCCGTCTGCCCCGGCAATTATTACGACGGCCCCCTATGGAGCGATCCGGAAAAGGGCCTGTTCGTCCAGTACCTGCACGCCGGCAAGGTGCCCGGCGCCAAGACCCTGGAGGATGTAAAAGCTTACTATATGTCCAAATCCCTTATCCAGCGGGGCTGCCTGCCCGAGGACGTGGCCAAGGCCATCCTCTACTGCGTGGAGCAGTGCTATGAGACCGGCCAGGCCATCCCGGTGACCGGCGGCCAGATCATGCTCAACTAAGGAGAATGCCATGGACAAACAGCAAACCCTGGCCCTGCTCAACCACCCGGATGTGGAGACCCGGCTGGCCAACCTGGCCCGGCTCCTGGCGGAGGAGGCCGCGCCGCCCACCCCCAAGCCCCAATTCGCCAACAACCACATCCATACCTTTTATTCCTTCAGTCCCTATTCCCCCACCGCCGCCGTGTGGTTCGCCCGGGAGGCGGGCTTGCAGACCGCCGGCATCATGGATCACGATTCCATCGCCGGCGGCATGGAGTTCCGCCGGGCAGGCCAGCTGGCGGGCCTGGGGGTGACCTGCGGCATGGAGCTGCGGGTCTCCTTCCAGGGCACGGGCCTGGAGACCCGCAAGCTGAACAACCCGGATCAGGCCGGCATCGCCTACATGGCGGTCCACAGCATCCCGCCGGAGCGCCACAGGGCCTTCCAGCAGGCCATCGAACCCTATCGCCAGGCCCGCAACCGCCGCAACCGGCAGATGGTGGACAACATCAACCGGCGCTACGGCCGCCTGGGCATCCAGGTGGATTTTGACCGGGATGTGCTGCCCGCCTCCCATTGGACGGAGGGTGGCTCCGTGACGGAGCGGCACCTGATGTGGGCCGTGGCCCAGCAGCTCCTTGCCCTTTCCCAGGGACAGGACCTGGCCGCCTTTTTGGAGGAGCGGTTAAGCATCCCCGTCTCCCCCAAGCAGCGGGCCCAGCTGGCGGAAAAGGGGCCCTATCTCCCCTACGACCTTTTGGGCATCCTCAAAAGCCACCTGATCGCCCCCATCTACGTGCCCGCCACCGACGAGTGCATGTCCCTGTCCCAGCTGGCGGCTCTGTGCAAAAAGAACGACGCCCTGCTGTGCTACCCCTATCTGGGGGACGTGGGGGAAAGCGTCACCGGGGACAAAAAAGCCGAACAATTCGAGGACAGCTACCTGGACAACCTGTTTCAGGTGCTGGAGCAGGCGGGGGTGGGCTATATCACCTATATGCCCTCCCGGAACACGGATCAGCAGATCCAACGGCTCAGGGCCCTGTGCCTGCGCCACGGCATGGGGGAGATCTCCGGGGAGGACGTAAACTCCCCCAGGCAAAGCTTCATCTGTCAAAAGCTGGCGGAACCCGGCTTCTCCCATCTGGTGGACGCCGCCTGGGCGCTGGTGCGCCGGGAAGCCCGGGATTAACCCAACCCTTCGATTCTTCTGAAAGGCGGTATTCACCATGCAAACCAAAGCCGTACGGCTCTATGGAAAAAACGATCTGCGGCTGGAATCCTTCCAGCTGCCTGCCCCCGGCCCGGACGAGATCCTGGCCCGGGTGGTTTCGGACAGCCTGTGCATGTCCTCCTACAAGGCGGCCGTCCAGGGCCCGGATCACAAGCGGGTGCCGGATAACGTGGCCGAAAACCCGGTGATCATCGGCCACGAATTCTGCGGCGAGATCCTGGAGGTGGGCGAAAAATGGGCCGGCCAGTTCCAGCCCGGCAGCAAGTTCGCCATCCAGCCCGCCTTGAATTACCAGGGGACCCTGGCCGCCCCCGGCTATTCCTTCCCCTATATCGGCGGGGACGCCACCTATGTGGTCATCCCCAACCCGGTGATGGAGATGGGCTGCCTGCTTCCCTACGAGGGGGCGGATTTCTTCGGCGGCTCCCTGGCGGAGCCCCTCAGCTGCGTCATTGGCACCTTCCATGCCATGTACCATACCGTCCGGGGCAGCTATACCCACGCCATGGGCATCCGGGCGGGCGGCGCCATGGCCATCCTGGCAGGGGTGGGCCCCATGGGCCTGGCTGCCATCGACTATATCCTCCACTGCGACCGCAAGCCCGCCCGGCTGGTGGTCACGGACATCGACCAGGCCCGGCTGGACCGGGCCGGCCAGATCCTATCCCAAAACGAAGCGGAAAGAAACGGCTTCCAGCTTACCTATTTAAATACCGGCGCTGTGGAGGACCCTGTTGCCGCCCTGTTGGCACAAAATGGCGGCAAGGGCTATGACGACGTACTATGCTTTGCCCCGGTGGCCGCTGTGGTGGAACAGGCGGACGCCATCCTGGGGGAGGACGGCTGCCTAAATTTCTTCGCCGGCCCTTCCAATCCCGCTTTCAATGCCCGCTTCAATTTCTATAACGTACACTATGCCTCCACCCACGTGGTGGGCACTTCCGGCGGCAATACGGCGGACATGGTGGAGGCCCTGGAAATGATGAGCCGAGGGCTTCTTACCCCGGCCATCCTGGTGACCCATATAGGCGGTCTCAACAGCGTGGTGGACACCACCCTGAACCTGCCCCAAGTGCCCGGCGGCAAAAAGCTCATCTATACCAACATCCAATTGCCCCTCACCGCCATCTCGGCGTTTCGGGCGCAGCAGGACCCTCTATTCCATGCGTTGGCGGATATTTGCGACCGGTATAACGGTCTTTGGTCCCCGGAGGCGGAAGCCTACCTCCTGGCCAACGCCACCCCCATCTGATCCGTCTCGGCCTCCTCTCCTGTGCGCCTGAAGCTCCGTCGG
>OLGD01002248.1_pt1 | contig 23072 bp, 18 predicted proteins | sample 1605311 | NCBI WGS metagenome assembly OLGD01 (sample SAMEA3888917, study PRJEB22519) | human gut metagenome | biome: human gut; feature: human-associated habitat; material: faeces | place: Denmark | collected 2010
GCGGTCTTAAAGGCTTTCTTAACGCAGCACCGCGCCAAAAGCATTCGCCAAATCATTTTTGGAATATCAACACGGCTATTGCGTCTTTTTGCAAGATTACCTCGGCCGAGTCTCCGCCGCCCGAGACTTTGCAGCCGCCAACTTCCCCGCTCTCGGCGAATTTGAATCCGGGGACTCTGAATCCCGTTTTCATAGAGTCCGCCGACGACTGCGAGACCGCCACCGCGAGCTTGTCGCCCGCCGTAAACACGGAATAGTCCACGCGGGGATTCGAGCACTCGGCAAAATCGGTTCCGCGGAAAGAGCCGTTGAGAATAAGCCCGCGGTATTTGTCGCGCAAGGCGCCGACCTCCTTTAAATACGCCTGGTAGTTCGGCGCCTCGGCGAGGGTGGCGCGGCAGCGGTATATTTCGGCGTCCGTCCGCCAACCGCGGAGGACGGCGAGGTTCACCCTGCGCTTGACGTCGGTGTCGTCGCGGATGTCCCTGTCGGTCGTGCGGGTTTCGGGGAATATGTACTGGAAGAGCGGGACAAAATCCGTGCGCGGCACTCCGCAATCGTCCTTGAACGAAAGCCAAGTGTAGACGCCGACATTGTGCACGTAATCCGCATAGTCGGACGTGCAGTCCGTCAGCCATTCTATTCCGAAAGTAGCGTCGGGGTTTTTGGCCTTTATGTGTTCGCGGAGCTTTTCGAGCATTTTGCGCTTGGCGCCCATCACCTCCATGAAAGGAACTTCGTGCCCGTGCGACTCGTCCCAGCAGACCTGGCTCATAAAACCGAGCTGGTCGAAGAACACGCCGTCGGCGCCCATTCCGAGCGCGCGGTCGGCGAGGTTTTTGAGGACTTCGAGCCACTCGGCGGACGACGGGCAGGCTGTGACGAAAGTCTTGTTGCCGAAAGTCCGCAGCGCTGTGCCCGCCCCGCCGAACTTGTAGCGCTCTATGTGTTCGCTCCCGCCCGGAACCTTGACGCTTATCCTGCGCCCGAGCTTCTTGTAAAAATCCGTGGCGGCGTCTATGAGCTGGCCGTTGTAATATATTATCACTTTCCCGCCGCCTTTTTTAAATTCGGCGATCGCCTTTTTGAGAGCCTCGTCGCCGCCCTGCTCCGCTTCGGGAGAGTAGTGCGGATATCCCGCGTCGTGCCCCTCCTTGAACCAGCCGAACAAAAGGAGGGTGTCGATATCCGCCGCAAGCCCGTCTTTGAGAATCTTCGGGAAGTCGGAATATTTGAAAAACTGCTTTCCGTACTGGTGGCGCGCAATGAGCCTCTGCCAGCCGTTGGACGACGAGAGCGAATCTGCGGGTTTGAACGGCTTGCGCCATGCGTCCGCCCATTTTGCGTAAAATTTTGCGCCGTCCTCCCACCTGCCCACGGGCGCGAGCGCATAGGCGGGATATTTCTCGGACTCCCCGGGTTTGAGAAACGGATATTTCACAAATCCTGCGTCGATTGCGCGCTCCTTTTTGCCGTCCACCGCCCTTCCGCGGAACAAGTGAAGGGTCTTTTGGAAGGAATCGTCATAGCTTGCCATATAGAGCACGCCCTTCCCCTTCGGGCGCTCGATGAAGAAGCAGTTGAGCGCAAGCACCCCCGGGTAGACCTCCGAGCGCTCGACGGCGTTGTAGTCTTCCGCCATATAGCCGGTTCTGGCGCCCTCAACCCACTTGCGCAGGCTCTGCCCTCCGCGCGCGGCGTAGGCTCCGCCCGACCGCGACCAAATGACTCTGGATTTTTCGGAATCGGGAATATTTTTTACCAACGGGAACTGGAACTCGCGCAAAACGAGGTCTTTTGAGGCGTTTTTTACCTCCGGTTTCAGCAAAACCTGCCCGCCGTCGAGGGAACATTCGATTTTGACGGGGAATTGCCCGCCGTATTCGAGCAGGATTTTATCGGGGGAAGGTTTCGATATTTTGAGCGGGGCGTCGGATGGCAGCCACTCGTTTTCGAGCGAATCTCCGCGCGAATATATGGCGCGCCAAAGATCTCCGCCGCCGGCGTATTCCGCGCCGGAAACTTTGTTTTTCAGCGAGGAAAGCCTCCCGTTTTCGTCGAGCTCGAATTTTACCGAACTGTTTTCGAGGGCGTATTTTTCCCCTCCCCAAGCCTGCCCGAACGCCGAAAGCGCGAGAGCCAGAATTGTGTATGTCGCGTATCTATGCATAATGAGACCCACAATATAGCCGCACAAGAGCGCTGTAAAGCCGATTTTTCGCTTCCGCCAACCGGCGGGTCTCCGTCGCGCCGCCGCAGACGCGCGGATTTCCTCTCGAAAATTTTCCGCGCCCGCCGGCTTTTCCCGGAAGCCATTCCATGAGCGGGGTATCGTTATTATATGGCGGAATCAGCCGCCGAAACGGCACTGCAAACATCATGGGCAAAAAAAGCGTCGAGCTGCCGAACAAGGCCGCGGCGGAGGGAAGCGCGGGGCGTTTTGCGCCGGCGGCTCCCTTTTTTTGTTGCAACGCGCCCGGCCGCGCAATTTAACGGGAGCGCAATGGAGAACAAAAAGGCCTTTTTCAACCACTTCAACATCAACGTATCCGACATCGAAAAGAGCGCCGGCTTCTACGGGCGCGCGCTCGGGCTCAAAAAAGTCGGCGGGATAGACTCTCCCGACGGGTCGTTTAAAATAGCGTACCTCGGTGACGGCGAGACGCCATTCAGGCTCGAGCTCACATGGCTGAGGGACAAGAAAGGCAAATACGACCTCGGCGACAACGAGAGCCACCTGTGCATGACCGTCCGCGGAGACTACGGCAAATGGCGGGAATTCCACAAAAAAATGGGCTGCGTGTGCTTTGAAAACTTCGACATGGATTTGTATTTCATAGAAGACCCAGACGGCTACTGGATTGAAATCCTCTCCGAAAGCCGCAAATAGGCCGCGCATAGCCCGCTCAGGGAGCGGCGGCGGAGACCGCGCCCTCGCCGCGCGTTTTTCTCTTGAAAACGCGCGCAGGCAAAATTAATTTTTCCTGAAAAGCGCCGCGTATGCGCGCTTTGCGCCAAAACCTAATTTTTGCCATGACGACAAATACCCGCCTCCTTTCCGCAGCCGCCGTGTCGATTGCCTTCGCCGCGGCGCTCTCCGCCGCCGACATAACCATTTTCGACGGCGCAAAAAATATCGGCTTTCCCGCAAAAAAATGCGAAATAAAAGACGGGGCGCTCCTGACTGCGCGCGACGCCGAATTTGAGGGGAACTGGGACCTGTCAAAAAATCTCGACTTCAAATTCGACGTCGAAAACGCGTCCAACACGCATACCCTGAAACTGAAACTTCAAATTTGCGACAGCAAGGCAAAGACCACCGACTTCCTGCAAACGGGCACGGTGGAGCTCGCCCCGAGAGAGAGGAGGACTTTCGTATACAAGCACCCGCGCCCGCCGAAACATCCGGAGGTGGCGGCAAAAATCAAGGGAATGCGCGCAAGCCCTTTCGGGGGAGGCGACAGGTCGAGCCTGCCGTCGGACTATTCGAAAATCGAAAAAATAAAGCTCGTCAACAGGCATCGAGTGCCCATGAAACTCTATTCGCTGACCGCCGCCGAGCACGACCCCGCCGACGTTCCGGCATGGTTCAACATGTCCGAAAAGGAATTTTTCCCGTTTGTGGACAAATACGGGCAGTTCAAATTCAGGGAATGGCCGGGCAAGGCGCGCTTTGACGGCGACCTCAAAGCAGCCGCCGAAAAGGAGCGGAAGGAGCTTGCGGGAAACCCCGGCCCCGTCAACCGCGACAGGTTCGGGGGCTGGACGGCGGGCGGAAAGCGCGAGGCCACGGGGCATTTCAGAACCGAAAAAATCGGCGGCAAATGGTGGCTCGTGGATCCCGACGGAAACCTGTTCTGGTCGCACGGCGTGGTGAGGGTGACGCCCTCGTCCGCCATAACGCCGCTCGACGGCAGAAAATTCTACTTTGAAAACCTCCCCCAAAAGGACGACCCGTTCGCCCTCTTCTATACCACGAAAGACGAACTTCTCGTCCCCCACTACCAAAAGCGGGGAATCAAGGAGACCTACGACTTCTCCGCCGCGAACATTTTCAGGAAATACGGCGACAACTGGCGCGACAAATACGCCGAAATCGCCCACAAACGCCTGCGCAGCTGGGGGCTCAACACCATAGCCAACAGCTCGGACAGCTCGATTTTCTTGCAGCGCAAGACGCCCTACATCGAAAGGTTCGAGGTGAAGGGCCCCGCCCTCGCAAACTCCGACGGCTGGTGGTGGCCGTTCCGCGACCCGTTCGCCAAGGAATTCCGCGAAGACGTGAAGAGAAATCTCAAAGAGCGCAAGGAGCAGCTCAACGACCCGTGGTGCATAGGGTTTTTCGTGGACAATGAGCTCCACTGGGGCGGACCGGAGGATTTGGCAAAATGCGCGCTCGCCTCGCCCGCCGACATGCCGTCAAAAAGGGCGTTCGCGGAAGATTTGAAGAAAAAGTATTCCGGCGACATAAAAAAGCTCAACGAGGCGTGGAAAACGTCGTACTCCGACTGGAACGACTTCCTCTCGAAGACCGAAGTCCCCAAAGGCGCGGATTCCGGCGACCTGAAAAATTTCACAGCAAAAATGGCCGAGGAATACTTCAAGGCGATCCGCGACGAGCTCAAGGCGCTCGCCCCTAACAAGCTGTACATGGGCTGCCGCTTTGCGGGCGGCTCCAACGAGCTGGCGATCAACGCCGCCGCGAAATATTGCGACGTCATAAGCTACAACCTGTACCGCGACCACTTGAAAGACTTCAAACTCCCCAAGGGAATAGACAAGCCCGTGATGGTCGGGGAATGGCACTTCGGCTCCACCGACCGCGGCCCCTTCCACCCGTCGCTCATAATGAAGGCCGACCAGAACGCGCGCGCGCAAGCGTATTACGACTACGCCAAATCCGCCCTCGAAAACCCCGCGATAGTCGGAATCCACTGGCACCAGTTCTCCGACCAGGCGGTGACGGGCAGATTCGACGGCGAGAACTTCCAGGTCGGACTCACCGACGTGTGCGACAACCCCTACCCCGAGACCATATCGAAAGTCAGGGAAATCGGCTATAAGATGTACGACGTGAGAAACAAGGCGAAAGCCGAATAGGGCGGATTCGCCGCGGAATTTGAATCCTCCGAAAAGCCCGCGCGTTTGCGCGGGCTTTTGCCTATGCCGGAGGAGGCTGCGGAAAAATTGAACAATCCGCGCCCTGCTGCGGGTATGGACGGGGCGCGGCGGCGCAAGCAAAGAAAAACCCTATATCTCCGCCCCGCCCTCCGAAAACGCGGATTGTCCGCCGCCCACCGCGCGCAAAAAAGCCCCGAGCATTTGCGCGGGGCGAAAAAGGCAAAGGCGCAGAGCCGCAGCGCGCGGCAATGCGCGCGCCGTTAAAATTCAAAGCCTATCTGCGCAGAAATCACGTGTATGTGGGCGTAGTAGTCACCCTTGAGCGTCGTGGGCATCGGAAGCGATTCGGTTCTGTCCATCGAGCTGTCCAGGACAAAGATATAAGAGTACGCCAAATCGAAAGACACGTTGCCTATTTTATAGCCTATGCCGCAGCTTGCCCAGATTCTGTCGGAGCACGGAATGCGCGAAGTGCGGTTTTTTGCGCCGTTGACGGGGCTTTCGTCGTAGGCCGCGCCTATGCGGATGGTGAGGTTTTCGATTTCCTCGGGGTAGTAGTGGAAGCCGAGAGCCACTCGGGAGGAGTCCTCCCAGTTTTCGGGAATGCTGATGGTGCCCGCGGTGCTGCCCTCTATCGTCACATTCTCGAACGCCGACCAGCGGGTGTAGGCGTATTCCGCCATAACCGCGAACTCGCGGAAAGCGCCGCGCAGACGCTGGTATATGCCGACTGTGAAAGTGTCGGGCATGTACATGTCCGCGGAGATGTCGGCGCGCAGAACGTCGTTGAGGTGCTCTCCGCCCGTGAGGGTGTGCGAAACCTGGCTTCGCCACGCAAACCCGAAGCGGCCGTCCTCGGCGTACTGTATCGTAAAGCCCAAATTGCCGCCGACGCTCCAGCTCTGGCCGGTGTAGTCGAGCGTTCCCATGCCGGGGATGTAGCTTGCGAGCGTGCAATAGGCAAACTGCGCGCTCACTCCGCCGCCGACGGAAAACCAGTCGTTAACCTTGTAGGCGAACCCCGGGTTGATGTCGGTCGTGTAAAGGTAGCTGCGCGTGCCCTGCATTCTGCCGAACCAGTCCCCGTTATATTTGGATTCAAGGCCGTATGGGGCGGTCACCGAGAGGGTTCCGTAAAGGTCCTCCGTAAACCTGTGGACGACGTAGAAATTCGGGACAACCTCGTTCGTCCCGCAAGTGCCCTCGCTGTTAGGCCCCATGAGGGCCGGCGGAGTCGAGCCCCTGTCGTTGACGCAGAGCGTCGGCAGGACGAGGGAGACGACTGAGTCCGTGCGCGTCATGCCGACTTCGAGCGGCATAAAGCACGCCGCCGACGGATTCCAGAACGCGGCGGAAGCGTCGTTGTTGGCGTTGACGGTGGCCCCCGCCATGGCGTTGCCCATGTTGGCGGCGCCCTGCTCTATTATCTGGTAGCCGGCGCCGAACGCCGAAGCCGCCGCGAAAACCGATGACGCGGCGAAAAGTGTCGTTAAGTTTTTCATAATTTACGGGAAAGAAGCGATGCAAAATGAACGCGCGTTCATTGTCAAATAAAAAAATGAATGAACGTTCATTCACCGAGCCGCATTCCCGCCCCCGCCCTTTGCCAACCCGCTAAAATTCTTGTATTTTTAACGGACAACCGCCTTCAATCCGCCGGACGGCGGACGCATGCCTCCAACTTTCCGGACTTGCGCAGGGCGCTAACGGGGCAAGGCGGCTTAACGCAAATTTTCGCGAAAAGCTCCCGCGCACGCCCCGAATCAAAAAACAAAAGGACGGGGCGGCGTTCCACGCCCATGACATTCCGGCTCCCATGCGCATTTTTTTCTCACATACCGCTTTCCCCGCGCCCGTTTCCAACCCGCCGCCGCGCCGGAAAATAAAATTCGCCTTGCCTTGCGCCGGCCTTTTGGGGATTATTCCTTTAAAAAACCGGCATGTCCCAGACCACGCGCGACAAAATTTTGAAGACGACTTTCCTGCTGCTCCTCGAAAAGGGGTACGACAGGGTTCTCGTGAGCGACATTCAGAACAGGCTCGGAATTTCGCGCGGGCTGATGTACAGGTATTTCAAGAGCAAGTCGGAGCTCTTTTTTGAGGCGTGCCGGAAATATTTTTACGACAAATTTTTTCCGGAGCTCGACTACGACAAGATAACGCTCGCCGAATTTTTCCGCAACGCCGAAAAGGCGGTCGGCTCCATGACGAACATCGACGGCGAAGAGGTCGACATCCTGAAATACAATACCCTTTATTCGGCGATGATCCAGTGCGAGCCCAAATTCAAGCGCGAGGCGCAGGCGGAATTCGACAAGGCGCGCAAGGTGATCCGCAACGCTATAAAAAGAGGCGAAATAAAAAAGCTTCCGGAAAATTTCATAGGGGCGACGATTCTCGCCATATTCGGGCGCACGAGCTACATCACCCAGACGCCCTCAAACTCATACGTCTGCAAGAGAATCCTCGAGGACATCGGCCAGTTCTACCGCCTGATAAGGCGCAAATAGCGCGAATCGGACGCTTATAAGCGGGCGCCTCCGCAGTAGGTTTACTGTTAACTAAAAAAGAAGAAATTTCTTCTTTTCCAAAAATGCGGCTTTCCATATATAGGAATTATTATGGAAATCAATACTACACATACCCCCCATACTTCTGGCATAGTGTCAGTTATCGCGTTTGCCGCGGCGGCCGCCATCGCGCCGCAAGCCGAAGCTCAATCGCAAGACATCTATTTCAACGATATCTCCGACAACAATTCAACGTACATAAACAATCCCGCAAACTGGTTTACTAACCCCGAAAAAACCGACCCTTTTGAAGGCTCCCTCGACGGCTCGCAAGAAGCCTACATTTCGGCGTCCGGAACGCTCACCACAAAAATAGCGGCCAATTCCACCCCTATTTTCGGGAACCTGAACTATTCGCTCACGGAATTCAACGCCGGCGGTGATTTCATAACATTCGGGAACGACACCTTTCTGCAAACCTCCGGAAACCTGGTCACTAACTTTACTCTGTCTAAGGAATCCACAGCATCCTACGGGCAGCAGCTGACGCAAAAAATTACGATGTGGAGCAACGCCCAAATGCGCGTCGGAGGGGATTGGCTCATCAACGTCGACAGAAACGGCTCCCTCGACTACCTCTCTCTGCGGATCACCGACGGCGTGGGATCCCCCGGCAGGGCAAGCATACAAATCGACGGCAACGTAATATCGCGGGGAACTCTCATATTCTCGACGGACAACGTAAATTTCACGGTAAACGGAGCTGTGGACATAAGCGAGGGGCAGTGGAATATGCTTGCAAACAACACGCAGTCGGAAGTCTTCACCCGTACGGTGGGCGGAATCGGAGACGCCGACGGCAGCGGGGAAGGCGCGAGCGTCAGGTTCAACATCGCAAAAGAAAATTGGGTTTCCGCATCCGCCAGAACCGTAAACCTCGTATTGACCAACTCGTCGTCCTACGAGGTCTCCGGGTCTTTCGCCATGTACGAAAACAGCCAGGACAAACTGAACATCGCAATGTCCGCCGCCGACGCCAGAAACGGCAGGCAGGCTCTGCGCTTCGGCTCCATAGGCGACCCCTACTGGTGCAACGGAATGCAGCTTGCGGACGCCAACATAAACAATGTGGAAATCAGCAGCGGCAGGCTCGACCTCGGAATGCACGACGGAATGAAAGGCGCCAACCTCAACCTCTACGGGTACAGCGGCAACGCCGCCGACGCCGTGTTCAGCGCGGCGGGAACGGTCTACGGAATGGACATCGGAAGAGTCCAGTTCGACTCAATGACCTTCTACGAAGGCACGATAGTTTTCGACCTCGGCGAAACCGACTGCGACTTCATTCAAATTAACGGCGGAGTGACAAAAGACGCCCCCGATTCGCAAATAGTGTTCGACATAAACATATCAAAGGACGACCTTCAAATTTATCTCGAAACCCTCGGCGCGGAGACTAAGGAGTGGAATTTGATGAGCTTCAAAACCGACGACTCCGATTTCGACCTCGCTGACATAATCCTCAAAACGCAGGCGGGAATAGACGGCGAATTGAGCTTCCTCGCCGACGATTCTTCGGGGCTCACGACGGTGCAGCTGTCGCTCGGCGTGGTCCCCGAACCCGCGTTGGCGGCGGCAATCCTCGGCGCGCTCGCGCTTTCGCTCGCCGCATTCCGCAGGAGAAAATAGGCAGGCGATTTTCTATCCGCAAAAAAAAACGCGCGGGGTTTCGGCTCCGCGCGCTTTAATTTGCCGTAACGCCGCAATCCTTCCGAGCGGTTCAAAAAAAACCGGCTGCGCGCCGCGCGCAAAAAAACGATATGTCAATCAACCGCAGTGTGTTGGTTTGAAGACCCGACCGCGCGCCGCGCGCAAAAACCGCGCCCTACGTTCCGCGCCCGCCCGCAAAAATCCGGCGCGCCGCCTGCGCGCCCGTAGGCAATGCGGATATTTCGGGATAAAAACCGGCGTGGCTATTTCAAAATTTTCACCGCGCGGTCGAGGCTCTTTATGAAAAAGTCGACCTCCTCCTCCGTATTGTAGAACGCCAGCGACGCGCGGGTCAGCGAAAACTCGTCGAGCGACGTCAGCAGCGGCTCGGCGCAGTGGTGCCCCGTGCGCACCGCTATCCCGTCGGCGTCGAGCAGGGAGGCGATGTCGTTCGGGTGGACGCCGTTTATCGCAAACGACGCCACCGCGACTTTCTCCTTTGCCGATCCGAATATTCTGAGCCCCCGAATTTCCGAAAGCCCCGCAACCAGCCGTTCGAGCAGGGCGCGCTCATGCGCGCGCGCGGCAGTTTTGTCGATTCCCGACATGTAGTCGACCGCCGCGCCGAAGCCTATGGCGCCCGCGATGTTCGGAGTTCCCGCCTCGAACCTCTCGGGCGCGGGGCGGAAGGTGGTGCGGCGCCACGACACGTTTTCTATCATGTCTCCGCCGCCCTGGTACGGGGGCATGGAATCGAGCAGGCTGCGGCGGGCTATGAGCACGCCGATTCCGGTAGGCCCGAAACACTTGTGGCCGGAAAGCGAAATGAAGTCGCAGGGCGCGGAGGAAATGTCGTCGAGCATGTGCGGGGCCGACTGGGCGGCGTCCACCGAAAAAACCGAGCCGTTTTGCCGCGCCATTTCGCCTATCGCCGCGATGTCGTTTACCGTTCCGAGCACGTTTGAGGCGTGCGCAACCGAGACGATTTTCGTCTTCGGGGAAAGCTTGTTTTTAAAGTCCTCCATGTCGAGCGAGCCGTCCCCGAGCATTCCCGCGGCAACGAGCTTCGCGCCGGTCCGCTCCGCCGCCATCTGCCACGGGACGATGTTGGCGTGGTGCTCCATGGCGGTGACGAGAATTTCGTCGCCGCTTTTGAGGTTTTGCAGCCCCCACGAACACGCCGCAAGGTTGAGGGATTCCGTCGCCCCGCGCGTGAATACGGCGCAGTATTCGCCGCCCGCGCCGAAGAATTTTTCGATTTTGGCGCGAGAGAGCTCGTACCCGCGCGTCGCGCGCCCGGCGAGCTCGTGCGCGGAGCGGTGTATGTTGGCGTTGTCGCGCGAATAGAACGCGCACACGGCGTCGATTACGCTCCGCGGCTTCTGCGCGGTGGCGGCGTTGTCGAAATACACCAGTTTGCGCCCCGACTCGAGCGTCTGCGAGAGCGCGGGGAAGTCCTTCCTTATCTTTTCAACGTCAAAGCTCATTTTTGCCCGTTTTGTCTGCGGCGCGCGGAAGCCCGCGCCCATATTATAATAGCGATTCCCGCGGCGGCGCATATGCACGAGTAAAACGTCCCGCGGCTGAGCCCCATTATCGGCTCCACGCCGGCGTCGGGTTCGCGGAACACCTCGCAGACGATTCTGACGGCGGCGTAGAGGACGAGAAATTCGCCCGAAACCTGCCCGCGGGGGAGATTGCACCTCCAGAATCTGTATTGGAAAAACAGAAACAGAAACAGCCCCTCCCCGAACGCCTCGTAGAGCTGCGACGGATGGCGCGGGGCGATCTGTTCGAGCGGGGTTCCCGCGGGCGCGGAGTGCGGGAATATCATCGCCCATCCGGCGTCGGACACTTTCCCCCATAGCTCGCCGTTCACAAAGTTTGCGATTCTGCCGAGGAAGATTCCCGGGGTGCAGACCGTCACTATGATGTCGGACAGCGTCCAGAAACTTTCCCCGCGCGACCTCGCGAACAACACCATGGCGGCCACCACCCCGAGAAACCCGCCGTGGCTCGCCATGCCGCCCTTCCAGATATAGAGGGCGGAAACGGGGTTGGATGCGAAATTGCCGAAGTCGTAAAAGAGCATGTACCCCAGCCTGCCGCCGATTATCACGCCGAAGAGCAGATAGGTTATGAATGTAGAGTTGTCGTCTTTCGACAGGGGGCTTTTGCCGCGCGACGAATAAAAGTTGAGCAGCATGTACGCAATAAAAAACCCAGCCAGATACGCCAGCCCGTACCAGCGTATTCCGGACAAAAAGAAAGAGTCGGGAAACCTCACCGCAAACGGGTCGAAGTCCACGACATAGCGGCCGATCGAGTTCAATTGCTTTCCAGAATTAAGTTGAAGTATTTTTTTTTGCGCCTAAATTTAGGGGCGAAATTTTCATATGGCAACGAAAGAATTTGACATAAGGGAGCTCGTCGAGTCGCGGCGCGGCGAAAATTACAAACTTCACGACCTCTACATGAACCGCACGCTCTCGACGGTTCTGAAAACGATAGGCTTCGACAAGTGCTACGCCCGCGCCAAGGGCGCGTACCTCTACGACGCGGAGGGCAACGACTACCTCGACTTCATCACCGGCTACGGTGTATACGGCATGGGCCGCAACCATCCGGTTATCGCCAAAGCGCTCAAAGACGCCATTGACATGGATCTGCCCAACATGGTGCAGCTCGACTGCGCGCTGCTCAGCGGCCTGCTCGCCGAAAGGCTCGTAAAGCTGCTCGACAACAGGCTGACCGCCTGCTTCTTCTGCAATTCCGGAACGGAGGCCAACGAGGGCGCCATAAAATTCGCGCGCGCCCACACGAAGAGATCGCGCATACTCTCTATGAAAGGCGGCTACCACGGGCTTACATACGGCGCGCTCTCGGTGACGGCTACCGCGCATTTCCACGAAGGCTACGGCCCGTTCCTGCCGGGGGCGGAGGCGGTCAATTTCAACGACCTCGAAGACCTCGAAGCCAAGCTAAAACAGGGGGACGTGGCGGCATTCATCGCCGAGCCCGTCGAGGGGCACGGGGTCTACATTCCCTCGCCCGAATTTTTCCCGAAAGCGCAGGAGCTTTGCAGGAAGTACGGCGCGCTGTTCATAATGGACGAAGTCCAGACGGGTCTGGGGCGCACTGGCAAATGGTTCGCCTTCCAGCACTGGAACCTCGACCCCGACATCGTGACCGTCGCCAAGGCGCTAAGCGGCGGATACGTCCCGTGCGCTGCGTTCGTCACCACGCGCGAAATCCACCAGAGCACTTTTTCGTCTCTCGAAAAGTGCGTCATACACTCGACGACTTTCGGAAGGAACAACCTCGCTATGGTCTGCGGCCTCGCCTCAATCGACGTCATCGAAAAGGAGGGCATGGTCGAAAACTGCGCCGCGGCGGGCAAAAAGCTCCTCGAACGCCTCAACGCCCTCAAAGAAAAACACTCCTACATAAGGGAGGTCAGGGGGCTTGGGCTTATGATAGCGATAGAATTTCAGGAGCCCAAGGGACTCTTGCAGAAAGCGGCGTGGAAGGCGCTCAACGCGGCCAACAACTCGCTGTTCACGCAGATGATAGTCACCGCCCTCATGGACAACCACAGAATCATAACGCAGGTGACGAGCCACGAGGTGCACGCCGTAAAGATTCTCCCGCCCTTCACAATCACTGACAGGGAGATAGACAGGTTCATATCCGCGTTCGACAAAGTGCTCTCCGAAGCCTCCAACCCGACGGGCGCGCTTTGGAAATTCGGCAGGAGGCTCATCGCGGCGAGCGCGGCAAACAGGGCGCAAAAATGATTTCCTATCCGGAGTTTTCCGACAACTGCGCGCGCCTGGAAGAGCGCGTCGCCGCAGCCGCGCGGTCATGCGGGCGGAGCCCGTCTGAGATAAAAATCCTGCCCGTGACTAAATTCCACCCGTTGGAAGCGGTAGAATTTGCGCGCAGGCGCGGCTTTGAATCCGTCGGCGAAAACCGCGTGCAGGAGGCCGCCGATAAAATCGGGAGGGCGGATTTCAAAATTTCATGGGAGCTGATCGGGCATTTGCAGTCAAACAAGGCGGGGCTCGCCGTCAAGCTCTTCGACAGAATCCAGAGCGTCGATTCAAAGAGGCTTCTCGAAAAAATCGACTTCCACGCGCGCGGGCTCGGCAAGGTCCAGAGGGTTCTGCTCCAAATAAACGCCGGAAACGACCCCGCCAAATTCGGCGCCGACCTCTCCGACGGTCCCGAGCTTCTGGAATTCGCCCTCGGGCTTCCGAACGTGTCGGTGGAGGGGCTGATGGCGATCGCCCCCATGGACTCGACGCTGCGCGCCGCGGAGGAATGCTTTTTGAGCCTGCGCAACCTGCGCGACGCCCTCCAAAGGGAGTTTTCGCGCCCGCTGCCGGAGCTCTCTATGGGAATGAGCGGCGACCTCGAACCCGCCGTCGCCGCGGGTTCCACGATGATAAGGGTCGGGACTTTCCTATTCGGGGACAGGGAGAGATGATTTTTAAAATCGAAGATTTGCGCTCGGGGGAATTTGCCGCCAGGACGCCGCAGAGCAACCCCCCGTTTTTCGCCGTGCTCGGCAAGCCGATCGCCCATTCCCTAAGCCCGCTGATGCAGAATGCGGCTCTCGCTGAAATCGCGAAGTCCGACGCCGCGTATGCCGGTTCGAAATACTTTGCGTTTGAAGTCGCGCCCGAAAGCCTCGCCGGCGCCCTCGCCGCCCTGCGGGAAAAGAATTTTCTCGGGATCAACCTCACGATTCCCCACAAGGAGGTCGCCGTTCCCCTGCTGGACGATATAGACCCGCCGGCGAAACTCGCGGGCGCGTGCAACACCCTGCTGAAAACTTCCGGCGGCTGGAAGGGATACAACACCGACGGATTCGGGCTCGAAAAGGCGGTCGAACATTCCCTCGGGCGCGAGATTAAGGGCTCGGACATCGTGATAATAGGCGCGGGCGGCGCGGCGCGGGCGGCCGCTTTCCACGCCCTGTCGCGCGGGTGCCGCAGCCTCATTATTTTAAACCGCGGCGCGGAAAGGCTCGGGAAACTCTCTTCCGACATCAGAGGCGCGGGCTTTGAATGCGAAGCCCATTTGCTCGGGGAAAAATTCGCCTGCCCGCCGTCGCCCGTAATCATAAACGCGACTTCCGTCGGCCTCAAAGAGGGCGACCCGCCGTGCGCGGATTTTTCAGCCTTTCCGCCTTCCGCCGCGTTCTTCGACATGCCCTACGCCGCCGGCCGCGAAACCCCGTCAACGCTCGCCGCGCGCGCGCGCGGCATGAGGGCGTGCGGGGGGCTGGCGATGTTGGCGTGGCAGGGCGCGAAGTCGCTTTCGATTTGGACCGCCAAGCCGCTAATGGGCGAACTCATGCTCAAAACCCTCAACGGCGCCGAAAAATGGCAACCCTCGAACAAATAAACTCCGCCTTTCCGGCGTTCTTCCCCGCGGCGTTTTTCATGTTCGGCGCGTGCGTCGGAAGCTTTCTGAACGTCTGCATTCTGCGCATTCCCGCCGGAAGGTCGATAGTGCGGCCGGGCTCGCGCTGCGCGTGCGGAAAACCGATCGCGTGGTTCGACAACATCCCGATCCTCGGATGGATACTCCTGCGCGGGCGCGCGAGGTGCTGCGGGCGGAAAATTTCGCCGCGGTACCCGCTCGTCGAATTCCTGACGGCGGCGGTATTCTGTTCGATGTGGATTCTGCTTCCGCCCGCCTCCGCCGGAGTCGGAATGCTGTTTGCGTCCATTCTCATATTCTGTACATTCGTGGACATCGACACCATGTCGCTTCCGGATTTCGCGACCGTCGGCGGCGCGCTGTTGGGAGTGGCGGCCTCCGCGCTGTTTCCCGACATCCACGGAGCGCGCATAGAGGGCGCCCCGTTTTTCGCCTCGTCCGTAGCCTCCCTCGTATCGTCGGTTTGCGGGCTTGCGGTCGGCTCGGGAATCCTCTACTGGATGCGCCTCGGAGGGGAGATCGCATTCGGAAGGGAGGCCATGGGAGAGGGCGACGTGATACTCGTCGGCATGATAGGCGCGTTTTGCGGGTGGCAGGGCGCGCTGTTTGCGGTATTCGGGGGGTCGCTCATAGGCGCCGCCGCGATGGTTCCGCTTGTTGCGCTGCGCGCCGCCTTTTCAAAGGGTAAGAAATCCGGAAAAAAGCCGCGCAACTCCCCCTCCGAAGACGCTTCGGATTCCGCTCCCGACGCCATTCCCTACGGGCCGTGGCTCGCCCTCGGGGGATTGGCATACTACATGTTTTTCTCAAAGCCGGTGGACGCCTATTTCGACGGCGTCGCCGGCCTCCTCTTCAAATGACGGGCGAAACCGACGAAAACATCGAGGCGTTCATGGTGCGCATCGGCCAGCAGCGCCGCTACTCGAAGTACACGCTGCGCAACTACTCCGACTCCATACGCGAGTGGGTCGGATGGCTTAAAATCTGCGAATTTTCGGACGGCTCGTACCTCTCCGCCGGCAGGCGCGTAGCCCGCATGTACGTCGCCGAACTCTCGTCGAAGCTGCGTCCGGCCACAGTCCGCAACAAAATTTCCGCCCTGCGCTCGTTCTACAAATTTCTGATCCAGACGCGCGCGGCGGAAAGCGACCCGTTCGAGCTCGTAAGCCTGCCGAAGATGAAAAAGGATCTCCCTATATGCCTCAACGAGGGGCAGACCGCGGCGCTTCTCCAAATTCCGTGGACGCTCGAGCGCGCCGGAAAAATCGACAGGTTCCGCGCCCTGCGCGACGCCCTCGCCCTCGAGCTCCTCTACGGCGCCGGGCTGCGAATAAGCGAGCTCTGCGCCCTGAAATGGCGCGACATAGATTCCCGCCGCAATGTGGCGACCGTTCTCGGCAAGGGCGGCAAGACCCGCTTTTGCCCATACGGGGAATCCGCGGGCAGGCTGCTTGCCGCGTGGCGGGAATCCGGAAACTCCCCCCGCGAACCGGACGCAGAAATCCTGCGCACGGCGAAGGGCGCCCCGCTCTACCCGCGCCTTGTACAGCGCGAGCTCAAAATATATTTGCAATTCGCCGGCCTGCCGCTCTCCATCACCCCGCACAAGCTGCGCCACGGATTTGCAACGCACCTCGTAAACGCCGACGCCGACCTGCGCACCGTCCAGGAAATGCTCGGGCATTCCAGCCTATCCACCACCCAGATTTACACGCATTTGAGCACGCGGAAAATGCTCGAGGCCTACAACTCCGCCCACCCCCACTCCTGAAAGGGCGCTGAACCCCCTTTTGACGCGCCCCACCGGCGTAAATGTTTTCCGCTTATCCCCCGCCGGCAAAGCGCCAAATCCGCTCGCGTATGGCAATACGCCGCGCGTGGCGGCTTTCCTATAATCGTCTGGACATGTAAACCCGAAAGCAGGGGATAGTCGGGAGAGTATTGGTAATTTCCGCTTGCGGAAATGAAAAAACGATATTGCCGGAAAAACAGGATAGGCGCATTGGTTTTTACAATCGCCGCAGGGGCGGGCCTGGAAGCGGCGTTGCCTCCAAATTTGTTGACTTGGCGCGGAAGAGCAAAATTATTGAATCCAGATGGATTTCACCGCCATAGACTTTGAAACGGCGAACTGCGCGCGCGGCTCAATATGCGCGGTAGGGCTCGTGCGCGTCGAAAACGGAAAAACGGTCGCCACACTCAACACGCTGGTAGATCCCCGCGCGGATTTCGATCGGCGGTGCATGAACGTGCACGGGATAAAGCCCGACGACGTTCGCGGCGCGCCGACTTTCCCTGAGATATGGCAAAAGATGAGGCCGTTTCTGTACGACAATGTCGTGGCGCACAACGCGGCTTTCGACATGTCGTGCCTGCATGCGGCTCTCGCGGAATACAGGCCTCCGGACGCCGGAGAGTTCGACTACATATGCACGCTTTCCATCAGCCGGCGGCTGAGGGGGCGCGGAGGCAACCGCCTCGACGAGCTCGCCCGAGCCTTAGGCATCGGCGGGTTCAGGCACCACGACGCCTATGAAGACGCCGCGGTTTGCGCGGAAATCTTTAAAATTTTTGAGACGCGCACAAACGTGAACGCCTTCAAAAAGCGGTTTTTCCCTCCGTTTTAGGCGCGGGCTGCGGCGGCGGAAGCGAAAAGTTCAAAAAAATCCGCAAAACGGATTTTTTTTCTTGCAATCGCGTTGGGCAGAGAATTTATTTCAGACTTTAAAAATTGACGCAGGGTGGAGCAGCATGGTAGCTCGTCAGGCTCATAACCTGAAGGTCAGTGGTTCAAATCCACTCCCTGCACCCATTTGAAAACCGCATCCCCCTACGGGGTTGCGGTTTCTTTGTCGGCAGCGCGCGCGGCGACGCCGATTCCCTTGGCGCGCCGCAGCGCGGACAGCAAGTAAAAATGCGCCTTCTCAAAATTTCCCCTCCAACCCCTCTTCTTTCTTTTCATTAAGCCGCGCCCGAGAAGCGCAAACGCGCGTCTATGCGCAAACGGCGCAAATTTCCAAAACTGCGTCGCTGCGCAAAACGCTTTCGAGCGTCCCGACGGCTTCCAAACCTTGGGCACCGGCTGGTTCAGGCGCCAAAACGCCTTTATGACGCCGCAATATGCGCGAAAATCTTAAAGATTTTTGAAGCGCGCGCGAACGCCGCCGCCTTCCAAAACGCGCAGTTTTTAAGCTCGGGGCGCGGAGGCGTAAACCGAACAGTTAAAAAAATTCCGCAAAAAATTTTTTCGCGAGAAATGTATTTCCAAGACGCCCAATGCGAAATTTTATATATTATAGGCGCAAAAACCGTACTCTCCGAATACCGGTTTGCAACATCGGAAAAATTTTTGAAAAATACCCTACTGGGCGGCGGCGGGTTCCACGCTTTCCCCGCCCTGCTCGCCCTGCTGCCCGACGGGAGGCTCCAAAACGGCGGGTGCAACGCGCGCGCCATCCTGCTCTTTTTTCCTGGCGTGCTTCCTGTCGAGGCTTTTTTGGAGCTTTCTCACGGTCTTTTCTGCCTCTTTTGCGGTCTCGCTTTCTATCAGGTCGCGTTTTACGACATCGTTCAGGAGCAATTTCGTCAACTCGCCCGCCTCGAGCTTTATATCCGACAGTTTTCTAATCTCGCGCCTAAGCGCCCCTATAACGGGTTCCGAAATGAGAACCTGGGTGACGGTATAGGGGTTTATCAGCTGGGATTTTTCGAAATGCTCCTGTCTGAGGTTTTTTTCGATGGCCGATTTGTGGAGGATATACAGCAATTCCCGCGCGTCTTCCGTTCTCGGATTCAGCGCCGCGACATCAAACTGCGCCACAAGATCGTATCCAATCGGCTTTTCAAACCTGATTTTATAGAGTTTCCATATGATGCCGTTTGTAAGTATTACCCAACTTACGCCCTGGTTTGCCCCGTAGTCAACCGCTTGTTTCAGATGGTTGTCCTTCAATTCCGTGCCGACGGATTTGCACTCCACAAGGTATTCTATTTTGTTGTTCACCTTTACCGCGAGGTCGCAAAAAGTATTGCGGACGGCAAATTCGCTCGTTATTTCAAGATATTTATCGTATCCAAAAACATCATTTAGCATATCGGTTATGATGGTTACGGTGTCCGATTCGTTTAAGTCGCGCGCTTTTGCAGATGCGAGTATTTTTTGATAGCGCAATATTCCATTTTGTATGGATTCAGAATCTTTTTTAGATATATTCATTGTTTTTACAGTTATACAGACAATAAATGTATTCAAGAAAAAATTAAAAACTATTTTATCGAATTGCAATGCATATTTGAATTTAAATTCAATGCATTCCAAACATATTTACACAATCCAGGCGGGCGTTTTTTCGGGCGGAGGAAAGATTTAATCGCGCATTAAAATCCCGCCGAATGCAGGCGGCGCAATAAAACCCTCGGCGGAATGCGGAGGCAATAAAGGCAAAAAAATTAAACGCGCCGAAACGCAATCCTGCGGGCTGCTAACGCGCCCGCAAAATCCGGTTCCCCTGCTCCTTTGCGCGGGCGCCTTCCAAGCCTGGCGGCAAAAACCGCGGCAAGCTCACTTTATCTTCATTTCCGGAATCAGCGCGGAAACGTCCTTCAATTCCAGAGACTTCACCATCTTCAAAGTCCCGCGCTTGTACTTTTGGAAATGCGGGCTTTCTATATGCCTTTTGTACGCGGCCTCGTCTTTGTAAATCTCGAGTATCGTGATTCTGTTGGGGGCGTCTTTATCGCAAACCGCGTAAAGCGTGAGCACCCCGGGCTCCAATTTGACGGAAGCGAGAATCTCCTCCTTTAAAAGGGCGTTGTACTCCTCCAAATCCTCCATCCGCACTTCGATTTTCGAGAGCCTCACCATCAAGCCCGCCGGCTTTTCATTTGAAAAAACCGGCGCAGCCGCAGCAGCAAAAAACAAAACCGTCGCAAAAATCCTAAATAGCAATCCGCACATACCGCAAACATCCCATAAAAGCACAATGCCTACCGCCGGCCGGCCCTCCAAGGGCGGGCCCCTCCGCCTCCCTGCGCGGCTCTGCGGCGCGCCGCAAAAACCAGAACCGCAACCCCGCAAACCGCGGCGCAGACGAAAGGCTCAGGAACTTCAACCCATAGGTCGAGACCCGTTATCGATCCCAAATACCAGTTGTCCATTCCGTAGTAATCCTGCAAATACCACCGCGATTCATCTTCGTCCCATTCCACGCCTACAACGAGATTCCCGAGGTAATCGTCGTCGGAATCGCTAATAAGAAGGCCGGTTATTTCGTCGAGATTTTCGTCGTATTCATATCCCCAAACGCTTATCGCATGGCCTCCGCCCGAATCAGTGTATATTGCCGCGGTCATGGAGATATTCCACGCAATGAGGCTGTCGAGGGTGTTTTTCAAGTCGTCTTCGCGAACGTAATCCTCAAAAAAGTCGAAACTGACAAATACTTCGCCGACTTCCTCAAAATCGAAAACGCCGTTCCAGTAGCCGCCTCCGTCCGCGCCCGGCTTAAGTTCGGACGATCCTTCTGCGCTGATGGGAACATCGCCCGAAAACCACCACTGCATGGCGTTTTCGGCGAACCCGCCCTCGTTTGTCCAGTTGTCGAAAAAAACTTTGAATATGTCCGAATTGTACGGGGCTGAATAGGCGCCTGAGGGAATACCCTCCGGAAGCCCGAACCCTTCGGAGACATAGGAATTTTGCCAATATTTTATGGCGTTTGAGGCCGCCGCCGCCCAGCAGAGCATATCGTCGCCTTGCCAGACTTTGTTGACGTCATACGAAGCGTCGTTGGGCGACGTTCCGTTCAGGAAGAAAATCCCCGCAAACGCCTTCGAAAACGCGGCCAGCGCCAAAAAAGAAACCGCAAATTTTTTCATAGTCTAATTCCTACGCAGACAAATAAAATCATAGCGTAGCCTGTAAGATACCCAAACCAAACGCAATACTTTTAAGCGCGGAAGCACAAAGCGCAAGGCGGGCAAAAGCACGCTTTCACGGGAAAGCGCGGCAACGCCGCTTTATTTAAATGGAAACACCCCTTGCGGGCGCGGGACGCGCCGGCAAGGGGGGAAGTTGACACGCCTTAGATTGGCTCCGCCAATACCGGCGTCACCCTCCCGCTTTCCCCAAAAAACGAACCACCGAAAGAGATGTTCGAATACGCTTCCGGAATTGGTTCCGAAAAAAATCCAAACTTTCCGATTTTGCGCAATAATTTTGGCGCGCGGCAACGCGCAAGAAAAAGCCGCGGCCGAAACGCGCTTAAAGCGCGCAAGCGGCGCGGCTTATTCCACAGCAATTTTTTGCTTTGGCGCGCGGCAAAACGGAGTTCAGGCGAGTATAAAAAAGCAGCCAAAGGCTCGCGGCGTTATCGCGAGCGGCTCTGGCGGCTTTTTCAACAGGGCGTAAGCCAATTTTTCACGCGCCCGGCGCGAAATGCATTCGCCAAATTTTAGAGGCTGAATATCTGCTTCACCGCCGCTTGTTCGTCGAGAAGCTCCTTGTTGCTGGCGTCGATCTTCCCGCGCGAGAACTCGTTGATTTCGAGCCCCTGGACGACTTCCCAGTTCTTGCCGTCGGAGCGGACCGGGAGGGAGGTTATGATTCCCTTCGGAGTGCCGTAGCTGCCGTCGGAGCATACGCCGACGCTGAACCACTGCCCTTCCGGCGTCGGGGTGACGAGCGTGCGGACGGTGTCTATGGCGGCATTCGCCGCGCTCGCCGCGCTCGAGAGGCCGCGCGCCTCGATAATGGCGGCTCCGCGCTTTTGGACGATCGGAATGAAGTCGTTTTTAAGCCACGCCTCATCGGATATGACTTCCGCCGCGGGCTTTCCGCCGATTTTTGCGTTGTAGAAGTCGGGGTACTGGGTGGAGGAGTGGTTGCCCCAGATGGTCATGTTCGTCACTTCGTTGACGTGCACTCCCGCCTTCTGCGCAAGCTGCGCCCTGCCGCGGTTTTCGTCGAGGCGGGTCATTGCGAACCAGCGGTTCGCGGGAATGCCCGCAGCGTGGGTCATGGCGATCCAGCAGTTCGTGTTGCAGGGGTTGCCGACAACGAGCACGCGGATGTCGTCGGCGGCGTTCTTTTCAATCGCCTGGCCCTGGCCTATGAAAATCTTTCCGTTGATGCCGAGCAGGTCGGAGCGCTCCATTCCCTTCTTGCGGGGGACGCTGCCGACGAGAAGCGCCCAGTTGGCGCCCTTGAAGCCCTCGTCGAGATCGCAGGTCGTCACGATGCCGTCAAGCAGCGGGAACGCGCAGTCGTCAAGCTCCATCTTGACGCCTTCGAGCGCCTTCATTCCGGGCTCGATTTCGATGAGGCTCAATTCCACGGGCTGGTCGGGGCCGAATACGGCGCCGCTTGCGATTCTGAACAGGAGGGAGTAGCCGATTTGTCCGGCGGCTCCGGTTATTGCGACTCTTATGGGTTTTTTCATTTTATGTCTCCTTATGGTTAAAGCGTTATTTCCAATTGAACGGGAATTCGAACGACAGCAGGAGGGTCTGCTCCGACTTCTGGGCGGTGTCGGCGTTGACGGCGTCGTAGCTGTAAGTGTACCTGAGGGCGATGTCCATTACTTCCGTTGCGTGCATGAGCAGCGCGAGCCCGAAGTTGACAGAATACTCCGAAGGCTTCTGGAGGTTGAAGCCGGCGTACAGCTTCTGCTCAAACGCCATGAACTTGCTGATGTCCCAGTGCAGCGATTCCGACACGACCGCCATGGCGACCCACTTGGTGTCGTAGTCGTCGGCGTTGATGTACCGGACTGCGGGGCCTGGGGCGATGTCGATGTAAAGATTGTAGCGCTTGAAGTCGAAGCGGTAGCCGAACGTCAGAGCCTCGTCCACCTGGTCGCGTATTCCCTTTACGGTGTCGCGGCGGTACGACAGGAGATTTTCGTAGTACCAGTTGCTCGCCTTGTTAACGTCCCTGCGGAATTTGGTTTCCGCGCCGTATTTGTCGAGCGTGCGGTTGGTGACGTCGTCGATGGTTTCGGAGGTGTAGTCGTAGAAGGCGGTGAACTCGAACTTGTTCAGATCCCACTCCTTTTTGGCGTCGAGAGCGAGGCTGACGGAAAAGTTGGTGGAGGTCGTCTCTTTCAGCGCCGCGCCGCCGCGTATTCTGAACTGCCAGTCCTCGGGAAAGTTCTGCTTTACGAAATTGCGGTATTCCACGAGCCATTCGGGCTCCTTGGGCTTGGGCTCCGGCGCGGTTTCGTCCGCCGCGGGCGCGGGCTGGGCGGGCGCGAGAGCCTGGGCGGCGGGCGCGCCGGCGGG
>OLGD01002251.1_pt1 | contig 23025 bp, 22 predicted proteins | sample 1605311 | NCBI WGS metagenome assembly OLGD01 (sample SAMEA3888917, study PRJEB22519) | human gut metagenome | biome: human gut; feature: human-associated habitat; material: faeces | place: Denmark | collected 2010
TCCACATCGGGCTTATCCATCTGGCCCAGGAACATCCGGGCATAGCTGGAAAGGCTCTCGACATAGCGGCGCTGGCCGTCGGCGTAAATGGTATCAAAGGCCAGGCTGGACTTGCCCGAGCCGGACAGGCCGGTCATGACGATGAGCTTTTCCCGCGGGAGGGTCAGGCTGACATTTTTCAGGTTGTGCTCGCGGGCACCTTTGATGACGATCTTATCGTTTGCCAAGGTATTTTCTCCCTTTTCGTTGTGTCTGTGAATGGTTCTGTTTGCGCTCCGTCTCGGCGGCAGAGTCCACGGTGGGGTTCTCGCCCCGGCGCAGGCGGTCGATCTGGTCCCGCAGGAAGGCCGCGTGCTCGAACTCCAACAGCTTTGCCGCTTCCTTCATCTCGCGGGTCAGGCGCTCAATGGCGGCTTCCCGCTCCAGTTTGCCCATGCGGCGGGTGTTGAGCTTGGCGTTCTCAGCCTTATCGCTGATCTCGATGCTGTCCGCAATGGCTTTAACGATGGTCTTGGGCACGATGCCATGTTCTTTATTATAGGCCATCTGAATGGCGCGGCGGCGCTCGGTCTCGGTGATGGCGCGGTCCATGCTGTCGGTGACCACGTCCGCATACATGATAACAAGGCCCTCGGCGTTGCGGGCAGCGCGGCCAATGGTCTGGATGAGGCTGGTCTCGCTGCGCAGGAAACCTTCTTTATCGGCGTCCAGAATGGCCACAAGGCTCACTTCGGGCAGGTCAAGACCCTCGCGCAGCAGGTTGATGCCCACCACCACATCAATGGAGCCCAAACGCAGGTCCTTGATGATCTCCATGCGCTCAAAGGTGTCCACCTCGTGGTGCATATACTTGACCTTGATGCCCTGCTCGGTGAGATAATCGGTCAGGTCCTCGGCCATCTTTTTGGTCAGAGTGGTCACCAGAACGCGTTCGTGCCGCTCGATGCGGGTGTTGATCTCGCCCAGCAGGTCCACCACCTGCCCTTCCACCGGGCGCACCGAAATGAGCGGGTCCAGAAGGCCGGTAGGCCGGATGACCTGCTGGGCCACCTGGGTACTGTTCTGGCGCTCGTAGTCGCCGGGGGTGGCCGAGACGAAGATCATCTGGTTGAGCTTGGACTCCACTTCCTCGAACTTCAGCGGGCGGTTGTCGAAGGCCGACGGCAGACGGAAGCCGTACTCCACCAGCGTCTTTTTGCGGGCATAGTCGCCGCCATACATGGCACGCACCTGCGGCAGCGTAACGTGACTCTCGTCCACGAACAGCAGAAAATCGTCCGGGAAATAATCCAGCAGGGTGGTCGGCATACTGCCCGGCGCGCGGCCGGAGAGCACCGCCGAATAGTTCTCGATGCCCTTGCACATGCCCACCTCGTTGAGCATCTCGATGTCGTAATTGGTGCGCTGGGCGATGCGCTGAGCCTCGATGAGCTTGCCCTCGGCGGTGAACTGCTTCACCTGCGCATCACACTCGGCGCGGATCTTTTCCAGCGCAGCCGCCTTTTTCTCGGCACTGACGATATAATGGCTGGCCGGGAAGATGGCCACATGCTTCACCACGTTCTGCTTCGCGCCGGTAAGCGGATTGAACTCGGTGATGCGGTCGATCTCGTCCCCGAAGAACTCCACCCGGATGGCAAGCTCGCTCATATAGGCAAGGTAAATGTCCACGATATCGCCGTGCACCCGGAACTTATTGCGCACAAAATTCACGTCGTTGCGCTCATACTGTAGTGTAACCAGCTTCTGGCACAACTCGTCGCGCTCCATCTGCATCCCCGGCCGCAGGCTGATGACCATGCTGCGGTAGTCGATAGGGTCACCCAGCGAGTAGATGCAGGATACCGACGCCACAATGATGACATCCCGCCGCTCGGAAAGGGCCGCCGTGGCCGAGTGGCGCAGGCGGTCGATCTCGTCGTTGATGGCACTGTCCTTTTCAATATAGGTGTCGGTGCTGGGAATATAGGCTTCCGGCTGGTAGTAGTCGTAGTAGCTGACGAAGTACTCCACCGCGTTGTTCGGGAAGAAGGACCGGAACTCGGTGCACAGCTGGGCCGCCAGCGTTTTGTTATGCGCCAGCACCAGTGTGGGCCGGTTGCACTGGGCAATGACGTTGGCCATGGTGAAGGTCTTGCCGCTGCCGGTGACGCCAAGCAGAGTCTGGCAGCGGTCCCCCCGCTCTACGCCCTTTACCAGTGTTTCAATGGCCTGCGGCTGGTCGCCGGTGGGCTGGTAAGAGGATACCAGTTCAAATTTTTCGTCTGCCATCTTCCCTCTCCTCTCCGGCCCTCGCGCAAAGAACCACAATCAGTTGTATTTCACGCTATGATTATAGCACAGCAGTTTTATAATGTAAACAGTTTTTTGTTGTCCGACCCGTCAGGGCCAGAACAGCGTGCCGGTCTTGAAATCGAAGATGGGCAGGCGGTTCGCATCCCGCATGGAGAAATACTCGGTATCTGTCAGGATGAAGTGGTCCAGCAGATGAATTTTCACCAGGCCCAGCGCCCGGGCGATGCTGCCGGTGGCGTCCATGTCTTCCATGGAGGGCAGCGCCACGCCGTTGGGGTGGTTGTGGCAGAGCACCACGGCATCGGTTCCGCCTTTGATGGCCGCCGCTACCACATCCTTGATGTCCAGGCTCACCCGGTCGGAGGTGCCTTCCCGCAGCCAGACGGCGGCACGCACCCGCCTGCGGCTGTCCAGACTGACCAGCATGGCGCGCTCGTAGTCCGACCAGGCGAACTTTGCCATCAGGTAGCTGCCCATCTGCTCGGTGGTCTTGATGCAGCGGGTGGTGCTGGTGCGGCTGCGGCCATAGTAGCGGCAGATCTGCGGCAGCAGATGCAGCATCCGGGCACTGGCCGGGCCCACACCCTCCACGGTGCACAGTTCTTCCTCGCTGGCCTCCAGCACGGCGGCAAAATCGCCGAAGCGGTCGATCAGGTCATGGGCGATGCCGTTGGTGTCCTTCTGCGCATTGGTCAGATAGAGGATGTACTCCAGCGCTTCGTGCTCAGCCAGGCTGTCCAACCCGTAGTTCTGCACCCGCTCCCGCATCCGCTGGCGGTGACCCTTGTGCCGTTTTTGTTCTGCCATGACGGTTCTCCTTTTCTGCTTCGTTCCTTATAATAGTACCCATTTTGCCGCCAGAACTCAAGGCTTGCGGGAAAATATATTTTTGCGCGTTGACTTGCAGCAGATGCTGTATTACTATAAAAGTACACTTTATAGATTGAGGAACACTTATGAAACAATATACCGCAACCGTCAACGACGACGGTGTCCGTCTCTCACGCTTTGTGCAGAGCGTGACCCGCGACTTCCCCACCAGCCTGCTGTACAAAAGCTTCCGCAATAAGCGGGTGAAGGTAAACGGCAAAAAAGCTGCGCCGGAGTACCGCCTGCAGACAGGCGACCTTATTGAGCTGTACATCAACGACGAGTTCTTCCCGCCCGAGGGCGCAAAGCCCGCCGTGCAGAAAGCCGCCCCGAAGAAAAAGCAGAATCAGCCCAGGGTCGCCGTCATTTATGAGGATGAAAACATCGCTGTACTGTATAAACCGACCCACCTTTTGTGCCACAGCGACCGCACCGGTGACGCGAACCTTGTGGATGCCTTCACCCAGTATCTGGCCGAAAAGGGCGAGTATGACCCCCACGGTGAGAACCGCTTCAAGCCTGGCGTCTGCAACCGGCTGGACCGCGGCACCGAGGGCCTTGTCATTGCGGCCAAGAGCTACGCCGCCCTGCGGGACATGAACGAGATCATCCGCACCGACCTGCTCAAGAAGGAATACTACACCATCACGGTGGGCATCCCGCAGTCCGGGCGGTTCACCGCGTGGTGGGAGCACGACGAGAAAAACAACAAGGTAAGCATCCACGCCCACCAGTCGCAGGACGAGCGCCGCAAGCAGATCATCACGGACGTGGACGTGCTGCGCACCGCCGGGCCCTTTGCCTTGTGCAAGATCGGGCTCATCACCGGCCGCACCCACCAGATCCGCGCTCACCTGGCCTACCTGGGCCGCCCGGTGCTGGGCGACATCAAGTACGGCAACCGCAAGATGAACGAGCGCACCGGCACCAAAACGCAGGCCCTGTGCGCCGTGCGCATCAGCTTCCTCGATATCCCGGAGGAAAACACCCTGCATTACCTCTCCGGCAAAGTCATCAAGCTGAAGGACCCGCAGATCGTGAAGCAGTTTGATGCGCTGGACAAAAACAAGACCGAACCTGCCAAAGGAGAATAATACCATGGAACTGAACGCCTACTTCAAAAGCATCATCGAGCAGGACCGTGAGCATGTGGTCATCTGCGATCTGAACCACACCATCCTATACATGAATCCTTCGGCCATCCGGGACTACGCCAAATACGGTGGTGCTTCCCTGCTGGGCCGCAGCCTGATGAACTGCCACAACCCGCAGTCTGTGGCCGCCATCCAGAAGGTGGTGGACTGGTTTGCCGCCGACAAGAGCCACAACCTCATCTTTACCCACTACGATGAAAAGCATGACCGGGACGTCTACATGGTGGCTCTGCGGGATGATGACGGAAACCTCATCGGCTACTACGAGAAGCACGAGTCCCGCACGCGGGAGACCATGAAGCGGTACGATATGGAGTAAGATTTCATGCAGAAGATCGACCTTTCCACCTGGCCCCGGGCGGAGCTGTTCCGGTTCTTTTCCGGGGTGTCGCAGCCATTTTACAGCGTCACCTTCCGGGTGGACGTGACGAACCTCCACGCCTACGCGAAGGCCCACGGCATCTCCTTCTATTATGCCCTCGGATATCTGGTGACCGACGCTGTGAATGCCGTGGAGAACTTCCGCTATACCATCCGGGCAGGTGAAGTGTGGCTGCTGGATGAACGCATCCCCAGCCTGACCGACCGGAAACTCAGCAGCGAGCAGTTCCACATCGTCACCCTGCCGAAGACCGGCACGCTGGACGAATTCTGCCGGGCGGCCAAAGCCAAAAGTGACGCGCAGAAAACCTTTCTGGACCAGAGCGGTGAGCTGGATGACCTCATCTACATTTCCTGCACCCCGTGGTTCGACCTGACCGGCTGCACCAACGAGCGGGATTTTGATAAGGACGACAACATCCCGCGCATCACATGGGGCAAGTATGTCCCGGAAAATGGCCGCGAAACACTGGGCATGAGCCTGGAAGTGAACCACCGGTTTATTGACGGGTACCATCTGGGGCTGTTTTACAAACATCTGCAAGCGAATATTGATGCATTATAAACAAAAAAATCTGCCGCACATTGTACGGCAGATTTTTTTGTTATGTGTTACTTTTTATCCTGTTCCTGCGCTTCCTGGGATCCCTGATTTTTGCGCAGCTCTTTGATGCGCTTTTTCTCGCTCTGGATGTGAGGCCAGGGCCAGGAGAAGCCCTCGTTGGCCTTACACCAGCGGGTAAGCGGATAGAACGCAAAGGCCAGGCCGAAGATGTAGAGCAGCGCGTACAACAGGGCATCCAGCGTGACAAGGGCATCCAGCGCGCCGATCACCGCTACCACGCAGCCCGCCTTTAGAAAGAACAGGCCATTCTGGCGGCAGTATTCCTCAAAGTGTTCGGCCTTGACGGCACGGCGGCCCTGATCGCCCCAGACACGGGGATTTTTCATGACCGAGTAGCCGTAAAAGACCATCATCAGGCCAAGGGTGAGCTGAAAGCCAAAAAACATCGGTGGTACCTCGTGTGTTGTCGGTTAATCCTCAAAGAACGGCTTCATGAAAGGCAGGAAGTCCAGCGTTGCAAAATAGTCACGCGGGGTCTCGGCACGGCGGATCAGGCGATGGCTGCCGTCCTCGCACAGCAGCACTTCGGCGCTGCGCAGCTTGCCGTTGTAGTTGTAGCCCATGGCAGAACCGTGTGCACCGGTGTCGTGGATATAGACGATATCACCGATGTCGATCTTCGGCAGCATGCGGTCGATGGCAAACTTATCGTTGTTCTCGCACAGACCGCCCACCACATCGTACATGTGGTCGCAGGGGGCATTCTCCTTGCCCAGCACGGTGATGTGATGGTAAGCGCCGTACATAGCCGGGCGCATCAGGTTGGCCGCGCAGGCGTCCAGACCGATGTACTCCTTATAAATGTGCTTCTCGTGGATGGCAGTGGCCACCAGTGCGCCGTAGGGGCCGGTGGTGAAGCGGCCCATCTCGGTGAAGATGGCCACATCGCCCATGCCTGCGGGGACGAGGATCTCCTCAAATTTCTTGCGCACACCCTCACCGATGGCCATGATGTCGTTCTCGGTCTGCTCGGGGCGGTACGGGATGCCCACGCCGCCGGACAGGTTGATGTAGCCGATGTGCACACCGGTGGCCTTCTGCACACGGACAGCCAGCTGGAACAGGATACCGGCCAGCTCGGGATAGTATTCGTCGGAGATGGTGTTGGAAGCCAGGAAGGCATGGATACCAAAGTTCTTGGCGCCCTTGGCCGCCAGCTTCTTATAGCTCTCGATCATCTGCTCCTCGGTCATGCCGTACTTGGCATCACCGGGCTTGTCCATGACCTGGAAGCCCTCCTCGCTCTCGCCCAGACTGAAGGTGCCGCCCGGGTTATAGCGGCAGAAGATATTCTCGGGCACACCGGCCACACGCTCCAGGAATTCCACCATGGTGGCGTCATCCAAGTTGATGTAAGCGCCCAGCTCATAGGCCTTCTTCATATCCTCCACAGGGGTCTGGTTGGAGGAGAACATGATGTCGCTGCCGGTGAAGCCGCAGGCCTCGCTGAGCATGAGCTCGGTCAGGGACGAGCAATCCACGCCGCAGCCTTCTTCCTTGAGGATCTGCAGGATGACGGGGTTCGGCAGAGCCTTGACGGCAAAATACTCCTTGAAACCCTTGTTCCAGCTGAACGCCTTGTTGATGCGGCGGGCATTCTCGCGGATGCCTTTTTCGTCGTAAACATGGAAGGGCGTGGGCACATCCTCAATGATCGCCTGCGCCATTTCCTCGGTCAGAAACGGTTTCTTTTCCATAGTTACATCCCTCTCATTTTATATGCACGCGGCCCATTGCCGCATTACAGCTTCAGATTCTGTCGTGTCGGCGTGAAGGTGGGGATCATCTTCGCCAGCTGCTGCACCACGCCTTCATCGTTGTGGGCAGCGGCGGCTTCCAGCGCCTGCAGCTGCTCGTAGAACTGGGCCAGATCGATGGTGCGCGGACTTGCCACGAAGATCTTGTTGTGCTGGGTGCGGCGCATCTTGTCCTGCTCCTCATCCATCATCAGTTCTTCGTAGAGCTTCTCGCCCGGGCGCAGGCCCACGATCTTGATTTCCATGTTCACGCCCGGCTCATAGCCGTAAAAGCGGATGAGCTGCTTGGCCAGGTCCATGATCTTGACCGGCTCGCCCATGTCCAGCACATAGATGCTGCCGCTCTCGGCCAGCGCACCGGCCTGCAGCACCAGCTGTGCCGCCTCCGGGATGGTCATAAAATACCGCGTGATATCCGGATGGGTGACGGTAACGGGGCCGCCCTTGCGAATCTGGCTTTCCATCAGCGGGATGACGCTTCCGTGGCTGCCGAGCACGTTGCCGAAGCGAACGGCCATGCACTTCATGCTCGTCTTTTCGCCGTAGCGCTGGATCAGCATTTCGGTGATGCGCTTGGTTGCGCCCATCACGTTCGTCGGGTTGACGGCCTTATCCGTAGAGAGCTGCACGAGACGCTCCACGCCGTGCGCGCTGGCGGATTCAAGCAGGTTGCGCGTGCCGAACACGTTGTTTTTGATGGCCTCGGCCGGGCTGAGCTCCATCAGCGGCACGTGCTTGTGCGCCGCCGCGTGGAAGACGACCTCCGGGTGATACAGGTCAAAGACCTCGTCGAGGCGGTGCTTATCGCGAATCGAGCCGATCAGCGTGATAACCGGGCAATCCTTGCCATAGCGTTGGCGCAGATCATACATCAGCTCATACGCGCAGTTTTCGTAAATCTCAAAGATAATCAGCAGCTTCGGCTTGAACCGCATGATCTGGCGGCAGATTTCCGAACCGATGGAGCCGCCGCCGCCCGTCACCATGACGACCTTGCCGGAAAGATAGCCCGCGATGGAATCGGTATCCAGCTCCACCTCCTCGCGGGAGAGGAAGTCGGAGATGTTCAGCTCGCGGATGAACGGGGTCGATTCGCCGGAGCTTTGATCCGCGTCCGTCGGCTCGGAGAGGATGCGCGTGTGGCAGTGCGTCTGGTTGCACAGCTCGAGGATTTCCTGCATGCGCTTGCCCGATCCCAGCGACGGAATGGCGACGATGATCTCCCGAATCCCGTAGCGGGAGACGAGCTTGGGGATATCCTTCGTCGAGCCGCGAACCGGCACGTTCTGAATCCTCAGCCCCTGCTTGTTGCGCGCGTCGTCCACCAGAATGACCGGCTTGCCCAGCTTGCGCGGGTTTTTGTTGCAGACGTTGACGGCATACGCGCCCGCCTCGCCCGCGCCGACGATCATCACCGGCATGGCGTCGCCGAGGCTGCCGGAAATGCGGTCCTTCGAGCAAACGCGCCAGATCATCCGGCTGCCGCCGACGGCAATCGTCGCCATCAGCGCAATCAGAATCAGCACGCCGCGGAAAAGCCCCAGCGCCAGAAACTGGTTCAGCGCCAGCGTCACGCCGCAGGCAATCGCGCTCAGCAGGCAGAGCCTCGCCACATCGCGAACGCCCGCGTAGCGCCACATGATCTGATAAATGCCGCCGAACACGTAGCAGGCCATGTATACCGCGACCACCAGCGGCATCGCGGAAAACATCGTCTGCGCGTGCCGCGTCGGGATATACATTTCAAAGCGCAGTTCCATGCTCAGGTATACGGAAAGCAGAATCAGCACAATATCCAGCAGCGCCATGCCCACCTTGCGGAACCATGCGTTGTTTTTCAGCTTATTCATTCGTTGTCTCTCTCCAATAAAAGCGCGCAAAAAAGGCGCGCAGATTCTCCCAGTCTCGCTGATTGTAGATTATAGCATATTCCGCTTCCGTTTTTCAAGTAGGCGCAAACAAAACAGCCGCTTCTCTTTCGAAAAGCGGCCGTTCGTCGCGTTATTCAGCCTCCATCGGCATCATCACAGCGCCCTCGGGGCGAACCATCAGCGCGGTGCAGCTCCCCGCGCCGAAAGCGTCTTCCATCAGTTTCTTGTAATCGGCCAGACGGGCGAGCGGCACATACGCCTGAATCGTGCCGGCAAAGCCGCCGCCGTGCACGCGCTGCGCACCGTCGCCATGCAGGAAACGGCGGCTCAGCTCAATGCCCATCGCCATCTGCTCCTCCGTCGGGCGGGCGTAGACGTTTTGCAGCAGCTTCCAGCTGCTCTCGCCGCTGCGGTTCACCGCGTCGAAGAACGCGGGCAGATCGCCGCCGCGAATCGCCGCCGCCTGCTCGAGCACGCGGGCGTTTTCATCGTAATAATGCAGCGCGCGCAGCACGGCGCGGTCGCCGCAGGCTCTGCGAACCTCGCCAATGCGGCTTTCCACCGTCTCCGGCTCGACCTCGCGCAGCACATGCTTGCCGAAGTGCGCCGCGACGGCCTCCATCTCCTTGCGGATCGCCGCGTAATCGTCGGTCAGATCGCCGTGGTCACCGCCGGTGTTGACCACGCAGAGCGCGTAGCCCTTCGCCGCAAAATCGCAGGCGATGGCTTCCACCTTCGCGTCCTTCTCCTTGAAATCAATGGTGACCATGCCGCCCACGGAGGAGGCCATCTGATCCATCAGCCCGCACGGCTTGCCGAAATAGACGTTTTCCACCTTCTGCGCGATGACGGCGCGGGTCTTCGCATCCACGATAAAGCCGTTGTACAGCCCATCGAGAATCGCCGCGATCAGCACCTCGAACGCCGCCGAGGAAGAAAGCCCGCTTCCGCGCAGCACGGAGCTGGAAATCGTCGCGCGGAAGCCGCCGACCTTGTAGCCCATCTCCTGCATCACGCCCGCCGTGCCGCGAATCAGCGCCAGCGTCGTGCCAAAATCCTTTTCGCGAACATCGAGGTTATCCAGCTTCACCGTGATCGGCGCGAAGCCCTCGCTGTCCACGACGATGGTGTGATCCTCCGTCGCGCTCACGCAGGCAATCGTGTCCAGATCGACCGCCGCCGCCAGCACGCGGCCGTTGTTGTGGTCGGTGTGGTTGCCGCCGATTTCCGTGCGCCCCGGCGCGGAGAAGAAGCACAGCCCGCCCTTTTGCGCGCCGAAACGCGCCTCAAACCGCTCCACCAGCTTGCCGTAACGCGCCTTTTGCAGCGCCAGCACATCCTCGCCCGCGCCGTAAAGCGTCGCCACGCGGCCGGCAAACGCCTTTGAATCCTGATACGCAGCCCACTGTTCGTTCATCTGTCGTTCCTCCGTTTCATCCGCCCTAAGACGGATGGTTTCTTTTGTTTCTATTATTGCCGTTTTTTCCTGCTTTGTCAATAGCGGGTTTATGGTTCATTTTATGAACTTTTTTCGTCAAATCGCTTGACAATTCCCTTTTGTCGGTTTATGATGATGCACGTCGTTCACTTTTTGAACCATATGAGGAGGTTGCTTCATGCCGTATACCCCCACCACGGGCGACCGCCTGCTGGCCGCCTGGCTCTCCCTCACCTCGACGCTTTGGAATAAGCGGCTTGTTTCCACCCTGACGTATAACGAGGCGCATGTCCTCGGCATCCTGCTCCGCGCGGAGGATACCGCGCGCGTATGCACCGCCACGACGCTGATCGCGCAGACGCGCCTGCTCAAGAGCCAGATGAACAAGCTGCTCACCACGTTGGAGGGCAAGGGCTTCATCTGCCGCGCGCGCAGCGAAGAAGATAAGCGCGTCATCCTCATCCGGCTGACGGACGCGGGCAGGGCGGCTTATCTGGCCGAGCACGAGCATATCGCCGGGATTCTCAGCCAGCTGATCGACACGCTGGGCGAGGATCGGGCGCGCGCGCTGACGGACGGCATCAACGAAGCCGTTTCCGCGCTGGAGCACATCGTTTAACATCGATTGACGAAAGGATTTTTGAGCATATGATTCGTATTATCACCGATTCCGCCGCCGATTTTTCGCAGTCGGAGCTGCAAGCGCTCTCTGTTCACTGCGTCCCGATGACCGTCTCCTTTGGCGAGGACAGCTACACCGACGGCGTGGATCTGCCGCAGGAGATCTTCTGGCAGCGCATGGAGGCCGGTCAAAACCCGAAGACCTCCCAGCCCTCGCCGGACGCCTTTCTGCGCGAGTTTGAAGCCGCGAAGGACGCGGGCGACAGCGTGGTGTGTATTCTGATTTCCTCCGCGCTTTCGGGCACGATGCAGAGCGCGCTGATCGCCGCCGGCATGGTCGAGGATCTGGATATCGCGCTGGTGGATTCCCTCACCGCGACGGCGGGTCAGCGCCTGCTGGTGCAGGAGGCCTGCCGCCTGCGCGACGCGGGCAATGAAAGCGCGCAGGATATCGCCGCCGCCGTCCGTCAGCTCGTGCCGCGCATCCGCATCGCCGCCTGTCTGGATACGCTGAGCTATCTGGCGCGCGGCGGGCGCATCCCCAAGGCCGCGGCGGATCTGGGCAAGCTGGTCAACCTCAAGCCCCTCGTCGCCCTCAGCCCGGAGGGGCGTGTCGCCATGGCGGGCAAGGCCATCGGCCGCCACCGTGCGGGCGACGCGCTGATTAAGATGATCCAGGCCAGCCCCGTCGATCCGCGCTATCCGATTCTGCCCCTCTACACCGCCGGGCGCGAAAACTGCATCGCGTTCCTGCGGCAGGCCGCGCAGGCGGGCTATGCCTGCACGATTGACGACGCGATTTCCGTCGGGCCGACCATCGGCGCGCACGTCGGCCCCGGCGTATTCGGGCTGGCCTATGTCTCCGCGCAGGCTTGACAGCCCCTTGCCGTTCCATACAAAAATCCCCGGCCAAGCCGGGGATTTTCTTTATGCTTTTTTCTCGATGACCTTCAGGTGCTTCATCACCATCTGCGCCACCACGCCGGTCAGCACGCCCGTCGCCACGCCGGAAACCATCAGCACCGGCAGGTAGGTCACGATCAGCTGCGGCGTATGGAGCATCGCCACCGCCATGAGAATCTGGCCGATGTTGAAGCCGACCGCGCCCAGCGCGCTCACGCCGATGACGCTCACGCCCTTGATGCGGCTGAGCGCGATCATCGCCAGCAGCGACAGCACGCCGCCCGCCAGCGAATAGAACATCGCCTGCATGTTGGTGTAAATCAGCCAGCTCATCATCGCCTTGAGCAGCATCAGCACGATGGATTGCTTCACGCCCAGCATATACAGCGCGTAAATCAGCACCGAGTTTGCCAGTCCGAGCTTGATGCCGGGGATGGCCGCCGTCAGCGGGAACTGGCGCTCAATCAGCCCCAGCACGAGCATCAGGCTGGTCAGCAGGCCGGAGACGGCCACCCGCTGCGCGCTTCCGTTTCGCATGATGTTTCCTTCTTTCCTATCGCCTTATTCGTCGGCCGGCACCATTTCAATCGTCACCTGATTGGGCAGGCAGATGATGTAGGTGCTCAGAATACGATCCTTATAGGTATTCACGTTGACCTCGCCCTCGCCGATGCAATCCTGATTTTCGCAGGTGGAGGACTCCATCTCGACGTATTCCGGCGTGATGTGAATCCGGTTGATCGCGCCGTTTTCCTGCTTGACGGTGATGATCTTGTCTCGATCCATCGGGATCGGGTCGCCGTACTGCCGCCCCGCCACAGTGATGACGACGTGGCCGCGCACCTTCTCGGTCTGCTTCGGCATCATCGGACCGACCATGTTCGCGCTCTGCGGCGCGTCCGTCGCCTCGGGGGCTTCCGTCGCAGCCGGCGCTTCCGTCGCGGCCGGTTCAGCCGTCGCTTCGGGGGCCTGCGCCGCCTCCGTCGCGTCCGGCGCGGGCGTTTCGTCGAGGTATTCAATCGCGTCCGGCGCGAGCGTCACATCCGCCGTCTTGGTGGAAAGGTCGGTCTTGGGCAGCATCTTCGAACCGGCAAACAGCGCGTCCGCCGCCAGCAGCACGACCGCGATGATGAGAAGATCCTTCTTTTTCAGCATGGATTACGCCTCCGCCGCCGCGCCTGCGCCGTCCAGCGCCACCTCAACCTCGTTGGCGCCGTTGCTCCACAGGCGTTCGAGCTGATAATATTCGCGATCCTGCTCATGGAAGATATGCACCATCACATCGCCGTAATCGAGGATGCACCAATGCCCCTCGTTCACGCCCTCGCGGCGGCGGGCAAACAGGTCGAGCTTCGCCAGCTCCTCCTCCACGTTTTCCGCCAGCGCCTTCACCTGCGGAACGGAGCGGCCGGTTGCGATCACCATATAATCGGTGATGACCGTCATCTCGTCCACCTTGAGCACCACAATATCCTTGCCGCGCTTCGCATCCAGCGCCTTAGCCGCAGCCAGCGCAATCGCTTTCTGATCCATGTTTGTTTTTTCCTCCTTCAAAATATGAACAAATGCGTGTTTTCGCAAGTTGTCTTTTTTCCTTTCTTTATCACACCAGCCCCGGCTCATACTCGGCCAGCGCCGCCATGGTGTCCGGGTGCAGGGGCTTCCCCTGCTCGCGCACATGGTCAAGGCTCATCAGCAGCGCCATGTGCATCGCCTCGTCCAAATCGGTCATGCAGAGCTTTCTGAGCGCCTCCAGCCCCGGATAGGGCTTTCGGTTCGGCTCGATCATGTCCGCCAGATAGACGATCTTTTCCAGCTTCGTCATGTTCGCGTGCCCGGTCGTGTGCCAGCGGATCGCGCCGAGCACCTCCGGGTCGTGCACGTCGTAGACGTCCTGCGCGACGTGCGCCCCGGCGACCGCATGCATCAGCGCCTTGGATTCCTTCATCACCGGGTCGAGCTTTTCGTTTTTCGCCGCCTTCGTCATCTGGCTGAGCGGCATGCACTTGGCGCAGTCATGCAGCAGCCCGGCCAGCGCGGCCTTTTCCTCGTCCACGCCGAATTTTTCGGCCATCTCGCGCGCCGTCTTCTCCACGCCGAGCGTGTGCGCATAGCGCGCCGCGTCCAGCTCCTTTTTCAGCCTGTACGCCATTTTTTCGCGTTTCATCCGTTTAACTCCATGCCTGATTTTGCCCCGTAAAGGCCGCGCGCGCGGATATAATCCGCCACGGCCTCGGGCACCAGCCGCTCAAACGGCTGGTTCTTCCGTATATATTCTCGGATCTGCGTCGAGGAGATATCCATCTTTCGCGCGTCCAGAAAGTCGATCTGCGCGCCCCGGCTCGCCCAGAGCCCGGCCAGACGGATGACGTCCTCCCGCGTTTCCCCCTCGCGCATCATCACCAGAAATTTGCAGCGCTCGATGACCGTTTCCACCCGCCGCCATGTTCCCAGCGCGCGCAGCGTGTCCGCGCCGATGAGATAGGTCAGCGAGCAATCCGGCATTTTGCTTTGCAGCGCGGCCAGCGTATCGACGGTGTAGATCACGCCGCCGCGGTCGATCTCCTCGCGGCAGACCGCCATCCCCGCCTCATGCGCCACGGCCAGCTCCACCATGCGCAGACGGTCGAATTTATCGGCCAGCCCTTCCCGCTTGTGCGGCGGGTTGCCCGTCGGCAGAAAGAGCACGCGCTCCACCTTTCCGCTGTCCAGCGCGGCGCGGGCGAGCGCGACGTGGCCGCGATGAATGGGGTTAAAGCTGCCGCCCATCAATCCGATTTCTGGCATGCAGCTCCCCTCCCTTCGCTTTTTCGGCGCATGATGATTGATTATACCAAATTCCGCGCGCGCGGGAAAGAGGAAAGTGCATACATTTTGAAAAAAGCGCAAAATCTAAAGCCATCTCCATGCGTTGACGGGGGTGGCTTTAGGTATGATGAGCCCTTTTGACAGCAAAAACCGCGTCGCGACCGCGCTGGATCGGCTGGCGCTCCGGGTTTTGCTGTTTCTTCTGAGCGTCGGTTATTTCTTCGCCCTCTGGCACAGCGGCGCGCCCAGCCTGCTGGCCGGGAGCGCCCTGTTCGCGCTGGCGATGCTCACCCTGCTGCTTCTGGAGCGGCGGACGCTGGCGCGGCGCGACCGCGCCCTTCGCGTGCGCGTCGGCGGCGCAATCGCGCTGGAAGAGCTGATGCTTCTGCCTGCCGCCGAGGCCGAAGGGCGCGTCTGCCTGCTGCTGGCCGAAACGCTGGGCGGCGCGGCGCAGGGCTCCGTCCTATCCTATGCGGGAAAGACGTATCTCGTCCGCTGCGCGCAGACCCTGCCCGGCTCCGCCGCCGGGGAGGGCGACGTGCTCGCCGCCCACCGGGCGAAGGCCGCTTCCGGCGCTGAATTCTGTATTCTGGCCGGAACGGGCGGCTTTACCCCCGCCGCCCGGCGCGCCGCCGAGTGGATGGAGCCGCCCATCCGCCTGATCGCAGGCCGTCAGCTCGCGCTGCTCTTCGGGCAGCAGCACCCCGCCACCGATGCGGAAATCGCCCGCCGCGCGCGCAGGCAGCGAACGCCGTTTTCCCGCGGGCGCATCCGCGCGCTGGCGCTCGCTCCGGCCAAGCAGGGGCGCTATCTGCTCGTCGCCTTTCTGCTGGCGCTGCTCTATCTGTTTCTGCGTTCGCTTTTGTCGCTTATGTTCGCGCTGACGGCGTTCGTTCTGGCCATGCTCTGCGCGCGGGAAAACCGAAAGTCGTTTCGGTTATAGCTCCCCGTAAATCCGCCGCATTTCCTCGGTGAAGCCGCCGTCCGCCGTGTGCGTGACGAGCATCGGCAGCAGGTGCAGCCCCGGCTTGCCGCGCTTTTTGCCCTCGACGAGCACCAGCTTGGGCGCGTTCTCCGGTCTGGAAACGATGAAGCGCACGCGCTTGGGCTCGACCTTTGCCCCGCGCATCGCGTCGCAGAGCGCCAAAAAACGCGGCGCGGGAAAGACGGCGCACAGCCGCCCGCCGTTTTGCAGCACGCGCGCGCAGGCCGCCATCCAATCCGCAAGCGGGCAATCCGAATCGCTTCTGGAAAGCGCGCGGGTTTCCTCCGGGCTGACCCCGACCGCCGAGCCGGGACTTCCGCCCGCTTCCGCTCCGCGGAGCTAACGCAGTACGCCCAGCTCGCGTCCTACTTTCACGAAAGCGTCGACGCAGCGGTCCAGCTCCTGCTCGGTATGCCCGGCCGACACCTGCACGCGAATCCGCGCCTGAAGCCCGTTGAGCGCCACGCTCCTCTGCGCCATATCCGCCACATCCCGCTGCACCTCGAAAGCGTCGAACGTCGTTCCCTCCGCCCGCGCGCTGAGCAGCAGCGGCAGAACGCCCGTCCCCGTGCCCATGTCGCAGACGCGCTCGCCGCGCCTCACCGCCGCGAAATCCGCCAGCAGCACCGCGTCCGTGCCGAAGCGGAAGCCGTCCTCCCGCTGGATGATGCGCAGGCCGTCGCGCTGCAAATCGTCAATGCGCTCGCCCGCCTTCAATGCTGTCTCCACGTCGTTTCTCCCTTCGGCGCGCCGGAAAGCGATATCCGCCGGTTTGCGGCCACGCGCGACGCAGGATCAAAAAATGAACTCATCGCGTTTTTTTCTGACGGCCGCGAAACGCCATGCCGATGAGAACCGCGGCCGACACGGCCAGCAGCGCGCTCCAAAGCGCGATATCGCTGTTATCCCCGGTTTGCGGCAGATTGATATTGCCCTCGGGGATCGGCGTTGTCTGAACAAATTCCCAGTGCGCAACGAATGTCACGTTTCCGGTTTCATCGGCATGTTCCATGGTGGCCGGAATCGTTTCTTTCTCAAATCCCTTGAAAACCCACTGGCCGCCTTCAACCTCTACGACCGTCTTCGACGGCGCGATGGCCGTTATGCTCTGCTCGTGCCGATAATCATTCGTGTCGGCGGGCAGCAAATCCATCACCTCGTCGGGCAGCCGTTCGCCGTCCGAAACGCTGTTAAATTGGTATTTGGCATTGAATTTTTTGAACACTCTTTTGAATTTCGCTCTATAAGTAGCGTGCCCCGTTACGTGTTGGATTTCAGGATCCCACGCTTCAAAAATGTAATCATATGTGTCGTCGGACGCCTTTTCGGCCTTGGGCAGCAGAATCTGATCGGCGGGCGTTCCGTGGGGATGCCAGCTTTCCGCGTATATCACATTGCCGTCTTCATCGGTGAATGTGATTTTTGCCAGCGCCGACTTGGCCGCCGCGATCAAATACACTTCGCCCGTTCCGCCTATAACAGAGTCGCCCGCGCCTAGGCATATCTTGCGTTGTTCCTTCGTCCGCGCGGTGTATCGGAGGTCTTTCCCGTCGATATACCACCCGTCAATTGTGTGGTTATAAACGTCATCCGGCTTGCCGAGATAAAGGGCGTTCATCGCTTCGGCAGACGGCAGCTTTAACGGCGCGCGATCCAGATATACATCGGAAGCCGCTTGTCCCGCAATGTTGTTGCACAAAACGGTGCTTTTTATGGTCGTTTGCCCGCCGGATGTATTTTGCTTTGCGGCAAAACCGCCGCCATAATCGGCAGCCTCGTTCCTCGTGATCGTGCAACCGTCTATGTCCATCTTCGTCCAGTAACCATAGGACGCCACGCCGCCGCCCACAGCCGCTTTGTTTCCCTGAATGACCGTATGATTGCCAATCCGAACGCCTGCCGGAGATTTCAGCATCGCCACAAACACGCCGCCGCCAAATCCATCCGTTTCACTGACCTTGTCGCCAAGGATTTGAGCCTCATTGTTGAGGATTTTTGCGTTGTCAATATACAATCCCGGCTTTTCAGATTGGCCGATGCCCGGCGTCGGCGCGCAAATCGCGTCGGCAAAAATGTAGTAATAGGCAGACGCAAATACGCCGGCACCGGTTTTAGCGCGGTTGTTTTTCACCGTGCCGCCCTTAATTTCAACAGCGCTTTTTAAATTTCCACGGCCTTGCAATACTTCTTCATATGATGCCACAACGGCAATTCCGCCGCCCATGTTGGTGGCCTTGTTATTCGAAATCGTTCCGTCGTTCATAACGAAGGAGGAACCGCCGGAAACGAACACGCCGCCGCCGACCGCCGTAAAGCATTTGGCCGGGTCATAATCGTCAATATAGTCGGATTCTGCATAGCAGTTTTGGATCGCTCCGCCGTCCATAATGAACTTGCCGCCGTAAACCACCGCAACGCCGCCGCCGTAACAAACCGAGCCGCCGCGAATGCCGCATTTCTCAATCACGCCGCCGTACATACGAAACGTGCCGCCGGAGACGGTCACGCCGCCGCCGAAATAGTTGTTTCCCACTCTTCCCGAGAGCGAAACGCCCGAATACATCTCGCACGTTCCTTCGATATCCAGCAGACCGGGCACGTCGTTACTCGTCTCGCTCACGCTGCGTATCTCCAAAACGTTTCCATCTTCCGAGCCAAGCTTCACTTGCGCTCCTTTTGCCACGTGAATAGAAGCATACCGGGCAACTGTCAGGGTATGTCCGTTACCCAATAGGGTCACCGGGCGTTTAGATCGAATGGTCGCGCCGCCGATTTCCACATTGTCGGTCAGGCTTATGACGTATTCGCCCTCGCTCGCGCTGTTGACCGTGTTTATCGCGTCGTCAAAGGCCTTTTCGTTTCCCACTTTAATCACTGTGACCGTCTTATTTTCCGCAAACGCCGCCTTCGGCGTGACGCTCAGGCTCAACACGACCATCAAAATTCCCAGCACCACCCGGCTTATTTTCTTCACAAGTGCGCCTCCATAACCCTCAAAAATAACAGATGACAGTCTATTATATCAAAAAACACGGGTCGATTGCAACCGACCCGTGAAAAAAGTACCGCGTCCGCGAAGGATTTATTGCACCCCGAACGGCGTGACGTAATCGCCGGAGACATAGCCCGTGTAGCCGCCCCACTGCACGTAGAGGAAGCCGTTTTCGCCCTCGCCCAGCACGGTCAGCACCATGCCGTAGGGCAGCACGTAAAGCACCTCGCTGCCCGCGTTCGGCTGGGCGCGCAGGTTTAGCCCGTTGTCGCTTTCCACAACGACGCGGTAGCCGCTCGCGCTCGGCGCGGGCGTGGCCGTCGGTGCGGGGGTCGCGGCGGTGTCCACGTCAAAGCGGATGTAATCCGCGCTGACATAGCCGCTGAGCGTGCCGATGCGCACGGGGTAAAACCCGCTGACGCGCTCGCCCGTCACCGCCACCTGAACGCCGTAGCCCAGCGTCGCCAGCACGTTGGCATATTGCGAGGAATCCGCGCGGAGATTCAGGCCGCTCTGCGCCGTCACCGTGCCGATGCGCCCCGTGACGGGGCGGCTGGCCTCCGGCGCTGCCGTCGGTTCGGCGGTCGCCTGCGGGCTGTCCGCGTCCAGATTCAGGTATTGCGCGCTGGCGTAGCCGCTCAGCTCCCCATAGCTGACCGCGTAAAAGCCGTTCACGCGCTCGCCCGTCACGGTCACAACCGAGCCGTAGGGCATCGTCGTCAGCGTGGCGGAGGACGTATCGGGCTGCTGGCGCAGCTTGAGGCCGCCGTAGGCGCGAACCGTCGCCTCCCGCTCATCCTGCTCGGGGGCCTGAACCGGCGGCTGGGTCGGCGCGGGGGTCGGCGTTGCGCTGATGGCGGGCGTGGCCGTTGCCAGCGCTTCATCCGTCACATAGACGTAATCGCTGCTGACATAGCCCGCCACAGAGCCGAGCAGCACCGGCAGCATGCCGTTGTCGCGCATTTCGCCGGTGACGGTCAGCATCGTGCCCTGCGGCAGCACCATGATGACGCCGGAGGCCGTGTTCGCCCCCGCGCGCAGGTTCAGCCCGTCGGAGGGCAGCACGATGGCGACCTGCGCGGCCGCCTGACCGCCGCCGTTTTCGCCGCTGTCCTCGCCGCCGTTTTCATCGCCGTTCGGCGCGTCCGAATCGCTGTCGCCCGCGTCGTAGACGACGTAATCGTTCATCACATAGCCGCTGAGCGTGCCATACTGCACATACGTCCAGTTGGCATAGCGTTCCAGCACCGTGAGCGTCTGGCCGTGGCGCAGGCGCGAGAGCACGGCGGCGTTGGTCGTCGGCGCGGCGCGCAGGTTGAGCGTCTGGCTCTCGTCGGAGAGCGCGACCGTCGCCGTGCCGCGGCTGACCACGCCGGGGGGCGTTTCGTCCACGCTGTCCTCCTGCACGATCAGGTACGAGGTCATCACATAGCCGGTCAATGTGCCGTATTGCACACGGCTCCATTCGCCCTCCCGGCTGAGCAGGTTGATCTGCGTGCCGTGCGGCATGCGCGCCAGGATGGAGGAGGCCGTCGTCGGCCGCTGGCGCAGGTTGAGGCTGTCCAGCGGGTTTTTGAGCGTCACCACGGCGGGCTTCGCGTCCGCAATCGGCTCATCCGGGGTGCTGGGCGCGGCGGGCGTGCCGTCCATGCTGTCAAGCAGCGTGCGCGTCATCGTGTAGCGCGTGCGCGTCAGGCCGGGATAATAAAATTCGAGAATCTGGTCGTAGGAAAAGCCTTCGTTGGCCATCTGCTGCGCGCCGCGCTGGCTCATGCCCACGCCGTGGCCGAAGCGCCGCGCCGTCAGCTTATAGCCGCCGACGGCCTCCGTCACGGTCAGCGTCTCGTTTTTGAGCACGTTGATGGACATGGAGCACAGCCCCTCCACCTGTGAAAAATAGTCCAGCGCCACGCTGACGTCGCCGTAGCCCGAAAGCGTCAGGTTGACCAGCACCTTTTTGTATACGCGGGAGGGCTCGCCGTACTTCGGTTCGGCCAGCGTCACGCCGTTGATCGACGCAATTTCCACATTGCCCGCGCCGACGAGCATCGCCGCCTCGGTACGCAGCAGCTCGGTCAGCGCCGAAACGCTGGTCGTGCCGTTGCGGTAGAAGGTGACGGATTTCGCGATGGACGCGCCGTTGCGCAAATCGTAGGGGTCGTCCTTCACCTGCAAATAGCTGTACGAGCAGCTCCCCCATGCGTTTTTGACCGATTCGGTCTGGCCGCCGTTGGAGGCCGTGTAATAGCTGGCCATATATTCGCCGCCCACCGTGCCGACGATGCCGCTCGTCTCCTGCACAGCCTGCGCACAGCGCGCGTTGCCCGACGGCGTGCCGTTGTAAACCTGATCGCTCGTCGTATCCACCACGTCATACGTCGCGGCCTGCACGCTCATCTTCTTGAGCGCATACGTTCGGGCGGCGACGGCCTGCGCCTTGAGCGCCTCCAGCGGGAAGGAATTATCCATTTCATACGGCAGAACGCCGAGCATGTAATCCTCCATGTAGACATGGACGACGATCTGCACGTTGCCGCCCTTGGCGATAAACTCGATATCGCCCGGATACAGGCTCGCCGGGTAGCGCGCCTGCGCGATGCGCACGCCGTTTTCGCCGCTGGTCTGATGGCGGCGCAGCTTGAACCGGCTGCCCATCGTCTGCGTCTGCCCGTTTGCGGTCATCATCAGCGTACCGCCGCTGTTGCTCACGCGGATATTCTGCCCACGCGAGAGCGCGCGGCTCGTGTCCCCGCCGACGGAATAGCTGCCCGCGATGCTCACGTCCACCGCCGTCAGGCTCGAAATCGAGGAGAGATAGACGCGCACCGTGCCGGAAACCGTCGTTCCGCTGACCACGCCGCTATCCGCGAGGGCAGATGGCAGCAGAAAAAGCGTCAGCAGCAAAGCCAGCAGCAGCGCCGCAAGCCGTTTCGTCTGTACCATTGCCATGAAAAATCCCTCTTTCGTCGTTTTCGCTGCGCCCGTGTCGCAAAAGCGCGAAACACGGAACCAACGGCATTGTATCACATTTTCGCCCGGATTGACAATCGTTTTCCCGTGGCAATCCCTGTCAGCGCGCAACGCTTGTAGAATCCGCGCGTTTTTGTTATAATAAGATCATTCTGATCGTTGGAGGTACCACTTACCATGAAAAAAGCCGCCGGTATCCTGCTTCTCGTGCTGCTCGTCGCCGCGTTCGCCCTGCCGGGCAGCGCCGATATGAACAAATACAGCACCGTGTTCATGGATACGTTTGACACCGTGATCTCCCTCATCGGCTACGCGGAAAATCAGGAGACGTTCGACGCGCGCGCCGCGGAGACGCACGCCATGTATCTGCACCTGCACAAGCTCTTTGACACCTACAACAGCTATGCCGACGAGGGCATCACCAGCGTCTGCGACGTAAACCGTCAGGCCGCCGTCGAGCCGGTGAAGGTCGATCCGATTCTCTTCGGCCTGCTGACCTTCTGCAAGAGCAATTACGAGCTGGTCAACGGGCAGACGAACGTCGCCATGGGCAGCGTGCTTTCCATCTGGCATGAGTATCGCGAGGCGGGGCTTGACGACCCGGAGAACGCGAAGCTCCCGCCGATGGCGGATTTGCAGGCCGCCGCGCAGCACATGAACATCGACGACCTGATTCTCGACGAGGCGGCGCAGACCGTCTACTTCGCCGACCCAGAGATGAAGCTGGACGTGGGCGCGGTCGCCAAGGGCTATGCGACGGAGATCGTCTCGCAGATGCTGCTGGCCGGCGACATGCCCTCCTTCATCATCAGCGCGGGCGGCAACGTGCGCATGGGCAATCCCCCCGCGGACGGGCGCACCAAATGGGGCGTCGGGATTCAAGACCCGGACGGCGCGGTGCTCGGCCTGAGCGACATTGTGGAAACGCTATACGTGACCGGCTGCTCGGTCGTCACCTCGGGCGATTATCAGCGCTACTACGTGGTGGACGGTCAGCGCTATCACCACCTGATCGACCCGGATACGCTCATGCCGGATACGGATTTCCGCTCCGTCTCCATCATCACGGAGGATTCCGGCTACGCCGATCTGCTCTCCACGGCGGCATTCCTGATGCCCTACGAGGAGAGCCGCGCGTTCGTCGATTCGCTGGACGGCGTGGAGGCGATTTGGCTCTTCCCCGACGGCAGCAAGAAGATGACCTTCGGCGCGATGAACGTCGCAAAATCCTGCGGCGCGTCCAACCGGTAATAAAATTCGGGACTGTCAAGCTTAAACCGAACATTTCAAGAAACAACTATCTAGGCATTTTGGAATATGGGGCTTTGCCCCATCGCCCCACCAAAGGGCTTTCC
>OLGD01002257.1_pt1 | contig 23006 bp, 16 predicted proteins | sample 1605311 | NCBI WGS metagenome assembly OLGD01 (sample SAMEA3888917, study PRJEB22519) | human gut metagenome | biome: human gut; feature: human-associated habitat; material: faeces | place: Denmark | collected 2010
TTATTCCGGTTTGTGGAAGAACATACCACGCTGTCTGACTCAAATCTAGATGGGGCTGGCTGGGCGCTTACTTTTCAATATCTATTGGCTGACAATGCGCAAGCTACCAAAGTCCGCCAGTTTCGCTTTTGTTCCTGTAAAATAGGTCGCAGTAATTTGTGTATTTTTATCTATGACACACTTCTTCGTTCCTTTATTGAGCAAAGACATTTCCCATTTTGGCATCCAGAGGCGGTTTGTGGAACGGATACGCGGTAAAGTCACATTCCCATAGAGAGTATTGAACTCCACCCGGTCAGCATAACTCGTTGCAGTAATTTGAGCGTCATTCAACAACCTTTCATAGATACCTTGCGGGAGATTCTTGTTCGCAAGATCATTGAACTGATCTGCAAGAACATTCTTTTCCAAATCCTGCAGAGTCTCGTCATTCAGGTTGCTGCTTTTCAAAAGAGTCACTTTTTTCAGTAATTCGCAACGCCTTGCTTTGTTTCGGGTCAGCAGATTGCGTAACTGCTCCTCCGTGGCAAGACCATCCAGGAACATTTCATGAAGCTGCTCCTCTTTGGTTGCCAGATTTTTCAATTCCACGTCATACTTTGCCAACTCATTTTTATCGTTCAAGAGTTCAACAGCTTTTCTATGCCGTTCAATCAAAGCAATGGACAACAGGGGATAAATAGCATCATAAAGAGCGGGTTCTCCACGCAATCCCGATTCAAAACGGATTCGGCTGTTACGGCAGTTGACATGATTACGGTCAAGCGTCCGTTTATTGCAGGTATAGTAAATTTTTCCATGTTCCAATAGACATATCAATTTGCTGCCGCATTCTCCACAGTAGAGTTTACCGGACAATGGAAGCCAGTGCTTTTTGGCTCTTACATGATAATCGGCCCGCTTGTGCGAAATGATCTTCTGCACTTCCTGCCACTGCTCGAAAGAGATGAACTCCTGACCGGTAATCTGCACGTTTTTAATCAATTCGCCCTGACTGTTATACTGATAACCGCAATAAATCGGCTGTTTTGCAATGGCATAAATGGAGCTTTCATAGAAAAAGATCTCTTTCCCCCAGCGTTCATTGCAATCACGGATGATTGCCCGGTAAGGACGATAGGCACAAATATTGTCATAGATGAAACGGATGATCTCAACCCATTCGGGAATCACCTCGATTTTTCCGTTGCCAAGATAGCGAATTCCATGCATCTTGGCATCGCTGCAAAGTCTGCCGCTGTCTTTCTTGATCCGGAAAGCGTTGATACTGTTCTGCCGCTTTTTCTGCAAATCCTCATAGAGAATCTGATTTTTGATTAAGGTAATTAACTGCTGGTCAAATTTGCTCAGGTCAATCGTTCCGCCTTGAACCTGCAGAACCTTCACCTCATTTTCTTTCAGAAGCTGATTGATATGCCCCTCCAGAAAACTCCCGTTGATCGGACGGTACAATCGGGTCAATTCATTGACCAACACAAAATCAACCTCAGAAAGTTTTTGCAGAACCTGACATAGCCCCAACCGGAAATCCTTCTTGGAACTTTGGTTGAGAACCCATTTCATATATGCTTTGTCAAGCCGGGCAATTTCCTCCGCTCCCACTGGATAAGTCTCTCCACTGGTGTTGAGATCCTTGTAGATGCCAATAATTTCAAGTTTTTCTTTTGCCGCCAGCTTCTTGCAGTTGGCAATCTGCGCCTCTACTGATTCTGAAAAATCATCCTTTCCGCTGCTCTGCCGTGCATAGATCAGTGCTTTCATTGTTTTTGCTCCTCATTCTACTTGTTTTAATATACACCATATTGTATATTTAACAAGTAGTCATAGTTACAATTGCGATCATCGCGATTCTTGCGGCGATGCTGCTGCCCGCGCTGCAGAATGCGCGGGAGCGGGCCAGAAGCATCACCTGCACCAACAACTTGAAGCAGATCATGATGACGATGGCCATGTACATCGACGACAACGGCAGCCGGGTTCCCAGCTGGGGCGGCAACATCACGACGAGCAGCGGAAAGTGGCAGTCGATGCTCTATGCCTATATGACCCGGACGACGCCGGCGGACTGGGGGTATGTGGATGGAACACAGGTGCGGGCGCCGTTCGGCTGTCCCTCCTCCAACTACCCCGGTCTGAGAAACAGCACGGGGATCGGCGGGGTGCATTACGGGGCCAACGCCTGTCAGGTCAGAGAGACGAGTTCCGAGGATTTCTGCGGTTTCTTTCCGGAGGCGCAGTGGAAGAGTGTCAGTAAGCGTACGCTTTCCATGATCAAAAGGCCCTCCCTGCTGGCCGCGGTCTTCGATATGAACTACTATTCGGTGGGGTGGACCTCCCCTGCGATTTTTTCCCGCCGAGGACAGCTTTGCGGCGTCAATGAAGATTTCGGTCCAGAACTGGATGCGGCCAAGGGTGCCGTCTGGCGGCACAACGGCGGAATCAATGTGGCGATGGCGGATGGGCATGTGGAGTTCCGCAGCGGGCGGGAGATCCCGGTCTGCAGCTATGATGACCCGTTCTGGAGCTATTACGCGTACCGCTATTGAGGATGTCGAAGATGAAAAAGTTCTTCATGCTGCTGGCGGGGGTGATCTGCGGCGTGCTCCGGGCCGGGACGGCTCCGGAATTGCACATCGCCGAAACCGGAGAGATCAAGGCGGGCGAACTTCAGCTGATTCCCGCGGTGTTCGATCGGGAATGGAAGTTCTACAGTACGAATTCCCCTCAGTTTCAGAAACAGGAATTTGAGGGCGACTCCGGGAATACCCGGCTGGTCTGCCGGGTGAATCTGCCGCGGACGGCTCCCGGTTCATTCCGGCAGACGACGCGCCGGGACGGCGCCGGGGCGCTGGAATATCAGGCGGAGTTCCGGCTGCCGGAGAAGGCCGCGGTGAACGAACTGGTGCTGAGTGCCGTACGGCTGCCGGCGAACAGTTTCGGCGGACGGGAGATTTTCGTCGATGGGAAAAAGATCACTTTCCCGCGCATCCGGAGCGGAAACCGGAAACAGTCTGCCCTGTTCCGGGGCGAGGTTCGGCGGCTGGAGTTCCCCTTGAACGAAGGGGTGCTCGTCATTTCCGGAAAATTCCGGCTGTTGCTGCAGGACGACCGCCATTTCGGGCGGGACAGTTTCGGCCTGCGAATCTACTTCAGAGCTTCCGGAGCCTGGGCGGAGCTTGCCCTGCGTCTCGCCATTGAGGAGTATCGTTCACAGCCGCTCGACCTCGCCGGAGCCGCTAATGCCGGATTTTCCGACGAAATTCCGGAGGATCGCAAAGGGGGATGGACCGATCAGGGGCGGGAGAACGATTTGAGGGCATTGCCTTCCGGGATGCTGAACCGGCACGGCACGGAATTCTTCATCCTCTCCCCGGAGAAGAACGGCGGCCGTTCGTGCATCATGCTGGGCGGGAAGCATCGGATGTATTTTGCGCATACCGCGGAGGCGCCGCAATCCCGACCGGTACAGGGGAGGTTCCTCTATCTGCTGCACGCCATCGCCTGGCCTCCTGGAAACTCCCGGACCGGGATCGGAACCGTGGAGCTGGTTCACGCGGATCGATCCGTCACCCGCATTGCGGTAACCGGTGCGGATGTCGGGAACTGGTGGAATCCGGTCTCGCGGCAGAACGGCGACGTGGTCTGGACGAAAATGAACCGCAGCGCCATGATCGGTTTGTACCGTTCCGGATATGCGATTCCGGATAAGCCGATCACGAAGATCCGTTTCCGCAGCGCCCTGACTTCACCGTGGGGGATTGTGGCGGCCTCCGTCACTCCGCTGCCGGTGAAGCGGCATATCGGCACTCCGTATTTCATCGTCGAAGGCAGGGAATGGCGGCCGGTCGAGATGGCTTCGCGAATCGAACCGGGATCCGTTCTCGATTTTTCGGCCCGGTTGGATGCGCCTGCGGGAAAATACGGCCGCCCGATGATAAAGGAGGGGCATATCGTGTTCGAGAACCGGCCGGAAAAGGCGGTTCGCTTCTTCGGGGTGAACCTCTCCCGGATGGTGCAGTTTCAGGACCGGGCGGGAGCGGAGGCGCTGGCCGACCGGCTGGCGGCAAGCGGTTACAACGCGGTCCGGATTCATCACCACGATCCCTATATGGTGAAGCGGGAAAACGGGCGTTCGACGGAGCTCGATCCGGTGCGGATGGATCAGCTCGACTATCTGGCCAGCTGTCTGAAGCAGCGGGGAATCTACCTCGTGACCGATCTGTACGTCTCCCGGCATCTGGAGGTCGGCGAAATTCCGGAGTTTCCGAAGCAGCGGCTCTGGCAGGAGACCTTCAAACCGCTGGTGTTTGTGCTCGATTCGGTGATGGAGAACTGGAAGCGTTTCGCGGCGAACTGGCTCAACCACAGAAATCCCTACACCGGTTTGACCTGGAAGGAGGAGCCGGCGCTGCTTTCGGTCTCCCTGGTCAACGAAGATACGCTCTCCGCCTACTGGAACCGGACGCCGGAGGTGGCGGCGATCTATCGGAAGCGCTTCGAAGAGTGGAAAAAACATCACGGAATATCCGGAGGCGTCGCTTCCGCGCAGGACCCGCACTTCTCCCGCTTCCTGCGGGAACTCTACGACGACGGATTCCGGGAGATGAAGGAGTTTGTCCGCGCTCTCGGACTTCGATGCATGATATCGGACCAGAATTTTCTCACTTCGCCCGCGCTGACGATGATGCGGCGGCAGTACGATTTTGTGGAAAATCACTTCTACTGGGATCATCCGGAGTTTCTGGGCGGCTGGTGGAAGTATCCGGCCGGCCATACGAACCTCTCCGCCATTGCCCGCTATGCCGCCGCTCCCGGCGTGCTGTTCAGTGCGCGGATTTTCGGCCGGCCGTTTCTGGTGACGGAGTTCGATTTCGCCGCCCCCAACGCGTTCCGGGCGGAAGGGGGTGTGCTGACCGGCGCCTATGCCGCGCTTCAGGACTGGGACGGCATCTTTCAGTTCGTGCATTACCAGCCGCAGAAAGCGGCGAATGCGTGGCATTTCGACAGTTCGAGCGATCCGGTCAAAGCGCTCTCGCTGCGAATCGGACTCGCGCTGTTTCAGGAGGGCGGCATCGCTCCGGCGGAACGCAAATTCGCCGTGGATTATTCCGGAAAGCGGGAGTTCTCCTTCGGGGAACAGGATTCCAGCACCATGAACCGGCTCGGCCTGATGGCGCAGGTCGGCTGTGTGTTCGCTCCCGTGGACGGGGTGGTGACGGTTCGCCCGGAAGAGACGCTGTTGCGGCGGTTGCGGGAGCGGAAGCTGCTTCTGCCGGAACAGTGGGATCCCGAAGCGGAGCGTTTCGCCTCCGCGTCCGGCGAAGTCGTGCTCGACCGCAGGCGGGTGACGTTGGAAGCTCGTTCATCGGTCTGCGAGGCGGTGATTCTGCCGCCGGGAATGTCCGGCGGAACCGGGGTGTTGCAGGTGAACAATCGGGTCGGTCGCGGTGTTTTCGGCTGTCTCGCGGTCGATTCCCGTCCCCTTCGCCGTTCGAACCGGATGCTGATCCTTCACTTGACCGATGCACTGCCGGCCGGGACCCGGTTCGCCGACCGGCAGCGCAATCAGCTGGAGAGCTGGGGGGAGGGGGCGCTGCTCGCCGCCCGCGGCGAGGCGCAGATCCGGCTCCGGCTGGAGCAGTCGCTCAGCTCATGTCGCCTGTACGCGGTGGATACGGCGGGACGGCGGCTGGGGGAGATCCCGCTTCGGAGGGAACAGGGGGGCGTCTGTTTTGATGCACAGGTATTTTCCCGGTATGGGACGGTTTTCGCATATGAACTGATCGTGAGTCAAGAGGAGTAACGATGTATTTCAGTCGAGAAGGAGAACGGTACCGGCAGTCGGAGGCGCCGGTGCCCGGGTGGGTGTTTGAATTGCGTCCGCCGTTGATCGAATGCAACGGAGAAGAGGAGGCGATGACGCGGGAGGGGGCGCATTTCCGCGGCGCCGGATTTCTGGCGGAGGAGCGGATCGAAGAGCTCGGCGGCGGACTTTTTTCCGTGGAACGGCAGCTGGTCAACGACGGGGTCGGCACCCGGAGGTTCAAACTGATCATGGAGGGAATCACCGGGTTCATCCCTGAAAAGTACACCATTCCCTGCGTCAGCTACGACGGGAACCGGCGGAGCGGCGGCCATGAGCCGCAGGGAACCGCCGTGGAGGGGCGGAACTGGATTTTTGCCTACGATCGTTCCGGCATTCCCTCCTGCACCGTGACGGAGGATGCCGCGAACGTGGCGGCGATGTTTGCCTCGGACCGGGAGGAGGCGAGCCTGCGCAGCTCCTGTTCGCTGGTGGAGACCGGGGAGGGGCGTTTTCTGCACCGGATCTACTATCCGGTCACGGAAGCCCCGTTCACCTATTCCGACCACGATGTGATGAGCGAACGCTATGACGAATACCTGACGCTGCGTCCCGGGGAGTCGTTCCGCTGCCGGTTTCATCTCTTCTTCGGCGTTCCCGAATGGAGGAGTTTCGGTTGTGCGATGCTGCTGAACCGGGTGCTGGAGCTGTTTCCGTTCCGGCACGAACCGGTGCTGACGCCGGAGGAGGTGTATGAGGCGGCGCTCGCCAATTCCCGTTTCCTGATGTTTGACTATAACGGACATCGGATGTTCCGCAATGCGATGCGCAACTCTCCGGAGGATGACTCGATCGTCTTCCCCGATAAAATCATAGAAGCGGGCTGGTCGGGGCAATCCTTTCAGCAGGCCCGCCACTTCATCCGGGAATTCCGCCGGAGCGGAGAGCGTTCCTGGCTGAACGACGCCCTTTCCTGTCTGGACGGCTGGATGGAGACGCAGCTGCCCTCCGGACTTTTTCCGGTCAACTATGTGCGCCACGTGACGAAGCGGTATGTTCCCGGAGATGTCTGCAATTACGGCTGGGCGGCGGCGGAAGCGGTGCGTTCTTTCCGGCTGCTGCGGTCGCTGGGCGTCGCCCGTCCCGGCTACCTCCGGTTCGCGGTGCGGCTTGCCGACTTCTTCGTCGAACATTACGACGAGGAGGACGGATTCGGATTGAAATGGAGCGTGGACGGGCGGAAGTGCGCCTCCGGCGGCACGATCGGCGGCTTCATGATCATGGCGCTGCTCGAAGTCTACCGGGAGACCGGTGTCGCGAAATACCTGGACTGCGCACGCCGGGCGCTGGAACTCTACGTGAAACGGGATCTGGATCAGTTCGTCTGCCTGGCCGGGGCGATCGACTGCGCCTGCATCGACAAGGAGACCGCCTATCCGTTTCTGTACTGTTCGTTGGAGATGCTGGAGTTGACCGGGGAGGCGCGTTATCTGGAATGCGCGTTGAAGGCGGCGTATTATTTCTTCTCCTGGGCATTTCACTACGATGCACTCTACCCGCCGGAAAGCGATTTTTCCCGTCTCGGGTATTATACTTCGGGAGGCACGGCGGTCTCCACGCAGCATCCGGCCATCGACCCGTGGGGGGTGATCGCCGTGCCGGATTTCATCCGCTTGTGGCAGTTGACCGGGGATGAACGGTGGCGGCTCCGGGCCCGGATGATGTGGTGCAACGCCATTCTCTGCATCGCGCCCCGTGAGGGGCTGCAACTACACGGTCACCGGCGTCCCTTCGGGGTGCAGAGCGAAGCGTTTTTTCAGACGCGCTGGACCCGTTACCGCAGAACCTGCGAGGAGAGGGGGCATCTCAACGACATGTATGTCGGCTGGCCGTCCGCCTTCCGGCTTTCCGCCCTGGAAAGAACCGCGGACTGGAATCTGCTGCGATAACCCGGTTCCCGCCGGGTCAGGCGGAGGGAAACTGGGTGTTGACCCGGTTCTCCCAGCGGGAGATCACCGGCAGCAGAGCGAAATCTTCCAGGCGGCTGTCGCGACGGAATGCGAAGTCGCAGTAGGGACACGCCGGGAAGTTCTCCACATCCGCGGGCGTCAGACGTTCCCCGCAGCCGGGGCAGATCAGCTGGTCTGCTGCGGGAACGTTCGGTCTGAGTTGATTCGAAGTTTTTGCCATAATTCGGGTAATATAGCCCCGATGATGTTGAAATTCCACTCCCGAGCGGTTATTTTAAAGAGATTATTTTTCGGGAAAACAAATCGCGAGGTGGTTTCATGGCGCTCTGGGGCGGAAGGTTCAGTTCGGCGACTCGGGACGAGGTCGCCCTCTATTCTGAATCGATCTCATTTGACAAACGGCTTTACAAGCACGACATCGAGGGCAGCAAGGCGCATGTGAAGATGCTCGCCGCGCAGGGGATCATTCCCGCGGCGACCGCGGAGGCGATTCGCGCCGAACTGGACAACATCCGCCGCCGCATCGAATCCGGCGACTTCACCTACGACATCTCGATGGAAGACATCCACATGCACATCGAGAGCGCGCTCATCGACGTGCTCGGCGCCGAAGGGGCGAGAGTACACTCCGCCCGCAGCCGCAACGATCAGGTCGCGCTGGACATCCGGCTCTATCTGCGCGACGAGATTGACCTTCTGATCTCGGAACTGCGCGCCTTTCAGCGCGCGCTGGTCGGGCAGGCCGCCGCCCATCCCCGCGCCATCCTGCCGGGATTCACTCATCTGCAGCACGCACAGGTGGTGCTTTTCGCCCACCACATGCTTGCCTATGTCGAAATGCTCGATCGCGACGCCGAGCGGCTCGCCGACTGCCGCCGCCGCGTCAACGTCATGCCGCTCGGCTCCGGGGCACTGGCCGGAACCACGCTGCCGATCGACCGTGAAATGGTCTGCCGCGAACTCAAGTTCGAGCGTGTCACCCGCAACAGCATGGATGCGGTCGCAGACCGCGATTTCGCCATCGAACTGGTCAATGCGCTGGCGATATTCGCGATGCACGCCAGCCGTCTCTCCGAGGATTTGATCCTCTGGTGCAGTCAGGAGTTCGGTTTTGTCGAGCTGGACGACGCCTTCTGCACCGGCTCTTCGCTGATGCCGCAGAAAAAGAATCCCGACGTCTGCGAGCTCACCCGCGGCAAGACCGCGCGGGTCTACGGCGACCTTGCCGCGCTGCTCACGATGTGCAAGGGGCTGCCGCTCACCTACAACCGCGATCTTCAGGAGGACAAGGTCGCGATCTTCGACGCGCTCGACACCGCGAAGATGATTCTCAAGGTTTATCCACCGATGATCGAGACGATGAAGATCCGCGAAGAGGCGATGCGCGCGGCCGCGTCCGATCCGGCGCTGATGGCCACCGATCTTGCGGAGAAGCTCGTGGAACTCAAGGTGCCGTTCCGCAACGCCCACCACCGGGTCGGTTCGTTCGTCCGCTACTGCCGGGAGCATGGGAAACGGCTCGACGAGGTGACGCTGGACGAGATGCGCGAAACGATTCCGGAAGCGACGCCGGAGTTTCTCGAACTGTTCGATCCGGAGAAGAGCGTCGCCAAGCGCGACGTCACCGGCGCGACCGGTTTCGATCAGGTGGCGAAACAGATCGAATTCTGGAAAAAATCGCTGGCCTAGGCTTGTAAATTCGCTCTACAGCACTATATTAAATAATCCGCGCCCGGGAAGGGGTGCGGAGAGACAACCAAACCAATGGCGACTTGAAACGGAAAAAGCGCCGCAAACAGGAAAGGAAGCCGTGAAAATGGCGAAAATCACCATCAACGATCTGCTGGAAGCCGGGTGTCATTTCGGTCACCAGACCCGCCGCTGGAACCCCCGCATGAAGGACTATGTCTACGGCGCGCGGAACGGGATCTCCATCATCGACCTCACCAAGACCATGTATCAGATTGCGGCGGCCTGCAACTTCCTGCAGCGTATCGTCGCCAACGGCGGCGACATCCTGTTTGTCGGCACCAAGCGTCAGCTCCGCGAACTGGTGAAGGGGCTCGCGGACGAAACCGGCATGTTCAGCGTTTCGGAACGCTGGCTCGGCGGTACGCTGACCAATAACGTGACCATCTGCAAGAGCATCTCCAAGATGGCCGAAATCGACCAGACGCTGAATTCGGAAGCGGCCAAGTCGATGAAGAAGAAGGAGCTTTCCAGCCTCGCCCGCCGTGCCGAGAAACTGCACCGCGACCTCGACGGCATCGCCGGCATGAAGCGGCTGCCCGCCGCGCTCGTGGTCATCGACGTCTGCAACGAGGCCAATGCGGTCCGCGAAGCGAACAAGCTGAAGATTCCGATCGTGGCGATCGTCGATACCAACGGCGACCCGACGCTGGTGGATTACCCGGTGGCGGCCAACGACGACGCGGTCAAGTCGGTTCAGATCATCACTGGTCTTTTCGCGGAAGCGATCAAGGTGGCCAAGGAGATCTATCAGAAGAAGGTGACCGAGGAGCGCGAAGCCGCCGAGGCGGCAAAGAAGATCGCGCAGGAGAAGGCCGATGATGCCGAGAAGGCGGAAAAAGCCGACAAGCCGCGCCGCGCGCCGCGTCGCAAGAGCGCCGAGGAGAAGCCGGTGAAGGCGGAAGCTGAAAAGGCGGAAGTCAAGGCGGAAGAGCCTGCGGCGGAAAAGGCCGAGTAAGCCACGGATTGATGTGAGGAGTTTGATAAAATGATTACTGCCAAGATGGTACAGGAGCTCCGGGAGAAGACCGGAGCCGGTATGATGGATTGCAAGAAGGCGCTGACCGCAGCGGACGGCGACATGACGCTGGCGATTGAAAACCTGCGCAAGTCCGGCGCCGCCAAGGCGGAGAAGAAGTCCGGCCGCGCCACCAATCAGGGGAAGGTCTGGACCAGCATCGGTGACGATGCCGCGTCGATCGTGGAGGTTCTCTGCGAGACCGACTTTGCTGCGAAGACCGACAAGTTCGGCAACCTGGTCAAGACGATTGCCGACAGTGCGCTGAAGGCGGCCGGCGAGGGTGATGTCACCGTGGCGGTCAATGAGGCTGAGAAGAACACTCTGACCGACCACATCGGCGTGATCGGTGAAAACATGCAGATTCGCCGCGCGGCGCGCTGGCAGCGCTCCGAGGGGTGTGCCTTTGCCAGCTATCATCACATGGATGGTCGGGTCAGTGTGCTGGTGGAGGTAGAGGGCGAAACCGATCCGGTGGTGCTCAACGACATCTGTCTGCACATCGCCGCATTCAGCCCGAAGTACATCAGTGAGAACGATGTTCCTGCGGAAGTGATCGCCAAGGAGAAGGAGATCGCCGCTGCTGCTGATCCGAAGCTGGCGAACAAGCCGGCCGCGATGCTCGACAAGATTCTTGCCGGCAAGATCCGCAAGTACTTCTCGGAAGTCTGCCTGATGGATCAGCCGTGGGTCAAGGATGACAAAACCACGCTGGCGAAGTTCCGCCCGAACCTCAAGGTGCGGCGTTTCATCCGCTGGGAGGTCGGCGAAGAGCTGTAATTCACGGACGCAAGCGAAAAGACACGGGCTGGGATTCATTTCCTGTCCGTGTTTTTTTATATCGAAACAGGGGGTGGGGAGGTTTTCGTGAAGCGGATTGAGGCTTTGAGTGAGACGGCGCGGGCGTTCTGCTTTCTTCACCTTTCGATTCTGTTCGCCGGATTCACCGGAATTTTCGGGAAGCTGATTGAACTTTCCAGCGGCGTCATGACCTGGTGGCGGATGTTGTTCACCGCACTGGCGCTGATTTTCCTCCGCCGTTTTCTGCCCGGAGCGGAGCGCGTGTCGTGGCGCGGCCGTGTGGAAATCGCCGGAGCCGGACTGCTGCTCGCTCTGCACTGGCTTTTCTTCTTCGGCAGCATCAAGCTGGCGAATGTCTCGGTCGGCGTCGCCTGCTTTGCCATGATCGGATTTTTCTCAACGATTCTGGAACCGCTTCTCCTGAAGCGGAAGTTCGAGTGGCAGGAGCTGGCGTGCAGTTTGCTGTCGATTGCCGGAATTTTGTTGTTTTTCACACTCGACCTGCGTTACCGGACGGGGATCCTGCTGGGAGTGGTTTCCACGCTTCTCGCGTCGCTGTACACGATAGCCTCCCGCTTTCTCGGACGACGTTTTTCGACGGAGACGATCCTGTATGAGGAGATGTGCGGCGGATTTCTCGCGCTGACGCTGCTGCTGCCGTTCTACCTTCTGCTGTTTCCTGCCGCGCGACTGGTGCCGACGCTGCCGGAGACGGGGGAACTGCTGCTCTTCGCGCTCTTCTGCACGGTGGGGCTGTACTGGTGCCAGATCCGGGCCTTGAAGACGATCTCCGCGTTCACGGTAAATTTGAGTTACAATCTGGAACCGGTTTACAGCATTCTGCTGGCGATGTTGATTTTCCGGGAGCATCGGGAGCTGTCAGCTGCATTTTACGGGTGTCTGTCTCTGCTGGTGTTGTCGGTTCTCCTGCAAAGCATCCGGCAGTTCCGCAATCAGGCGGGGGGGGAAGAGTCTCCGGCCGGCTCGTAAAAAAAAGGAAAATTCCGGAAGTTTTCATTGGCGCGGCGCCGCTGGACTGATTATAATAAATAAAAGAGAAGCCATTTGCGAAGAAACGGAGACAATCATGGATAGACGCGATTTTTTGAAATGTACGCTTACACTGGCCGCGCTTGCTCCGCTCGCCCGGCTGACGGCACAGACCGGAGCCGCGGGGGGAGCCGCCGCCGGTACGGAAGAAAGCAAACTGACCCGGCGCCGTTTTCGGGATACCGATCTTACGCTGCCGCTGCTCGGTTTCGGCATGATGCGGCTGCCGCAGAAAAACGGCGCCATCGACAGCGAGGAGGCGAAGAAGCTGGTGGATTACGCCCTGAAGGCAGGGCTCAACTACTTTGACACCGCCTGGCCTTATCACGGCGGGCGGAGTGAACTCTTTGTCGGAGAAGCGCTGAGCCGCTATCCCCGCGAATCCTACCTCCTCGCCGACAAGCTGCCGGTCCGTTCCATCAAGAGCCTTCAGGATGCGGAGCGCATTTTCGCGGAGCAGCTGCGGAAGTGCCGGACCGGTTACTTTGACTTCTATCTCCTGCACGCGCTGAACCGCGGCAACTGGGAGACGGTGAAGCGGTGCGGGCTCTATGAGTTCGTCAGACGGATGCAGAAGGAGGGGAAGATTCGTCACGTCGGCTTCTCCTTCCACGACACTCCGGATGTGCTCAAGACGATTGCGGAGGCGCATCCGTGGGATTTCGTCCAGCTTCAGATCAACTATCTGGACTGGCATAACTATCGGTCGCGCGAGCAGTACGAGATCGTGACGAAGCTCGGAATTCCGGTGATCGTGATGGAGCCGCTGCGCGGCGGTACGCTGGCGACTTTGACGCCGGAAGCGACGAAGATCCTGAAAACGTCTGCTCCGGATGCGAGTCCGGCGGAGTGGGCGTTCCGCTATGTGGCCTCGCTGCCGAACGTGATCTGCGTGCTCTCCGGCATGAACCGCATGGATCACCTCAAGGAGAATCTGCGTGTCTATTCGCCGTTCCGTCCGCTCTCCGATTCGGAACGGCTGACGCTCGCCTCGGCGCTGGCTGCCTATCAGAAGGTGGATTCGGTGCCGTGTACCGCGTGCAATTACTGTGTGCCGTGCCCGGTTGAGGTGGCGATTCCGCGTGTGTTCGGCGCGTACAATCAGTACAAGATCGACGGCAATTTCGCCGGATTCAAGAAGACGATCGATGCCCTGCCGAATGAAGGCGGCCCGGCCTCCTGCGTCTCCTGCGGCGTCTGCCTCAAGAAGTGTCCGCAGAAGATCGACATTCCGTCGCAGATGAAGCGGATTGCTGCGGAACTCAAGAAGAAATAGCTGTTCTACATGCAGCGACAATCCCTCCCGGAGCGTCTCCGGGAGGGATTGTTGTTATCGTGTCAGGTGATATCCAGCAATCCCGCCCGGGAACGCACCGTTGTCCGCCTGAAATTCGAACCGCTCCCCCTGTCGTTTGCCCGGCAGTGTGCCTGCAACATCACCCTGCATGTCTAGCGCGGCAATTTGAAAGACGCCGGGAACCGCGAGCGAAATCTTCGCCTTTGCCCGGCGCAGCAGGAGTGGCGCGTGTCCATAGTTCTGCTGCTGGCGGCGGTCGGTGTCGGTGTAGCGTTCACCGGAGGCGCAGACATTCGAGATCTGGAGAACCAGAATCGAGCGGCTCTCAGCAAGCGGACGGTCATCAAGGGCGATTGCCGCGATGGTCTGGAAGGTGTCGGCTCCCGACACGGCAAGCCGGTTTGCCCGGAGTGCTCCCTGCGACAACGTCACCGATTCCGAACGGGGTGTCATCACCCGGAAGGTGCCTGCTTTGCTGTCAAGTTCAATTTCATCGGTGATGCTCCGGGCTGTGCCGCTCTTCTGGAACAATTCGAGACGTTTCCGTACGGCCGTATCGCGGATGTTCCGGCAGGATTCCACCCCCGGAAGAGGTTTCCCTGCTGGATGTGCGCCGATTCCGGCGATCAGGCCGAGCCGGCGGATATCAGGATAGCCGCTGTCGCGTTTTTTTGACCAGTAGTCGGCCGGAAGCTGCCAGGCGTACCACTGCTTCGCGGTGGAGACATCGCCGCGGACGAAGAAGATTCCGGCAATCCGGTCGGCCAGCTGCATGATCGGGTCGTTGACCGATTCGAAGACGACGATACCCTCTTTGTCTGAGAAGAGCCGGCGTCGGTTTCCGGAAAAATTGAAGCGGTAGAGTCCGGCGCAGTTCTGCAACGCCGAATAGGCGCCGATCAGCGGACCGCTCTCCGACCGGTAGAGGTTGGGCGCACAGAAGTTGAATTCGGTCACGAAAAAAGGCTTGCCGAAGATCCGGCCGCGGACGAGATTGATCGGCAGCGGCGCTTCTGCCGGAATGGTTGAGGTCTGCCCGAAGCGGTGTGGATGAGACCAGGGGCTCTCCGGAAAACTTGGATGGTTGTGGTATCCGTGATCATCGACTGCGTCGTAGGCGTCACGCAGCAGAGTGGTGAGCGCGTTGCCGTTGTAGTTGGCGGAGGTGAGCAGGAACTTTACACCGAGCTCCTGTCGCAGAAACCGCATCATTTCGCCGGTCGCCTGCTGCTGGCGTTCGATCACGAACCGGGAGAACGCGGGATTGGCGAAGGAAATGCTGCGGTCGGCGATCTTCTTTTCATCGCAGTAGGCGGCGAAAAGTTCCGTGTAACAGCGCACCGCGTCCGGATTGCTGAAGAGCGAGTAGGTTGCGGTATCCTCGTTGACCAGATTGGCGAAGAGGATCGCCGGTTCCTCCGCCCAGGTGCGTCCGGTGTAGGGGTTGCGGTGAAGCATCCACGACCGGGCGAAGGATTTCCAGTTTTCCATCCCTTCCGGCGAGAGCTCCATGGCGAATTTCAGACCGAGTTTCGGATATTTTTGCAGAATCGGCAGCGTTTCTCCGGTCCGGAGTTTCCGGCTGGTGTAGAAGTCGAAGGTGAGGTAGATTCCCCGTTCGATCAGCCGGGCGGTGAGATAGTCGAGCTGGTCGAGTGCTTTCGGATCCAGCGCGGCGGGATCCGGGCTGGAAGGGTGGCGCAGCCGGTTGTCATGGTGGTGGAACCGCACGGAGTTGTATCCCTGCGCGGCGAGGAAGTTGACGAGCCGGTCGGCGTCGGCTTTCTCCAGATAGATCGCCGAATCGCAGAGATTGGTCCCGTAGGCGCGGAACTGTTTGCCTGGAGCCTTTTCAAAGGTGAGCGACCCATCCGGCGCGGCAACTACCCGGCCGAACTTCCCCGCCGGTGCGAAGGGGACGAGCAGAAATGAGAAGTCAAGTGGACTTGCCGGCGTGATGTTACGGCGGAAATCCAGTTTGATCCAGTCGCGGTTCTCCGCCGTGGTGAATGGATGCGGCGTGCGTGCCGGCAGCTGCAGCGGCCGATCGGCGAGTGTCACTGCGGCGATCATCCACGCGGCGTCGGGGGAGGCGATCCGGAACTTCACCCGGATCGGATTTTTTCCGCTCAGCGGGAAGGCGGAGGCATACAATCCCACCGGCGTCTCCGGATTGTTCGACCGCCACGCCACTTTGGCGTTGGCAAAGTCGTCCGGCCTCCACCAGTTGCCGATGTCGCGGCCCGGAATGATGTCGATGTTCTCCACGGAGGTGTCGGGATAGGTGACTTCGAGTACTCCGAGCCTCTTTTTCGGAGTCCAGGCCGAGGCGTGGAGCAGGAGCACGGAACGGGCGTTGTTGCCGGCCGGGAGATTGAGTTCCGCTTCGGCCGGGGCGAAGCCGCGTCTGCCGCCTGCGACCACGATCGCTCCGGGAACACCGGAGGATTCGTCGACAATCCGGAACTTCATGCCACCGCCGGTGAGAGGCCCGGGCGGGAGAGTGCGCAGATCGTTGGCAGACCCCTGATCGGTCCATCCTCCCCTGCCGTCATTGGCGTATTCGTCGCAGAACGAGCGGTTTGCTGCGCCATCCAGCGGTACCGGCGTCATTGCCGGGGAGTGTCGGCGGAAGTTGAGGTCGAGTTCATCGCCGTTGAACCAGAAGCGGATGGAGAAACTCTGCCGGTTGAATTTGCGGTTGTCCTGCGCGTAGACGGCGGCTTTGCCGGTGAATGTAATGTTGTATCCTCCGGTGAGCAGGATTTCTCCGCCTTCGCTTCTCGTGAAGAGAGCGAGTTCCATCTTGCCGAAGCTGGCCGGAAAACGAAGCTCCTCTGTTTTGCCGCCGTTTCGGACCCGGAGGCTGACCGCTTCGTCGAGCGGCAGCTCAAGCGAAAGATAGCGCAGTCCCTGCTTGACCCGTTCCGGCCAGGGGGACGCAAGTCTGAGTTGGAATGCATCTTCCGGTTGCGGAATGAATTCCGCCTGCGCCTCGCCGGAGACCCCCGCGTAATCTACCGAAAATTTGAGAAGGCGCCCGCCGTTCCCGGTTTCGTTGTCGTTGCGGAGGGTGAATTTTCCTCCCTTCCAGCCGTCATACCGGGATTCGATGCTGAATTTCAGTTTGTGCCAGCGCCAGCTGTCCCGGTTTCTGCTGAATTTGAGAGAATCCGGCAGCGCGTTGCCGCCGAGGAGAGTTCCGGTGCAGACGAGCAGAGCCGGAATTGTTTTCCAGAAAAGCATGGTAATTTCCTTTGCTGGTGGATGGTGATTACAGGATGGGCAACCAGGCACCGCTTCCGGCGACCAGATAACGGTTCTGTTTCCCTTTGTTTTCGGCCAGGTCGCGCGCTCCTTCCGAAGAGGCATGCCCGTCCGCCCAGAGAACGTTGGCCCGTTCTCCGTGGCGGAGCATGATGCTCGATTTCTCCGAACCGCTGTAGGGAAACAGAAAGGAGGTTTGGACGCCGCCGCCCGTCGGATTCTGGGCAAGGGAGATGCCGGAATCCGCCAGAAAGATGGTTCTGGAGGGATATTTCATCCGGGTGAGCAGCATGTACTGACCGACCTCCGTTGAACCTTTCTTCTCTTTTTTGAAGAATGAGCCGAGGGTGCCGGTGCCTTCATAATTCCAGGCGATCATTCCATAGGTTCGCCAGGCGAACTTGCCGTAATCCTCCCCGTTGAGAATCGGATAGGGAGAGGAGGGGCAGTAGAGAATGGGCGAGTAGAGAATGGTTCCGCCATGGTTGGGACTCTCCGTTGACGGCAGCAGTGGCGGCATGAGATCGGGACGGTTTCCGGAGAAGAATTGAGCCCATGGATTCATTCCGGAATTGCTCTTATTCGGACCGCGCACCATGAAGTACCCGCTGTAGGTGTCGGCGTAGAAGAGATGCGCCATGCCCGCTTGCTTAAGCTGGTTGAGGCAGGTGGTTGCGCGTGCCCGCTCCCGGGCTTTGTTGAGTGCAGGCAGCAGCATCGCCGCCAGAATGGCGATGATCGCGATTACCACGAGGAGTTCGATAAGGGTAAAATTTCGCCATTGTCTCTGATTCAACATTTCACACTCCTTCCCTGTATGTTTCTGTTGTCGGTCTTTTCATATTTTACCGCAAAATGAATCCAAAAACAACTTGCATTTTTGTAAAAAACATATAATTTTGCATCAGACACATTCTGTTTTAAACGCGAGGAGGGGGAATGGAAGGAAAAGACGGGGCGGACGGAGGGCGGGTTGTACGGGTTTCCCGTTGTTCCTGCGACCTTTACAGCCGAAATTACTCCGGCACGTTGACGCGGCGCGATCTTGCCTGCTGGTACGATGTGCATCCCTTTTCCCTGACGTTGTGGCCCCACCATTTCTGCGAAAATGTACGCCGTGGCGCCTGGTGGATCAAGAAACTCAATTACGCTTATATCGCGGTGGAACTCCTGCTGGACGGTGAAGTGATCTATGAGCAGGCGGGGAAGAAGTTCCACCTCAGTCGGCCGGGAGAGATTTTTCTCACCTGTCCCGGCAGCGATATCCGGTTTCGCAGCGGGAAAAAACGGTACGCCAGACAGCTTCAGCTCATCATTTCCGGCGGCACAATCAAACTTCTGCTGGAGTCGCTGGGAATGAATTTCTGCGGCGTGATTCTGCCGGAAACTCCCTCCGCCTTCGAAGATCGGCTGCGCCGCATCGGCACCCTGCTTCGGGAGAAACGGCCCGGGACGGCATCGGCAAATTCGGTTGCCGGTTTTGAGCTGCTTGCTGCGCTCGCCGATGAAGTCGGCCGTCAGAAACGCCCGGAACTGCCGCCGCTGCTCACTCGCGCGGTGACGCTGATCGAGACGGAGCGCGGCAACCGTATGAATGTCTCCCGGCTGGTTGAGGAGCTGGGAATCAGTCGGGCCGGGGTGGATCGCCTGTTCCGCACCTGGCTGCATATTTCGCCGCAACAGTATCTCATCCGGCAGCGAATGGAGAGCGCCTGCCAGCTGATCCGCGACGGGCAGCTCTCCTTCAAGGAGATAGCGGAACTGCTCGGTTTCCGGAATGCATTCTATTTTTCCACCGCGTTTCGGAAATATTCCGGGCAGTCACCTTCCGAGTTTCGCCGCGGCGGAGCCCGGGAGAGCGGGAGGACGGAGGCGGAACATTGAAACGTTCTGAAATGTTTCAACACTCTTTTTTCGGAAAAATTTCCTTTTCTGTTGCAAAGGCCGGAAAGGAAGAGTATACTCTCTCCCTGACAGAAAAAAATTCGGAAACGCAAGGTTCGCTCCATGAAACTTATTGCCGATGAACAGATCCTGTTTGAATCGCCTGATCCCGCCGGAATCTACTGTTATACGCCGGCGATTCTGGTCGGGGAAAACCGCCGCCTGATCGCCGCCGTGGATCTCGGCGGCCCCGGCACGGCGGCGCTGGAAGGGCCGCGTTCCTGCTCGGGAGATTATCAGGCGGGCAACCAGATTCGGATCTTTCTCTCCGACGACGGCGGGGAGAGCTGGCGCGAATCCTCCTCAAGGCTGCCGATGATGCACGAGACGCTGTTCCGCACGTCGAGCGGCCTGTGGATGCTGGGCCACAGCGGCGCATTGCTGATCAGCCACAGCACCGACAACGGCGAGAGCTGGAGCTCACCTGCCGTGCTGGAAAGCGAACATCACCATCATCAGAGTTGCGGGCGGGTGGATATTCACAACGGCCGGGTTTACGCAGTTTACGAGCAGTCGCTGGGGAATCACTCCTGGCCGGACGTCGCGCCGGTTCTGATGTCGGCTCCGGAAGACGCCGATCTGGCCGATCCGGCGAACTGGACCTTTTCAAAACGGTTCGATCCCCGGCCGGCGCTGGCGATGGCGGCGGGGGTTGGATTGTGCGCGACACGTTTCCCCGCCGCTTACGAAACGCCGGGAATTCTGGAAACCAACGTGGTGCGCATACACAATCCGGCGAGCTGTTTCCACGACCCCTCCGGCCGCTCGGTCCTGCTGCTGATGCGCGCGTACACCGGGTACGAGAATCTCGCCGCCGCGCTCCGGGGCGTAGAGCTGGAGGATGGTTCGCTGAAGATCGAACGCTATCTGCTGCCGGATGGACGGGTGCCGTTTCTGATCCCGTTTCCGGGAGGCAACATGAAATTTCACCTCGACTATGATCCGGTGTCGCGCCTCTACTGGATGGTCGCGTCACAGGCGGATGGAATCCATTCGAACCGTCGCCGTCTCCGGCTGCTTTATTCGCCTGACTGTCTCAACTGGACCGAGGCGGGCATGGTGGCGGTCGGGCCGTCGGAGAATGGTTCGCGCCACTACGCGACGCTGGCGTTCTTCGGGGAGGATCTGGTGATTCTCAGCCGTTCCGGGGACCGGCGGGCGAAGAGCGCGCATGACAACAATCTGACCACGTTCCACAAGGTGCGCAACTTCCGTTCCCTGATCGGCTGAACGATTTTTTCGCTGCTGCCGCTTGCAACCGGTCGTTTGACCGGGTACATTATGCCGTTGAAACAGTTTGAATTGCTTGATGGAACGGTGTGAAACGATGTTTGGATTTTATCGGCTGGCGGCGGTGGTTCCCGAACTCCGGGTGGCGGATGTTGACTTCAACCTTTCGAAACTTGCGGAAGGGTATGAAAAGGCGGCGAAAGCGGGGGCGGCAGCGGTGGTATTCCCCGAGCTGTGCATTACCGGCTACTCCTGCGGCGACCTTTTCTTTCAGTGGCGGCTGCTGGATCGGGCGTCGGAGGCGGCTGTCGAATTCGCCGCGCTGACCGCGGGGAGGGGGACGGTGGCGATTTTCGGGCTGCCGCTGCTTCACGAGGACGCACTCTACAATGTCGCCGCGGTGGCGCAGGGGGGGGAGCTTCGCGGACTGGTTCCCAAGACATTGCTGCCCAACTACCGGGAGTTCTATGAGAAGCGCCACTTCCGCTCCGGGCGGGGAATCGTCGGAGCGTGTGTGTCGTTCGGAACGCGGAGTCTGCCTTTCGGCACGGATTTGCTTTTCGACTGCGGCGGGGGATTCCGGTTTGCGGTGGAGATCTGCGAGGATCTCTGGGGGGTGCTGCCGCCGAGTTCTCTGTTGGCGCTCGGCGGGGCGCGGGCGATTTTCAACCCCTCGGCCGGAACTGAACTTGCTTCGAAGGCGGAGTATCGCCGGGAACTGGTGCGCCAGCAGAGCGCCCGTTGTCTGGCGGCCTACGTGCTTGCTTCGGCGGGGGTGCATGAATCGACTACCGATGTGGTGTTCGGCGGACATGCGCTTATCGCCGACAACGGGCGGCTCGCCGCCGAGAACCGCCGTTTCGCGCGGAAAGGGTCGCTGCTGCTGGCGGATGTGGACTTCGACCGGCTCGGAGCGGCGCGGCTGAGCGAGAGCAGTTTTCATGACAATCCGCTGCCGGAAGGGAAGAGATTCCGCACGATTCCGCTCGATCGGGTGGAGGGATCGCCGGATTTCGCATTTGCTTACAATCCGCCGCGCCCGTTCGTGCCGGGGGATGTGGAGCATCGGCGCGAGCGCTGCACGGAGATTTTCGACATCCAGTGTGCTGGTCTGGCGAAGCGGGTGGAACATACCGGGGCGAAAAAGCTGGTGATCGGCATTTCGGGCGGACTGGATTCGACGCTGGCATTGCTGGTAGCGGCGGAGTGCTGTCGCCTGATCGGGCGGCCGGCGTCGGACATCGTCGCTCTGACCATGCCCGGCTTCGGCACCACCGGCCGGACCCGCGGCAACGCGGTGAAGCTCTGCGAACTGCTCGGGGTCACACTGCGCGAGGTGGATATCCGCCCGGCGTGCCTTCGTCACTTTGAGGACATCGGGCACGATCCGGCGAAACTGGATACCGCTTACGAGAACGTGCAGGCGCGGGAGCGGACGCAGATTCTGATGGACATTGCCAATGAGGCCGGCGGAATGGTAGTCGGGACGGGGGATCTTTCGGAGATTGCGCTGGGGTGGAGCACCTACAACGGGGATCACATGTCGATGTACGCGGTGAACTGTTCGATCCCGAAGACGCTGATCCGCTTTCTGATCGAGACGACTGCGGAGCGTTCAGTGCCGGAGCTGGCGGCGGTGCTGCGCGACGTGATCGACACGCCGGTGAGCCCCGAACTGCTGCCCGCTTCGGCGGATGGTTCGATCAACCAGAAGACCGAGGAATTGATCGGGCCGTACGAACTGCATGACTTCTTCCTCTATCACTTCATCAAGTACGGGGCGGAGCCGGAGAAGATCCGGGCGCTGGCCGGGGCGGCGTTCGCCGGGGTGTACGATGAGGAGACGATCGAGCGGACGTTGAAGATTTTCCTGCGGCGCTTTTTCCAGCAGCAGTTCAAACGCAGCTGCATTCCGGACGGGCCGAAGGTGGGGACGATCGCGCTTTCACCACGCGGCGACTGGCGGATGCCTTCCGACGCATCGGACGCGATCTGGCGCAGCTGAGCGGCGGTTCTTCTGCGAAGCATCCTCTGCGGCCAGGTTAGCGCCCCGTAAAGGGCGTTCATCGCCGCGAGCGCCTCTCTTCCGGCCAGGTTAGCGCCCCGTAAAGGGCGTTCATCGCCGCGAGCGCCTCCCTTCCTGCCAGGTTAGCGCCCCGTAAAGGGCGTTCATCGCCGCGAGCGCCTCCCTTCCGGCCAGGTTCACGCCCCGTAAAAAAGCGCGTTCATCGCCGCGAGCGCCTCCCTTTCGGCCAGGTTCACGCCCCGTAAAAAAGCGCGGTCAGCGCCGCGAGCGCATGTGAGAGAACTGCTTTGCGTCCCGCAAAGCAGCAAGGAGCGATTGCGACGCAGTCGAACGGAGTCGAGCGGAGCCGCTCCGGCGATTGAGGAGTTGGCGGGCGAAGCCCGACAAGTAAGGCCCGCAGGGCCGCGTGCGGATTAGTATCAACCCGGTTTTGTTTTCTCACGGGCGAGGAGGTCTGGAGGGCGCCCGGCCCTCCAGCACCCTCGAGCATCAAATTCTTGCGGAAGTTCCGCATTTCGCCTCCATTCCGCCTGCGCCCAGCAGAAGTCGGAAAATTCCGTTCCCGTCTTGCGTTCACCAATTCGGGGGAGAGGTCTGGAGGGCGCCCGGCCCTCCAGCACCCTCGAACATCAAATTCTTGCGGAAGTTCCGCATTCCGCCTCCATTCCGCCTGCGCCCAGCAGAAGTCGGAAAATTCCGTTCCCGTCTTGCGTTCACCAATTCGGGGGAGAGGTCTGGAGGGCGCCCGGCCCTCCAGCACCCTCGAACATCAAATTCTTGCGGAAGTTCCGCATTCCGCCTCCATTCCGCCTGCGCCCAGCAGAAGTCGGAAAATTCCGTTCCCGTCTTGC
>OLGD01002260.1_pt1 | contig 22931 bp, 26 predicted proteins | sample 1605311 | NCBI WGS metagenome assembly OLGD01 (sample SAMEA3888917, study PRJEB22519) | human gut metagenome | biome: human gut; feature: human-associated habitat; material: faeces | place: Denmark | collected 2010
GTGCGCGGGTTGATGAGCTTGTTGGACTGCCAGCCGGTGGCCAGCGGGCCGGTCTCAGCTTCGCCGTCGCCGACGATGGCCGGGACGAACAGGCTCGGGTTGTTCATCACAGCGCCGTAGGCGTGGGACAGGGCGTAACCCAGCTCGCCGCCTTCGTGGATGGAGCCCGGGGTTTCCGGAGCGTAGTGGGACGGGATGCCACCCGGGTAGGAGAACTGGCGGAAGAACTTCTGCAGGCCAGCCTCATCCTTGGTGATGTTCGGGAAGTACTCGGTGTAGGTGCCGTCCAGGTAGGACTGAGCGGTACCAGCCGGGCCGCCGTGGCCCGGGCCCATGATGATCACAGTGTTCTGCTGGTGATCAGCAATGAGACGGTTGATGTGGCCGATGAGGAAGTTCAGGCCCGGGGTGGTGCCCCAGTGACCGACCAGACGGTGCTTGACGTCTTCGCGGGTGAAAGGCTCCTTCATCAGCGGGTTGCTACGCAGATAGATCTGGCCGATGGAGAGGTAGTTGGCTGCGCGCCAGTACTTATCCACGCCTTCGATAGCTTCCTCGGAAACCGGAGCGTTCAGCTTCTTCCAAGGGGTGCCAATAACAGGACTCGTCATGTGTACTCCTGTACTCCTGCACTGTGATGTGCGATTGTTTATTTCCTTAGGTCATGAGCCATGCCTAAAACCTTGCGGTTACGCGGTATGCCTCATTTCCAGTCACTTGCACATATTACGAGCGCGGTTCGACTTTTTGCTGTTTTTTTGCGACTGTGTGTTCAATTGTTATTTTTCTGTACGCAAATGTGTGCTTTTATCGGGATTTTTGTGCGTACTTCACACTCTCTCAAAAAGATTGAAAAACGGCTCAAAATCAACGTTTTTAGTCGGTTAACACATGTTTCCCACGTTCGTTTCCCTAGATACACACGCGGCGTGTTGAGTAGGTGGGAGTAAGCAATTGTGAGATTCGTTCATTCTCCGTTCACGTGTTTCCAATGTCTCCTTGCAACGTCACAATAGAGCAGTTAGTATTGTTCGTTTCTTGATACCTCATATTAAAGGGAGAGTGTTATGGCTGCAGGTCCTGTGCTCGTTGTCGATTTCGGAGCCCAGTACGCCCAGCTGATCGCACGTCGCGTGCGTGAGGCCAATGTTTATTCGGAGCTCGTGCCGCATTCCATGCCGGTCGATGAGATGCTGGCCAAGGATCCGCAGGCCATCATCCTGTCCGGTGGCCCCGCTTCCGTGTTCGAACCGGGCGCTCCGCGCGTCGACAAGAAGCTGTTCGACGCGGGCGTTCCGGTGCTCGGCATCTGCTACGGCTTCCAAGCCATGGCATACGCGTTGGGCGCGGATGTCGACAAGGCCGCCCTGGGCGAATACGGCAAAACGGAAACCACCATCGACAAGGCGGAGGGTCTGCTCGACGGCTCTCCCGCAGAGCAAAGCACGTGGATGAGCCATGGCGTGGCCGTCAAGACCGCGCCGGAAGGCTTCGAAGTGCTCGCCCACACCGAAGGCGCACCGGTCGCCGCCATGCAGGACGAATCCCGCAAACTGTACGGCGTGCAGTGGCATCCGGAAGTCAAGCACACTCCGATGGGCCAGAAGCTCATCGAGAACTTCCTGCACAAGTGCGCCGGCCTCGGCGATAACTGGAACGCGTCCAACATCATCGAGGACCAGGTCAAGAAAATCCGCGAGAAGGTCGGCGACGCCCAGGTGATTTGCGGCCTGTCCGGCGGCGTCGACTCCGCCGTCGCGGCGGCTCTGGTGCATAAGGCCATCGGCGAGCAGCTCACCTGCGTGTTCGTGGACCACGGTCTGCTGCGCAAGGGCGAGGCCGAGCAGGTCAAACATGATTTCGTCGAGGCCACCGGCATCAAGCTCATCGCCGTGGACGCCTCCGAAGACTTCCTCACCGCGTTGAAGGGCGTGAGCGAGCCGGAGAAGAAGCGCAAGATCATCGGAGAGAAGTTCATCCGCACTTTTGAGAAGGCGCAGCGTCAGGTCATCGAAGAGGCCGGTGCCTCCGGCAAGGAAGTCAAATTCCTCGTGCAGGGCACGCTGTATCCGGACGTCGTAGAGTCCGGCGGCGGCGATGGCGCGGCCAACATCAAATCGCACCACAATGTGGGCGGCCTGCCGAAGGACATCAAATTCCAGCTCATCGAGCCGCTGCGCACCCTGTTCAAGGATGAGGTGCGCGCCATTGGCACCGAACTCGGTCTGCCGGATGAGATTGTCTGGCGTCAGCCATTCCCGGGTCCGGGTCTCGGCATCCGCATCATCGGCGAAATCACCAAGGAACGTCTTGACTTGCTGCGCGAAGCTGATGCCATCGCACGTGAGGAGCTTTCCAAGGCCGGCCTCGACCGCGACATCTGGCAGTGCCCGGTCGTGCTGCTTGCCGACGTGCATTCCGTGGGCGTGCAGGGTGACGAACGCACCTACGGCTCGCCGATCGTGTTGCGTCCGGTGTCGTCCGAAGACGCCATGACCGCCGACTGGTCGCGTATCCCGTACGACGTGCTCGCCACCATCTCGACGCGTATCACCAACGAATGCCGTCAGATCAACCGCGTGGTGCTTGACTGCACTTCCAAGCCGCCGGCAACCATCGAATGGGAGTGAGCCCGCAGGCTTGACGCATAACGGAAGGGGCTTTCCACAAACTATTCTTGTGGAAAGCCCCTTCCGTTATGTTACGGAAACAAGTCCGCTCTCGTCAGACGGACCGAACGTCCTCCGATGTCACTTTTGCGTATCCGTCAAACAAGCATGCCATTCCACATATCCACGAAATTCGGTAGGGTTTTCGCCGTCGTGGCGACGTTCTTCACTTGGATGCCTTTGATGCGTAGGCCAAGCATCGCCGCGAATGTGGCCATACGATGATCGGCATAAGTCTCCATCACGGCCGGTCGAAGGCAGCCCGCGGATACGGGCGTTATCTTCAATCCATCCGGCAATTCACGAGCTTCTCCCCCAATACGCGTGATTTCATTGACCAACGCCTCAAGACGGTTCGTCTCGTGTCCGCGTAAATGGCCGATGCCGATCATATTGGTCGGTTTGTCGGCGAAAGCCAGAATCGCAGCAAGCGATGGCGCGATTTCACCGGCAGCGGTCAGATCGAAATCACCCAAACCGTTGATGGCATGTCCACCTGTGACTTCGCAATAACGGATGCCGTTCTTTTCCGGGAAAGACACTTGCGCTCCCATGCGTTCAAGATACCCCGGCAGCAAACCACCAGGTTGCGTGGTGGTTTCCGGCCAATGCGGCACACGCACGGTTCCGCCGGCGATCAACGCGGCGCCCAGGAACGGAGCGGCATTCGACAAATCCGGTTCGACCGTCACCTGCCCGGGTAGTTGAACCGTTCCCGGAGCGACTCCCCAGACATGAACGTCTTCATCTGCAATCGCATCCACACCAGCACTTTTAAGATCGGCCACCGTCATTCGGATATGCGGCAGGCTTGGAGTCTTTTTCCCCGTATGGTGCAGCTCAAGGCCGCCTGGCACACGCGAGCCGATCAGCAACAGGCCGGAAATGAACTGCGACGAGCCGGACGAATCGATGGAAACCACATTCGGCGTTTCGCGCACGGCCGAATCAAATGCGGGCGGAGTGATTGTGAACGGCAGACGGCCTTCTTCACCGTGGTATTCAATGGTCGCGCCCAACTGCCGCAAGCCATCCAACACCGGTTTCATCGGGCGGGCATATGCCTGCTCATCGCCATCGAAATCGACGGGACCATCGGCGAACAGCGCAAGTCCCGGCACGAAACGCATCACCGTGCCGGCAAGTCCGCAGTAAATTTTCGCATCGCCATGGAAGTGGCCATCCGCTGGCGGCGTCACCGTTACCGTCGTATCAGTTTCGACATCAACCTCACAGCGGACGCCAAGCGCACGTAACGCCTCCATCATCAGCTCGGTGTCACGCGAGCGCAGCAGCCCTACCAAACGCACGGGCTCCGATCCGAGAGCCGCAAGAATGAGATACCGGTTCGACAGGGATTTGCTACCCGGCACCACCACAGTGGCGTTGAGCGGTTTGCCGGCATACGGTGCCGGCCATAGGTTCTCTTGAAGTGCTTCCATGCGACCCATGGTAACCAAAACCTGCGGAAAAAGACGTGTCCATCTCGTCAGCGACATGCTGGTATCCATATGGGATGCAAACTATACAACTCCTTCCCCATCTGCCTATCATTGCGTGTAGGCGTCCTTTGACGACGTCCGTTCTTTTTCACCTCAATGTGGAGGAGAGCGAGCGCATAGAATGACATCGCCACAGCAACCACAGCCATATGTGCCTGTGCCGCACCCCCAACAACCGAATGCGGCCGTGCCGCAGCCGCAGCCCTACGCGTCCGCATCGCAGCAATATTATCCGCCTGCCGCTCAACAGCCTCAGCCAATGGCTCCGGTTCCCGTTCCGGCGGGAGCGGCGTTGCGTACCAAACGCGGTCTGCTCAAATTCGTGCTGCTTGGTCTCATCACTTTCGGCATCTACGACATTTGGCAGATGAGTGAGGTTGGGGAAACCTTGAACCTGATCGCCACGCGTCGCGACGGCAAGCGCACCATGCACTATTGCCTCATGTTCTTCATTGTCGGCTGGCTGACTTTCGGCATCGGCTGGCTTGTCTGGAACCATCGTCTCAGCGCTCGAATCGGCACCGAACAGGCCGCCCGGCATTTGCCGGTGACCGTGACGGCCGCGACATACTGGCTATGGAGCGTTCTCGGCACGTTGATCATCGTCGGGCCGTTGGTCTACACATACAAGATCCTGCATGCCATGAATGATCTGAGCGCCGACTACAACATGCGTGGCATCTGAGTTTCTTTTGTGCGCACAATCATTGAAGCCCGGAATTCCAAGTGGCAAAACCATTGGAACTCCGGGCTTTTTGTCGGGCTGACAGGATTTGAACCTGCGACATTCTGCTATATTCGGGCATGGCATGACTGAGCGTAGCCGGGTGTGAGCATTGTCAAGAACGTTGAAATTCCAACGTTCTTGACAATACGATACGCAGTGGTTCGCTTTGTTGAAATTAACTGTTCGCAACTGTCATCGTGTCGATATCGTGTCGATGTGGTCGAACCGCGCAGCCTTCCATCGGAAAATGAAAAAGGCCCCTCCCCCAGCATAGAAGCTGAGAGAGGGGCGAGTTCGAGTCTCACGTCAGAAAATTAATCACTGGCCGTCCTCGTCGGCCTTGACAGACGTGAGCTGGCTTACGCCGATGAGCGCGCCGACGAACAAGCCGATCGCGTTGATGGTCGTAACGAGTTCGCCGCAATGCGGCAGTCCCCATTGCGGGCCGACCGCACCAACCAACCATGCGATGGCCGGCAAGGCGATCAATGCGAGCCACTTGAGTATGTCGTATACCCTGCCCGGCAGCAGGTAATCGGATTTCGGACTATTGGATTCATCCATTTTTCACCTCCTTAAACATTGCGGCAACCGTCTCCACAACGCTTAAAGTCGTGGAAACGGGAGTTTCAGCGCAGGTACTGTCCGGGATAGATAACGTATGGGCTGCGGATGCCATTGCGTGCGGCAGCCGACTGCCAGCCGGATCCGTAGATGCTCCAAAGGCTTTCGCCGGAACGGACCACATGGCCTCCGACCCCGCTCGAAGCGATGGACACGGACGCGCCGCCATAGGTGACGGTCTGCCCCGGATAAATCCTGTTGACGTCACCGCTCGGCACACGCCAGGCGGACACCGGCTTCAGGCCGGTGCGTTCGGCTATGGCGCACATGGTGTCGCCGGAACGGACCACGACGCTACGCGAACCCGTGGCGGCCGTTCCGCCGGAGCCTCCGGCGAGGCGACTGTTGACGATCTGCATGACCGCCGCGTAATTGCCACCCAACGCCTGCCTGCGGGCCGGATCGTTGCCGAAGTCGCCGCGGATGGTGCGCGTGGCCAAGGCGTTCAGGTCGACCGTCGGCGCGGTCGTTGGCTGGGGCTTCGGCTTGACGTTCGGCAGATTCGCCGTGCCCTTGTCGTCGGGGTTCGCGTACTTGCGCCATGCCGTGCGGTCGCCGCGGAACTTGTTCAGGTCGAGTCGTCCGGACCAGCCGCTGAGGCTGCCGTTGGACGTGTACTGCCTCATCACCTCGCCGCGGGCGCCGATATTCCACGGCGCAGTCTGGTAACCGGTGACCATGTTCGTGGCGTACTGGGCGATCCAGATGCCGCAGTTCAGCTCGGTCTCCATGCCGGCGACCTGCCAGTACCCGGAGTCCATCGTGTAGATGATGGGGTTCACGCCGGTCAGGCGCTTGACCTCGCGCGCCCACCTGCGTGGCCATTGCTTGTCGCCCCATGCCGTGTTGTCCGCGGCCTCCCAGTCGAGGATCAGGACGCTCTTGTGCACGTATCCGCGCGCATGGTCGACGAAGAACCGGGCTTCGGTCTCCGGGTTGCCTCCGCGCGCGTAATGGTAGACGCCGGTCTCCTTGCCACTGTTGATGGCTCCGGCGAGCTGACGGTTCGCGTCGGTGTTGACGCCGTTGGACAGGCATCCGCCGTACACGCCGCCTGAACCCCATGTGGTGCCGACGATGACGAAATCGGCCGGCACGGTCGCGGTGTCGATGCCGCACTGCCAGTTCGAAATGTCGTATCCGTCCATGTCGGCCATCGCGGCTGGCGCGACAGCCATGGAGATGGCGACCGCGAGCGCGGTCAGTAGCTTGCGCCATTGTCGGCGTGGATTCATGTGCTTGTGTTTCGGCTTGCCTTTGTTGAGGATGTTCAATTCCTCTCCTTTCCTTTGTCCGTACCGTCCGCCTTGTACGGACGGTGTGGAAATCTTTTGAATCTTTCAATCTGTGTTCGCGATATGCGCGTCACGTATGTCTTGGATCATCGAGGTTCCGGTTCCATTGCCGCCCAGACCGTGGTAAGCGGCATATATTCGTTCCGCGCTTTGCTTCAACGGAATGCTCGCAACACCACCTGCATCGACCATCTGACGGTACAGAGCCTCGAGTTTGCAGAACAACAGTTCCCTGACGCCCTCATGCAGTGGATCGTGACGTTGGTCGACCTTGCTCAGAATCCAGGTGACGAACACGCCGCTGCCTCCGCTGCCGATGATGGCGATAACGATTGCGACGATGGTTTCCTGGCTCATTGGGAATCCTTCCGAAAGGAAAATCCCACACGTGGCTACCGTTGGAAGCCGCGATAACCACGTGTGGGATTTTGGAGGTTGAAATGTTGTTGGGAACGTTTGTGAATGAGGTCTGGTGGCCCTCCTGCGGGAAGCTCCGCGAGTGCACGAGGGTGGGCTACGAGTCGGCCTACCGCTGCCACATCCAGCCGAAATGGGCTGACGTCGACATGGAGTCGATCACCGCGAACGACATCGAGGAGTGGCTCGGCTCGTTCAATCAGGCCGGCGCCGCGCGCAAGGCGTGGGCCGTGCTGCGGGCGATACTCCGACTCGCCTATCGCAAGGGAGTCACCGACAATGACGTGACACGTCGTGAAATCAGACTGCCGCACCTGCGGCGGTATGAGCCGCGCGTGCTCGACGCCAGACAGGTAAGACGGCTGCTCAAAGGCTTCTACGGTCACGCGTTGGAAGCCTGGTTATTGGTCTCCGTCTGCGCGGGACTGCGCCGATGCGAGTCCGTCGGCATTGAATGGGCCGACTTGGATTTACGCCGGGGAACCGTGACCGTCAAAAGGTCAGTGCAATGGGTCGCTGGACATGAAACGGTCACCGACCCGAAGACCGACCAGAGCCGACGGACGGTCGCACTACCACGGTTCGCAGTCAAACGGCTCGCGCAATTGCGCCACGGCAGAACCGGCAGGCTGGTCGGCGATCTGAACGCCAACCAGGTGGCAGCTCATTACACGTCATGGTGCCAACGCATGAAACTCCCCTGCGTGCCGCCAAGGAACCTCAGGCACACCTTCGGCACTCTGGCAATCGCTGCGGGAGCCGATATCTCAGTGGTCGCACGACAACTCGGTCACAGCGACATCAAGACAACCGCCCGCTACTATCTCCGCCCCGATTTGTCCGTGCTGAGAAGTCTGCAGCGGGCATGGGAAAGACTCATCATCGGAGCCGCGTAGCTTTCCGTAGCCCTCGCTGCTACCTTTAAGTTTCAGGACACAGGATCGTTTGTTGGCGCCCTATATGGTGGATCCAACACGATTACCGTCAAGGGCAACATGCTGTATGTCGATTTGAGCTCTTTCAAATCAACCGTCGAAGTCTCGAACTATAGGGTCTGGTTATATCAGTCAGGGATACGTCCATCGGCCACAATTGGACTGGGATGTGTTGGATTAAGTCTTGCGGATCCGCGCTACAACAAGCAAGCGAATTGGAATCCGGATGGCAGTATTACGTTACTTGGCGGGGTTGGCAGGGAGAACATTCTGATGCAGCGTTTTTCCATGCCGATTCCTAGTGGAGTGACGTTCTCCTAGACAAGTGGCACCGTGATACAGCCTTCGACCCATCCCCCGTTTGCGCTTACTGTCATCTTTCCCGAGGAACGCAAGGCGATGGTGTGCTGCGCCACCTGCACTTCGACGCCATGCAATCCGATGCTCGAATTGGATACTGCGGCGCAATGCACCTCGAAAGCCGCCTCCAAACCGGCTGGGAGTGTGAAAAGCGGGGATGTCTCCCATTCTTTCGCCGCATTCCAGTCGCTACCGACTCGGATTGCGTGGAATGCGACGATCAACAGCTTGCCTACCAGCGCGGTACGGTAATTCACGTTCCAATTCTGGTTCGATCTGGTGAGGGTTACGGAAAGCTATTGCAGTGCCATCCAACAGCCGTGCGCCGTGGAGTAGGCGGATTTCGGGTCGCCAAGCATCTGCACCTTCCCGTCACGCATGACAAGCAGGCTGAAACCGCAGGACGGGAACGATATGATGCTCTGGTCGGCGAGCGGACGGAACGTTTCTGGGATGGTCTCATTCGCCGTCGAGTAGTTCTGCTGGCCACTGCCGTCGAACTTTACGTTGCCGTTGATCGTGACGATGCGTCCGACGCGACATAGAGTGAGTCTGCTGTTCGTGTATGGAGGTTTCCATGGCTGGGTTACGGAAAGCTATTCAGGCGAAAATGTAGGTCATCGTCCCGGAGAACGTGCCGCTGTTCTGCCCCGCGCCACAATTGGCATAACGGAAATTGCCATTCGTTTCCAGAATGAAATCACGCTGGCTGCCACCATCACGCCCCGACCACGTGCCATGCGTGACGACCGCAGGCCTCCAACCCTCCGGAATTGTACCGAACTGTCCACTGCCCCACGAGTCAGTGCTCGCGCTTTTCCAGTTGATGCTAATCTGCGCGATCTTGCCAGACTTCACGCCGGTCACGGTGCCATACTGTGATTTAATCAAAGTCTGGGTTACGGAAAGCTATTAAAAGTGGATTTCCACGATTCCGCCTGTGACAGCCACCTCGGGACCAACGAGCAGGTTGACGGTCCCGTCCGTCGCGATCGATACTTGGACTGACCGCTGCAGATATGACGGGTGAATGAATGGAATCGCCACTGTCGTCCCAGACGATAGTATGGCTCTGCCATTCAAAGCCTTAATCGCGTTCGGATTGGGTATTTTCCCGATTGGATAGATTCCTCCGTTGCCATTGCTTTTCCCAAACGGCAGGGTTACGGAATCCCACAGTTGGCTCATCGGAGGCAACTGCTTGACAAGCATGACAGGAGTTCCAGCGGTGATGCCACTGATCGGGATGCGGGCGATCGGAATCCATACGGTGCCGGAATTGTTCAGGATACTACCAGACGGTACCGTGGGGTCAGCCGCCGTGCCACTGGTGGCGGTGCCCTTCAGCACCGCGAGCGCGATCGTTTCGATGTTGTTCGAGTCTCGCGTGTATTTCACGCAGATTAGGTCGTTGCGGTTCCGTCCTGTGACTCCGCTTTCGATGGTGACGGTTTCCGCCGCGGTGACGCGTGCGTATCGTCCTTCGATCACAAGGTTGAGGACCGGGATGAGCGCTTTGTTTGCTGACTGCATGGTCACGGCGGGGAATTTGCCGTCGCTGCCTTGCAGCAGGTAGTTGCCGTTTCCGACCAGTCCGGCCTGCATGGCTCCTTGGTCGCTGGATGTGATGTGCGGAGCGCCGGCCTTGCCGGTGATGAGATTCATGGTCATGGTCATTCCTTCCTATCTGTTGTGTTGTTGAGGTATGCGGCGTAGGCGGCGTCCTGCGTGGCTGCCAGCGCTTTGAACGTCTGCCAGCATGCGGTACAGACGAGCGCGCCCTGTGCGACTCCGTCGACGGTGGTGTGGGTGATGTCGTGCCAGTCGCTGGAGGTGCGTGGGTCACCGTCGGCGAGGTATGCGGAGGCGTGGCATCGGTCGCAGGTGTATCTGGTGATGTTCGTGGTTCGTGCCATTGATGTTCCTTTCTCTTTCAGGCTGTGCGCTGGTAGATGTGTCCCGGAAGCGTCGTGCCGCATTCCTTCCAAGTGCCTCCGTAGGTTGTTCCCGGATTGGCCGTGGAAGTGGTCCAGTAAAGGGAGCCCACGGGGTGGGCGGCGATGAATGCCTGGCTCACGCTCATGCCGTTGTCTCCCTTGTCACCCTTCAGACCTTCAGGGCCTTGCGGACCAGTAGGCCCGGCGGCTCCAGTGGCTCCTTTGGGGCCTTGCGCACCGATGATGGATTCACGGGAAATCGTCTTTCCCGTGAATAGGCTGCCGGACTGTGAAACGCACTGCCAGACGATGCTGTATTTTCCGCCACCTGACAATGCGGTCGAATATTCGTTGGCGAGTGGTGTTCGGTTCAACCATTCGCTCACGTTCCCCGTGAAAGTGGATCCCACCGGATATTCGCCGACGAGGGATTTCTTCATCACGAGCGCCGGAAGGCCGACGTCGCCTTTAGCTCCCTGAACGCCCTGCGCTCCTTGCTTGCCTTGCGGGCCGGTGGCCCCGGTATCGCCCTTGTCGCCTTTGGGTCCTTTGATGTTGCCGATCAATAGTCGCGCCATGTGTCACCTTTCCGGGATGTCCACGTACAGGTTCCCGCTCTCGGAGTCCCAGACGAACGAGGGTGGGTTCGTGTTGTCCGGATAGTTCACGTACAGGTCGCCGTCGCCTTCCATGCTGAGCGTGAAGAAGCCGTTCGAGGGGGCGGATACGCCGCTGTCGCCCTTGTCACCCTTCTCCCCTTGCGGGCCCTGGATGCCTTGGGAACCTTGGATGCCTTGTCTGCCCTGGGGGCCGGTCGCTCCCTGTGGACCCGTGGGACCCTGCGGACCTGTGGAACCCGTCGGGCCTTGCGGTCCCGCCGCGCCGATCGCGCCGGCATCACCCTTATCGCCTTTCTCGCCGCGTATCCCCTGCAGTCCCTGCGGGCCTTCGGGACCGGCGACGCCTTGCGGCCCTCGCTCCCCGGTCGCTCCTTTCTCTCCCCGAGGACCGGTGGGTCCGGTCGCTCCGGTGGCCCCCTGTGGTCCTGTGTCGCCCTTGTCGCCCTTCTCCCCTTGCGGGCCCTGGTCGCCTTTCGGAAGCCCCAAATTCAAGGTTTTGTCGCTGCCGGCGCCCGTGAGCGACGCGCTTGCCTGTGCACCGGGGGCGAGCGTGTCCACCGAACCGATTTTCAGGCCGGTGATGTAGTCGCCTTTCGGCTGTTTACCCGACAATGCGTTGTTGAGCGAGTCGATGTCGTTTCTGGTCACGTCGGCGCTGAACGTCCAGGCGTCGAGTTTGAGGCCGGCTCCCGCGTAGTAGGCGTGGCCACCATCCCCGATGGAGGATTCTCCGCTGTTGCCGCCGGCGCTGGCACCTCCGGATTCGTAGGTGACGGTGAGCACGCCTCCCGAAACCTTGACGATCTTCTTGGAGATCTCGGCAGTGACGACGAGGCCCGTGTTGTTGTCACGACCCGTGACCAGGTCGCCAACGTCCGCGTCGATGCCGTCGGGAATGTCCACGTCGATGGTGCTGGTGTTCCGAAGCTCCTGGAATTTCTGCCTGCCCTTGTCCTCGAGCTCGTCGGCTTCGGCGTTGGACAACTCGTATGTGGCGGTGCGTTCGTCAAGGCCTTTGAGGGTCTGCGTGTGGCTGAACGTGCCGTTCGCGTCGGCGTACCAGTGGATGACGGTACGGTCCTTGAGTTCGCCCTTGCCCAGGCAGATGAGATGGTTGATCGGGTGCGCCGCCTGTTTGGCGGTGAAGTCGATGAGGTCCGAGTCGATGCTGTCGCCGATCGTGCGGACGGGCATGGCGCTCATGGATACCTTGTCGCCGTCATTACGCAACCGGAGTTTGAGTCCGCTTGCCCTGAGCATCTTGACCAGACCGCTGTACAGGTCCACGTACCGGTCGAACTGGCAGGTGGTCTTGTGGTCGGCGCTTTCGTCGGTGACGGTGAACAGGCCTTGCAATCCCGCACGGCTGACGAGCGTGCGCATGATGACGGGAATCGTGCCGGACAGGGTGAGGTAATCGTTGTTCCTGTCCGGTTCGATGATCTTCGAGGCGAGCACTCCATGCCAGTCGCGGCCATGCCATGTGACGGTGGACAGGCCTCCGTCCACGTCGACATCCGTGTCGTCGATGATGCCGCCGTACTCGGTGCCGTCGATCATGATGCGGCTCCCCGCCTTGAGCGCGGCGTCTTCGACCTGCAGGTCGAAGTCGTTCTCCCCGCTACCGAACGCGAGGTCGAGCGTGTATGAGGCGTGGCTCGCCACGGGTTTGCCTGTGGCGTCGGTGACGATCAGGTCCATGGCGGTTCGCTCCTTTCCTCGCAGACCGTCAAGTCGAATTGGAATCCTCCCGGCCAGCTGATCGGCTGTGTTCCGGGCGCGAGCGGTTGGAACACGTACCGGCCGGAATCCTTGCCCGACCCTCGCACGGCCTGCGCGAAGCAGTTTGTGGCGAGACCTGTGCCGCTGACCATGGTGACGGTCCTGACATCGCCGGTGCCGTCGATTTCCAGACGCGAGCCGGATGGCACGGTCACGTCGACCTCGTACCGGTTGTTTCCGATGATGACGTACGGTTGCGCGCATGGTCCGAATATCGTGAGCTTGACCGGCTGCGGGATGGACGTGTCGTTGACGATCTCGGCACCCAATGCCATGCCGGCGAAATCATGCGGATAATCATATGGATAGTCAAGGTCGGCGGTTCCGGAATCGTATCGCGGCGTGAAATGCGTCATGGTCGGACGGCGCCACACGCCATCGGCCAGCACGATGGTCAACTGCGTCTCGACCATCGTGGGCGTGATGGATTGCGGTTCGCTTTTCGTGATCCACGCTTTGGCTTCCCATTCGCCGTCGGCCACGAGCGTGCCCGGGTTCCCGGATGCCATGTCGGCGTCCGCGAGGCGGCGCAGTAGGTCGAGCGTGGCCGGAGAATCGTGGATCTTCACGGTGACTGTCGCCTCGCGTGCCTTGCGGGTGATGCCCGTCATGCCACGTGAGGCGAGGCTGTAGTCCCAGACGCGGGCGCGCAGTCCCGTGAGCGTCTCGCCGTACAGCGGCCCCTCGAAGCCGATGCGCTCACCTGTGGCCGCGCACACGTATTCAAGCGATTGCACTTCTCACCTTCCTTGCGAAGTCGCGGTCCCCTATCGTCGGCGTGTACCTGGCGATGATCGATCCGAGGTCGTCGTGCAACGATTCGACCGCCGCGATGAGTTCCCGCAGATCGCCGTCGCCGGCATTGGCGCCGGTGCCGGCCGTGACGTTCAGCCTGCCGGTCTTCGACCAGTCCGCGCCGTCGAGGCTCATCGAGGAGACGAGCGAATCCATGGAACGGCTGACCACATGCGCGGAATCGTCGATGCCCAATGCCATGCCACGTCCGACCATCACGCCGACCTCGTCGCGGAACACACGCGACGGCGAGTGGATGCCCAAAGCGTTCTTGGCCTTGTCCACCAAGCCCGACAACGCGTTGGTGATGCTGGAATACAACGAGCCGACCATTCCTGTGATGCCGTTGATCAATCCCTGGATGATGTTGCGTCCCGCGCTGACGAGCCAGCTTCCCGCGCCGGACACCGCGCTCCGGACGGTTCCGCCGATCCCGCTCACGACGCTCCCGACACGGCCAACCATGTTGCTTACGGTGCCGACGATGCCGCCCCAGACGCTCGACACAATGCTTCCGACGCCATTCCACAACGCGGCCCACACGCTCCGGATTGTCGAGCATGCGGCGGATACCACGCCACTGACCATGCCGACTCCCGCGGAAACGACGCCTTGGATGCCGCCCCACACTGCCGACGCGATGCCCTGGATGGCCGACCACGCGGCGCTCCAGTTCCCGTTGACGACCGCGAGCGCCAGTTGGATGATGCCTTGGATGACGGCGAGTGTGGTGCTGATGACTGTGGCGATGATGGTCCATGCGCCTTGTACGACGGTGGATATGGTGTTCCAGAGTCCGTTCCAGACCGTGCTGATGATTGTGACGGCGGTTTGGAAGATGGTTTGGATGTTCTGTATTCCTGCTTGCAGGAGTGGTGTGATGGTGGTGATGAATGTTTGGATGCCGGTGATGATCGCGGTGAGTGCGGTCATGATGATGGGGCCGATCGTGTTCCAGACGTTTTGGAGGACGGTGGTGATGAGTGTCCATCCGGTTTGCCAGATTTGTTGGATTTGGCTCATGGTCTGGGTGATGAATATGGCGATGGCTTGCAGGATTGGCTGGCATGCGGTGCTGATCTGGTTCCAGATTCCCATGAACCATGTGGCGAAGCTGTTCCAGAGTCGTTTGCCCGTTTCGGTTTGGGTGAAGAACCATGTCAGCGCGGCCACGACCGCGCCGATGGCCACGACAAGCATGCCGATCGGATTCGCATCCAAGGCAGCGCTGAATGCCAGCTGCACGGCGGTAGCAGCCTTGGTCACCGCGCTCCACGCCGATTGAGCTGCCTTGACAATATTGAACGAGCCGGCGAGTTGCTTCAGTGCTCCAGCCGCGCTTCCCGCGTCGGAGATCTTGCCAATCAAATCGAACGTGGCCGTAGCGGTCTTCTCCACACCGGAGGCAGTCGCGGAAATGGCCTTCAGTCCACCGGAAACTGTCTTCAGCCCGGCCGAGACGATATCCCAGCCTTTGACCGCGAGCAATGCAATGGTGATGGCTTTCAACGCGCCGGATACCAGTGCGCCGTTCTGCTGCGCCCACTGTCCGACCGACTGCAGCCAGCCTCCCACCGTCATGAGCACGCCGGTCAAAGTGTTCAACAGTCCGGCGAAGCTCTGCGCCGCGGAACTGGCGGTGCGCGCGCTGTCGTTGAAGCCGAAGGCCTGCGAGACCGCGGCCGCCAATACGGAAACCAGCGAGCCCAATCCGGAGATGACGCCGGTCAGGCTTTCAAGGAACGGCTGCAACGCGCCCGTCTCGATGAACGTGTTGACGAACGTCTTCGCCCATCCCGCCGCGTTCGACAACGCCTGCGCGACCGAAGCGACCACTCCCGCGAGCGCGCCGGCGGTTGTGGAGAACATTGTGGCGGCTTCGCCGCCATTGTTGAGTCCGCCTATGAGTGATGTGATTGCGTTCCAGAGGCCAGTGAGTTGGCTTTTGAGGCTGGCCGTCGCCGAGGCGAGCATCTGGAAGCCGGGGATGTTGGAGATCGTGTCGCCAAGGTTTTTGAGTTTCGCCTGTGTGGCGGGTATCGCGTTCTCGAGACCTTGTTGGAGTGCCGCTCCGACTTTTTGCAGGGTTGGTGTGACGGCTGCGGTGAATGTATCGATGAGTGGGATGGCTTGGTTGAACAGGCCGCGTAAGCCGTCGAGGACTGGTGTGGCGGCTGTTTCTCCGAGTCGGCTCAACGCGGCTTTCACGTTGGCCAGGGCGCCGGTGAATGTGGTGCCTGCGGATAGTGCGGCGCCGCCTAGGCCTTCCTGCATGGCGTCGGCGAAGGTTTGGAAGTCGATTTTGCCGTCCGAGACCATGTCGGACACTTCGGCGCTGGTCTTGTTCAGATGCTTGCCGAGCATTTGGAGGACTGGGATGCCGCTCGACATGAGCTGGAGCATGTCGTCGCCCTGGAGTTTGCCTCGGGCGGCGACGGAACCGAAGATCATGCCGATGTCAGTGAGGCTTCTGCCGCTGATCTGCGCGGTGTCGGCCACGGTCTTGAGGATCTTGGTGAGCTGGTCGCCTTCCTTGATGCCGGAGGCGGACAGGCTGGCCGCGACGGTCGCGGCGTCGCCCAATCCGAACGCGGTGCCCTTGACGGATGCGAGCGCGTCGTTCATGATTTCGGTGACGCTCGCGCTGTCGTGGCCGAGGCCTTTGAGTTTGGCTTGCGCGTTCTCGATGTTGAGGGCGCGGGTGAAGCCGCCTTTGGCGGCCAATGCGGTGATGCCGCCGGCGAGGGTGGCGATCGCGCCGGTGCCGACCTTGCCGATTTTGCCGAATGCTCCGCCGATCTTCGAGATGAGGGTGCTGGAGCTTTTCTTGGAGGCTTTGTTGACGGCGTCGCCGATGTCGCCTTCGATGCTTTTGCCGAATCCTTTGCCGGATGGTTCGACGTGGACGTATGCGACGCCTATGTCCTGTGCTGCCATCGTGTTTCCTTATTCGTAGGTTGGGATTCCGATGGCGGTCGGAGTCAGAGGTCGTCGTTGATGTGGAAGTAGGCTTTGAGCCGTTCCCTGTCCTCGCGTTGACGGCGGGTGAGGTTGTGCGTCGGGGTTGGCGGGCGGAGCGGGTCGTGCTCGTGGTCGAACCATGGGCGTTTGCGTTGTCCGGACAGCGTCCAGACCGCCTGTTCGGCTCCGTCGGGCGCGTAGACGGCGTTCTGCAACGCCATCCACGAGTGGCTCGTATGGTCTTTGAGGATTTCGCGGGTCAACGCCCAGGCGAGTCCCCAATCGACTCGTGGACGTTGGCCTTCAACCCATTCCCGGAAGCGTACGGGCCTGTAGATCTGCCCGTACGCTCGGATCCAGTCGTAGGCTAGTGCCGCGCGATTGTTGTTCCAGAGGTGGGCGAGGTAAACGCTTTTGGGTCCAGTCCGGATTCCTCGGCCCACGCCTTGATGGTCGCGGTGAGGTAGGCCATCGGACGTTTGGTCTTGCGCAGCACGTTCCAGAAGTTCGGCTGCATCGTCTGGAAGTAGGCGAGGAACGTGCTCACGCAGGCCGTGGTTTCCTCGTCGGACAATGCGGGCTTGCTTTTGATCAGGAGGATGGCCTGGACGAGTTCGATGGGCAGTTCCGCGTTGTTGAGGTTCGGCAGGTCGAGTTTGACGCCGGCGACCTCGAGGTGCACGTCGGGTTTGAGCTCTTCCGCTTCGGTCAGGTCTACGTCCACGACATGGTATTCTTTGTCGCTCATGTTGGCTCCGTTCTAATGGTTGGCGGTTGAATGGGTGTCCCGTGCGGCCGACCGCCATCGGCCGCACGGGAAGAATCAATGGGTCACTTGGCGTCTTCAGTGACGAGGCCCCATGCGTGGAACTGTTCGCCGTTGGTGCCCTTGAGCATCTTGAACGTCATGCTGAAGTTCATGATCTCGCTGGATTTCAGGCTCACGTCGTCACGGTCGCTCACCTTCGCGTTGGTGCCGTACAGGAGGAACGGACGGTCCTGCTGGTCGAGCGCGACCAGCACGAGGATCCACTCCTTCTTCAATCCGGCGCCCTTGATGCTGATGCCGCCGTCCGAATCGACGTCCACGTCGAAGTAGGCCGACACCACATCCTTGCGGCCCTCCATGGCGGCGAGCTGCAGGGTCCAGTAGCCCGGATCCGTGTCGGACAGCACGATGTCGCCGTTGTGGGCCTTGTAGTCGGTGCTGTCGCCCGGTTCCGGATGCAGTACGGCGCCGTCCTCCGTGGAGTAGCCGATCGGCTTCTTGCTTGCCGGCGGGGTCCAGGCCACTCCGGTCGGAGCCACGAACGTGCTGTCGCCCTTGGGGAACAGGAACAGCGCGTAGTTCTTGATCAGGCGCACGTTGCCTGCGGTGTTGCCGCTGGACACGTACCCGTAGTCGGTCGCGCCCTGCGCGGCGACGGTGGTTTTTTCGTTGTTGTCAGACATTCGTCTGCACCTTTCCGTTCTTCGCGTGTGGCGGCACGTTGTCTTTGGTTGTGTTTCAGTTGACGGTGACCTCGAGCAGGAGCACTCCGTACGCGCACACCAGCCTCTTGTCCTCGTCAGTCATGCGTACCGGCCCGGATTCGAGTGACGCGTCGATGAACGGCGCGACGGTTCCGAGCCCGATGATCTCCCTCGCGATGTCGGCCCACAGGCGTGCGGCCTTGTCCCAGTCGCCCGTATGGTCCTCTCTCATGCAGCGCACGCTCAGCCGCAGCCGCACGTACTGCGAGATTGGGGTGCTCATGCCTTGCATGGAGTCGGCCAGCGTGGCTTCGGTGAAGGGAGGTTCGAGGTCGCTTCGTTCGATGGTGTCGAACGTCACGTCCGGGAACAGTGTCCTCAGTTTGGGCAGGAGCAGGGGTTCCGTGCGCCGGGGAGTGACCGGGATGCTCATACGCGCATCCTTCCGAGCGTGTCCTCTAGCGTGCCGTGCGCCTTCTCCACCGGTGCCGGGCAGATGATCGCCACGCCGCTGCGGTTCTTGCCGTCATGGTCGCGGACCATGCAACGGTCATCCTCTACGGCGGCTTCGGCCGCGTCCCTCATGCGCGAGCGCAATGTCTCGTTTTTGAGGACCTGTTGGCTGAACGCCTTGCGGTTGAATACGAATCTGCATCGTTTGGCCATGGTTTATCCTTTTCGTTCTCCGACGGCGATGACGTCGCCGATGTGGCGTCCGTGGGTGTTGTTCCATACTTGCGGTTTTCCTTTGACGGGCAGGAGGATGCCTCTGACTTTGATCAGGTCGGTGGCTTGGATGCCGGTCGGTTGGCTGCCGCGGATGTGGATCGTGTATTCGATGGTCTGCGGGCTGGCGTTCTCCTCGGTCTGGTCGGTGGTGGAGGTTGGCGCGATCATCGCCTGGAACGTGCCGACGCGGATGGGTTTGCCCTGGATGGGGTTGCCGTCCGTGTCGGTGGTGGACTGGCCGCGCCACACTTCGATGGTTTCCACTAGGACGTCTCCCCCGTTGCCATGTCGACGCTGAACGCGCGCTGAGCGTTGATGCCAAGGATGCGTTTCTCGTCGTCGCGCAGCCAGAGATCGCCGGTGGGCGCTCCGAAACTGTATTGTTCGCTGAAGCTGCCGGTGGTCTGGTTCATCTGCGTGATGCCGCCGGGAATGTCGTACGGGTCGGCCTGCATGATTCTGCGGACGATGTCGCAGGTGATCTTCGTCAGCAGGCGTGGCCGTTCTTTTTGGAGACGTTGCCAGTTCGGGGAGCGTTCCTTGATGTAGTCGGTCACGTCCGCGAGATGCGTGTCGGCCTTCTCACGTTCCTCGTCGGTGAGTTTGTGCCACCTCTGTTCGAGGTCGACGGAGGTGGCGAACACGTCTGGTTCGACAGTCATGTCGGACTCCGTCAGGCGGTGAGCAGGACGAAGCGGTTGATGTCGCGGATACGGAAGCCGACCTCGATTTCGATTCGCACGGCGAACATGTTGTGCTCCCACAGGTTGACCTGCTTGCCGTCGATGGTGATGGACGCCTGGTCGGAGATGCTGGTCTGCATTCCTTCGACGGAACCCCATGCGGCGGAGGAGAATTCGCCGCACACGCCGAGGATCTCTGCCTTGGCCGGTCCCGGTGTCTCGGATACGGCGGGCACGTGAACGCCCTTGCTGATGTAGGTGCGGTTGCCGAGCACGGTGCTCACGTCGGAGGCGGCGGTGCCGTCGAGGAACAGGGGGCGTCCGTTGTTGTCGGTCGCCTGCCGGAGCACACTGCGACCCTGGGTGCTCAACGCCCAACCGTCCACGGTTCCATCCGCTTCGGACACGAGGTCGTCGGCTTTGTTCAGGTTCTTCCACACGTCCTTGCCGATGCTGACGGTCTGCGCGCTCTTCAGGGTGTCGAAGTCCGCACCCGGAGCGTCGACGAGACCCATGATGGTCTTGTCAAACGTGCGGGCGATGGCTCCCGGACCCTTCGCGACCACTTGGTCGTAGAGAGCGCCGAAGTCTCGGCGGAACTGGTTGGAGAACGGCATGATGACCGCGATGGTGTACGGCAGCATGTCCTTCTTGCCGAAGGTGACGCCGCTCTTCGGCTTCTCCGCACCCTCATTGACCCATGCGGCCTCCGGGTCGCCGATGATGATCGGCACGCGAGCACCGTTGCCGGGCAGTTTCATCTCCGGCACGAGCTGCATGAACGCGCTCTTGTATTTTGCGGTCTGCAAGATCTCCGCCTGGGTTTCAGGGGTGAGGTCTAGACCGTTGCTTTTTCGGGTCATGGACGGATCTGTCATGGTTTGTCCTTTCAAATGAATGTTGTTTGCTGGTTGGCTCACAGGAGCGTGTTGCTCATGGCGTTGACGAAGTCCTCGCGGCTGGAATGTTTAGCCTTGGCCTGTCCGGTGCGGGCGCTCTGGTCCGCAACCGTGCCGCGGGAACGCATGTCGGCGAACACCTTCATGAGTTTCTCGGCGTATTCGCCAATCTGCTTCTCGTCGTCGCCCGCGAGGACGCTCGGGTCGGTGATGCCGTGTTTGGCCGCGACGTTGGCGCGTATCGTGGAGAGCTCCTTCTCGTGTTCGGCCTGTTTGGCTTCGCTTTTGAGCTTCTCGTTCTCCTCGAGCGCCTTGGAGAGTTTCGATTCGAGGTCGGCAGTCTGTCCGGCCTTCTCCTTGAGCTCCTCGTAGTCGCTTTTCCTGCCGCGTTCCCTGCCGAGACGCTCGTTGATTATGCGGTCGACTTCCTCCTGGGTGAAGGTCCTCAGCTTCGCGTTGTTCACGTCCTTTGGGGCCGGAGAGTGCTGTTCCGGCTCCTGTTGGCCGTCCGCGCCGGTCTGGTTTTCTTCTGCCATGGTTGGTGGCTCCTTTGCTTGTTCTTGGTTTCCACGCCTGACGCCGGCGAGTTGACGGCCATTCTTGTTGGTTTCGCGCATGGCTGCGCCCCGCCCCATCGCTGGGGTGTGAAAGGTAAAAGAAAAGCCATCACGTTTCGACGTGATGGCTTTCTGGGATTCAGAGATTTCCCAGCGCTTTTCTTCGCGCGTATTCGGACCGCAGCTCGTCGGTCGACACATAGTCGCCGACGGACCAGCGCTTCTTTCCTTCGTTCCTGACCCATTCATATTCGTCCTGTGGCATGGAGATATCGCCATACTTGCGTTTGATTTCCGCAAGATGGCGCTCATCGGTGACTTCCTTCAAATCACCGGGCATAAACGTGAAACGGTCGGAACGATCCATAGGCTCAATCATAGCAGTCTCAGATAAACGATCGGTCTGCCGTCGGATGCTCCAAGCCCTTCGAAACGAAGAGCCCTTCCTCTCGGCAGAAGAATTTCGTATTCTCCCGGATGCTGAGTGATCGGCTCCACATACACGCCGGCGCTTCCCGGCGGTACCAGGATTCTTGTGGCGATGCGGTCTTCCCCATCAACGTCAATGCCTCCCTCCTTGATGCTGGTGGCCATGTAGCCGATGTGTTCGAAGGTGCGACCGGTATTCAAATCGAAAAGCGACTCCATGTCGTTGACGTGGAACGTCGACAACCGCATCTGCCTGTCGACCGTGAAACGTTCTCGGGTGATATGGTCGGATATCGCTTCGTCGATGCATTCGACCTGATGGATGACGTCTTTCGACGGGTTTCGTCCGCCGAACAGGTAGCCGTTGATACTTTTGTAGCTGTCTCCGGTCCAATCCATCAAAGCCGCGATCTTCTCGTCGTTGGAGAATCTATCTCCAGGCATCCTGACGCTATAATCCGACAATCTCGATAGTTCGGAAGCGCTGATTGGAATCGATTTGCCGCTCCATCGAATCGTCGGTTGGGCAGTCACACCATCATTGACCTCATCGTGATAGATGCGTCTCAATTGGGCTAGCGTGTCACGCCAGTCGCCGTCATCGCCGGCCGCAGCCTTGGCTGCCTGGTACATTTCACGATACTTGTCCGGATCGTATCCTTTGAGTTTGCTGCTGCCCCAGCTTGGCACGATGTCGCAGTCGCAGTCCGTATGGTATTGCATCTGCCGTCCGGCGGTGTCCTCGCTCAGGTAGGCGAAGCCACGCGAGGCGAGCATAAGGCAGAACGCGCATGTCTTAGCCCCTCGCGGCACACGCGCCCAGCGAGGCTTGGTGGGATCGTTGGCCACAGCCCTCTGCATGGTCAGCCGCCCGACGGTCTGAATCAGATTCTGCACGTATTCCAGCGCCTGCTCCTCGTCAGCGAACGTGGGCCACAGGTCGTCGATGGTTCTTCCGGCGTTGTTGTGAACGGCTCCGTTTTCATCTGGAATGACATCCTTGTAGTGCAATCCCATGAAGTCAGTGTTGTTGAAACCGCCTTCCATCTGCCAGACCGCGCGGTCGGCGGTGATGGAAGGCGGCTCGTATTCCGGCATATCGATTCCGCCGTACTGCGCCCACAGGTCGCGTACGTGGCCGTAGTAGTCGGATGCGAGCCTGCTGGCGGCGTCGGCATACCGGTTGATCTCCGCTTTGATGAGCTCCTGGCTTTCACCGTCCCAGACGAGGCCCGAGACACTGTTGCCGGCCTCCTTCTGCAGGCGGCTCATGGTGTCCGTGTAATCCTCGTACAAATCATTGAGGTCGAGTTCAAGCCTTCTGCGTCGTTCCGGCGGCAGGTTCAGACTGTTCGGGCTCATTCATACCGCCTTCCCTCGCCGCCGTATCGGTCTGCTGCTCCGTCTGTTGGCGCATGCCTCGAATCTGATCGAGTACCTGACCGGCCTGGGCCTTGCGCTGGTCGGCCTTCAGCCGGACGATCTCGCTTCGGCTCAATCCGGCGCGTGTCATGCCGACCTCGCTGTTGGCGAACGA
>OLGD01002261.1_pt1 | contig 22918 bp, 21 predicted proteins | sample 1605311 | NCBI WGS metagenome assembly OLGD01 (sample SAMEA3888917, study PRJEB22519) | human gut metagenome | biome: human gut; feature: human-associated habitat; material: faeces | place: Denmark | collected 2010
AAGAACATACCACACTGTCTGACTCAAATCCAGATGGCCCTCACTGGGCGCATACGTATTTTTGAACCAGCGCCTGAAGCCAAAAAAAAGCCTCCTCCGGCAATTCTTCCGCCGGGTAATCCAAGGAAGAAATTTTTTCTCCGGACAGAAGCCTCCGATAGAGAGCTTGCATCTTGAAACACTGCAGAAAATACCTGTTCTTCTTCTGGCTTCGCGGGTACGGCTGCAGGTTCCGTTCGATTTGGTCATTGGCCCGCATGTAGGCAAGTCCAGCATCGGCAGAGGCTGGATCAAAGAGGACGTACCACAAATAGCTGTTATTCAAATCCTGGGCAATATCCGGTTCGGATTCCAGCTTTTGCGCATGGCGAAGAGCCCGCATGAAACAGACCTTCGCCGCGTCTCTATCAAAACCGGGACTCCCCGACAGGAAACCGTAACAATGTGCAAGTCCCATCGTGCCGTAGTAGCGCATGAGCAGATCATCATCCTCAAGACGCTCAAGTTCGTCCTTTAATATTCCCGACAGTAGACGGATCGAATCGAAATCCTCAACGTCCTGCAGATCGACGAGTTCTTCGATCTCAAGGCGTCGGAGCTGTTTTTCAAGATGAAGACTCTTTGCTATTTCTTTGGCTTCTCCGTTGAATTTCAAAGCATCTGCCGTGTTGCCCATATGACAGTACATGGAACTCTTCAGCATGATGCAAAGCAGATATGATTCAGGGGCACGATCCCGTGAAAGCTGAATAGCGTCCATATTGGTCTGCAACCGGGCAAGCATGATTTCCCATCGGTTCTGATTTGTGTGCCGGGTTTCATATTCCAATTGTTCCAATCGTGCTTTCGCATCCCGGAAAGTCAGAATGACAAGACCTTTTGCCTCGATCTGTCTGCGAACTTCCTCCAAAATTGCATCAAGATCGAAGGCAATGTTTAACGGGACGGAATTCCATTCTTCGGAATGAATTTTGGAACTTTCCGGAAAGAAAAGAAATGCATTGGAAAAGCACAGAGCGAGCGCCTGTTGCTTTTCTTGTGTTTCCACGGCCTTGAGATGCCCAATTTCTACCGCGCCGGTGGACAGCAGGCGTAGCCGGTTATACGCCGGGAGGTTGCCTGATTTGCGCTGGCAAGCAAGGTAGAGAGGCAACATCAAACTGCGTCCGATAAACGGTGGCAGATAAGGATTCTGTCGGCAACGCACAATGCAGCGATACTTCGGATTTTCACCGAAAAGGGCAAGATACGGTTCCATCCAGTTTTCGATCTGAACTCCAGCGGAATCCCCGATCAAAGGCAGACGGTCATTGTCCACAAGGCGGAATGGCAGAAAAAAAGCATCGTCCCCTGAATACACGGGGATAAAACCGTCAGTCTCCAGCAAATCTGTCAGACGTTTGCGCGTGGCGACTTCACAGCGTGCGAGAAACGGATCAGCGCTGCTCCAGAGTTTTTGTGGCAGACCGGCAGCAGTTGGTATCGCAAAAATTTCCTGTTCCTTGAACTTTTTAAGGGAATGCCATTCCTTTGCGGAAAAGATGAAGTCAAGGCAGTTCTCTATTTCTGCGGATGGCTTCAAGTACCAGCGAACAATCAGTTCAGCGAGACATTCCAGTCGGCAGTCTTCGGAGTATCTTTCCGTCGCATCAGATACAACAGCAATCAGCCTGTCCCCGGAGAGAAAAATCAAATTCTCCGGAGCGGTCCTTGCCGTCTGCTCGACCTGTGCGAGAGGAAGAAAAGCCATAAATCACACTTGCCGTTTTTCGAGGATGATGACTGAACGGTTCGCTGGATTCCTCAATGCGCATTTCCCATCGAAGGATTCAAGATCCCGCACGATGCAAAAGCCATCGTGAACCGTGGACAGAACATTACAAGCCTCGGAAACAAGCTCCCACGAATCAAAGGTGTGGGAGACATCTCTCTGGTCTGCGGTATAGATATTGACACGCAAAGTCTTTTCTCTCGGAGAGAATACGATGGAGACAAACTCATCGTACCCGTATGGCGTACATTCGGCAATAAAATCCTGCTTTTCATCCCCGGCCGCGAGTGCGATTTCTTCCTCCTGCCACAACGGTGGCAATTCGATCCGGTTAAACCAGATGGCGGTATCCGATTCTTCCGTCAGTTCCGCATCATCAAGCTGGTCAAAGGCAGCAAGTTCCTCTTTCATATACTGAATGCGAGGATCATCCGATATCGTAATCGGAAGTCCGGTTTTCTCCAAAAGCTCGGATTTGAGATCCCGGCCCGTCATGAGATGTTCCCAGAAATCCCAGGCATCGGAACAGTCTGATGCTGGCAATTCGCCGATCAGCCAGCTCTTTTTCAAAGTTTCATCCTGGAGGGTTCTGGTATTCCACGCCTGAAGAGTGTTGAGATACATTCCTCCATCGAATTCGGGTTTGAATTCTTCGTCCGTGGCCGGGAAGTCGTAATGGGAAAAAGTCATGACGACAAAAGCGTCTTCTTCCCAGCGGCGAAGCAGGACGACATAAGTGATTCGGTCCAATTGACTCAGAAGACGAATTTGCCCCTCTTTGAGGTTTGTGTCAAAGGGATTCTGCGGATGGAGTTTCACCGATTTCCCTGTCCGCACATTCTGGGTCTCATCGAATCCGGAGACCGTACTCATTCTCTTTTGGATCTTGTAAGAGCAAAGAAAATGATTGGTGTTTGTCTCGCGTTTCATATTCATGTCACTCATCGTCAGTTCTCCTCTCCCGTTGAGTTTTCCATTCCTTCATTCACACGTTGTAAGAGAGGAAAAGCTCTTTTTTCCGGTCTGATTTGCTCCATCATCAAAAAAATAAGAAAATCACTGGCTCCGGAGGCGGACATCGCCTGCAAACACTCTTTGGGGAGCGTCTGAATTTGGGGAAGGATGACATTGTTGAGCCGATCATACAATGGACTGGTGGAGGACAAGCCGACAAATTCCTGAAGCTCTGGAATCGCTATAGACACTTTTCTCCTGAACAGTGTCGAGAAACCGGTCAAATAAACAAGAAAAATGGCCGCATTGTCATTGGGCAGCAAATTCTGGAAACAGTTCCGCAGCAAAACCTCATCAGTTTTATCCAGCTTGCTACCCTGGGGAACCACGGACTTATCTTCAAAAACGTCCTCCAGCGTCCCAGAATCCTCATCATCCGGTCCAACAGGAGTTTGAAGAGAAGTCTGTTTTTCCCATATCTGATGGAAATTATTGCGCAAAAAGCGTTCTGCGATTTCATTGATGATGCCTTGAAAACCCAATAGTTGACCACGTATAATTTTCAAAGGCGGATCATCGCTTCGCTGAATACATTCCCAAGTATGATCCTTATAATTCTTGGGGCTTGTCGGAGAATTAGCCTTTTCTATAATCCCGCAGTCAAATTCATGAGCCCAATTAACGCGGTAATCCTTGGGATTGACCGGAGTATCTGATGTATCGTCCTGCTGTTCATTGCCGGAGTCATCTTGCGCGACGAAATCTTGTTCGCCGGACTCCGTGTCAGGTTCCATATTTTCCAAAGAAGCGTCTTCATCATCGTCTTCTGAGGATTCATCCGTTTTATAAAACAGAGAATCATTGGGCAATCGTCCTGATTGGCTCGGAAGAACATCTTTCTCCTCGCCGTCATCGTTTTTTATTTCAACGCGATAATCGGGAGAAAACAATGAATCAAGTTGAGTCCCTATAACAGAATGGAATTTTTTCTTGAATGCTCGTGAGACCTCTACCATTAAAATTTTCTGATGCTCAGCGGGACAACCGCAGATGGAGCAAATTGCTTTCCACTGATCCCAAGCGATCAATGCTTTCTCATTCCAATTTTCATTATGATTAGTCATCAAAGCGGATACCTCCCTTCCGAAGCCAGGCCTTTAACTCATAAATTTCGTCTTGCTCCAAGCGAGGCTTATATTCGTTCTGTTCTATGGCACGTTGCGATCCTGCTGCATCAACAGCACTGAAAAGATAAGGTCTGATTTTGAAAAAACTCGGCTTTTTTTTCTTGCCAGGGGCAAAATTCCGGATCGGGAATCCCGATTTGTGGGAATGAGAACCGAGCAACATTGGGACTGTTTGATAAAGTGATGTAAGATTCTTCTTTCCCAGGCAAACGGCCGGGTGATACTCTTCATCATTTTTCGAGACAAAACCATGAACGGCTTTTCGCCACAGAAAATTCTTGATTTTCCACAATGTCCCAAAAGCAAAATAGTTGACAGCGTTAAACAAGCTGGCATATCGTTGTTCGTTGATATCCATTTCAGGCCCCTCATCTGAAGTTGAATGGCAAAATTAAAGCGGCCAATTCAAGTGGTGCGTATTTGCGGCTAACATGCTCGCGCAAAATATTAACCCGGTTACCGAGAGCAGGGATTTCAACAGCACACTGTTCCACCAGCTCTAAATATTGCTTTTCTCTTTCCGGCTGGAGGAGAACAAGGCTGCCAAGAATTACAGCGGCGATAACATGCAGGGTTCCTTCTCCGGTCATAGCAATGTCGTAGGCCTTTTGAAGATGCAGGATCTTTTTATCCGGGGCAGCGACAAGCAAGGCACGATAAAATTCAATCATCTCCCAAGGATGTCCCGCACCAACGGACCACTTTTCAGATGAAGCCAAATATGCATTGCGTTCTTCGGGTGTTGACGCCATACCCGTGAGATAACGCAACAGAATATGGTGGTGATACTTTGTTTTATCTTCCGTTGACACTCCGAGACGGGGCGCAACGTTCACGATTTCACCGCCAAAGTATTTTTCGGCCTCCCTTCGAAAATCATCTGTCGAATCCGGCAAGTGGTCCATCATGGATGTCAGAAGATAAGCTGAGGTCTGAAGGACATCCAGGAAGGCACTGTTTTGATCGCTTAATCTCCCGAATGTATCGATGGCCTGCCTGAAAAATGGGATCGCATCAGCATTTCTTCCCAGAAATGCCTCATGCTGACCATAACTGGAAAGCAGACGTCCATAATACTGAAGACCGGGGACTTCGGGACGACGGTCTCTCCAGGGACTCAATATTTTTTTTGCACTTTCAAAATCGTATTCATCTGTATACGAGACCGCCAGATTCAACGCAGCATTGCAGGTAAGGGGTGCATCTTCCTCGAAAAGATCCTCGGACAACCGGATGAACTCTTCCCGCTGTGCCGGGTGGGTTGCCACACTTCCCCGATGATTTTCCTCGGCGAGTTTTGCCGTAAGCCACATTAAGCGCAAACGGGGCGGTAACTCGCTTTCTGATGGCGCATTGCATGACAACCAGCTCACCTGTTTCCCGAGCAAAGTCATATCGATTGCTTTGGAATTCAAGTGCATTACTGTATAGTCCAGATAATTCTTCCATACAGCAGGAGCTTGTTTTGCCATTGCCCCCAGATTTTTCAGCAATGATTTTTCAAGAGAATTCGTCTGTTCCGGCGCGATTTTCAATAATTCGGTCCAATCGTCCGGGGAGATGACATCCTCGTGTTCCATCGTGTCGATACAGTGACGCAGGAAATACGGCGAGGACCCAATCAGGCATGAGCCTTTCCACCCAGACTCATCCAGGATTATCTTCCCATTTGGACTTGACCAGCAAAATGCCACGGCATCGACATATCCGTTCCAGGGATGATCTTCCTTCCTGATGATGTGGGGTTCGATTTCAAACGACTGGCTCCTCTCGGGGAAGGCGCGAGACAAGTGAAACAAACAGTCATCGCAGGTTTTTTGCAGCAGATAATCGTTTTTTGCCGCAGCTTTGCCGCGTTGTTCCGCATAAATTTTCAATTTTGTCTTGCCGTTAATGGGCAATAACCGCAAAATAAGATCAAGAAGCGTTTCGATGCAGGAAAACCATTGTTCAGCATGGATTCTGTACAGCGCATTGACAGGAATCCCAATAATACCGCATTTGTGTGATAAGAGGACTTTCTGCATCGCGTGGACCTCAGAAAGCAGGAGATCGGCAGAATGGCAGTAGTCCCGACAGGGCGGGAGCTCCGTGTAGTCAGGCACTAACAATGCAATCATTCGTCCCAGCGATATGTCGGATACATTGTTGCCAAACGCCGTTTCCTTAAAATCCGTCCCCGTTTCGTCAAAGAGAATCGTCCATTCAGTTGCCGCAGGCAACTCGGGAATACTGTTACAATGAATATGCTCCAAAGAAAGCTCGTGAGTTGGGACAACAAATTCGGATTCATCTTCTGGCTTTGTGAAGGACGCTGATCCACTTTTTGAAGTCATGTTAATCTTTTTTGTAAGTTCAACTTTGTCCTTCATTTTTCGGATCATGGCAATCTCATACTGAGAGAAGCCCTCCTTTGCCATTTTGCGCACTAACTCGGAAAGTTGCTCTTGGTTTAAATGGCAAGCCTGGGTCTTGTACTGAACGAGTCTTTCCCCACGTGTTTTGCGGCGCTCCGCATCAGCCAGAGCCTGAGGATAGAATTTCCTTATTTCATCCATACAGGCATTAAGTTGCTTTCGTCCACGCTTTCCCCAAGTTGAAAGCCGAGTTATTTCCCCAAGCAGGAATTTTTGAGACTTTTGACTTTCTTCTGGGATGTCCTGACCTTCATTTTCGCTTATTTCATCGTTATGCTCAATTACGGCCTGATCAAATTTTTGGTAAAGGTAGGCAAGTGCGTTACCACCAAGCGCTTTCGCTTTCGTCTTTAATGCATCGAATTCCAAACTGTCACGAGTTTTCCCCGCCTTGGCAAGCGTGATGGCTTCTTCCGCTACGGCGAAACATTGGTCCCTCCATTCCTCTGCAGCCTTCAGAAAATCATTCATCTGCTCAGATGACAAATCAACCTCCAATGCCTGCCGGAGACTGGAAATTTTATCCGCCTTCTGATAGAGGACGGCGTTTTTGAGGGCCTCGCGCGCGTGATCAAGTTCAGTCTGGTTCATGTTTTTTCTTCTAATAAGCATAAATTCCACCAATTTAATATACACCCGTTGATTCATATTTTCAAGTTATTTCATTTTTGGACGTTGTTGTTACTGATCTCAATCCCAAAAAGCGTTCCAAATGGAGGTAATAACACAACCGACTCCAATCGCGGCCACAACAGGAGCTGCCACAATACAGGCGGTTCCAAGGGCCGTCCCGGCAATCGCTGTGCCAGCCACCGCTGATGCGACAGCCGTTCCAGTTACCGTTGCCACCGCCGCAGAGCCCGACCCGGAGAGCGCCCCGCCAGCCGTATCCTTGGCAATGCAGCCCAGCGCTTCCCCTGCATCTTTTTCACCGTTTGCCAGCGCTATGGTATTCGAGATTACCGAAATGCCTCCTGCAACCGCGCCACCGACAATGCCTCCAGATTTGGCTGCCATACCCGCCGCCCGTGCCAGAGAAACCTGTTTTGCCGCACCGCAGCTGCGCGCCAGCGATTTGGTTGTGTCCGATGAAATGCCGGTATCCTGCATCCGTTTGGCCAGACCATGTTTCTCTGCATAGCGGTTGAACACTTTCGCCGTTTCCGAAGTCCCTTTCAGCGTGACAGAATTATACTGGCCATCTTTGACCCTCCGGACCGTATCGCCGATGCTTTTCGCCGTATCCTTGTATTGAACACGCTGGACGATCTTGCCGCCTTTTGTGACGGTGGAATCGACCGCATGGGCCGTCCGGGACTTCACCAGTGTTTCATACAGTCCGTTGAATGGATTGAGATTGGTCTTATCCGCCCCCATGATCTCCAGAATATGCCCGTTAAGATTATTGCACCCGCCAGCATTCCGAATGGCACGAATCTTGACCGTGGCCTCATATGCGTGTTTTGCCGCATTCCCGACATTCTGTTTCACCATTCCCTTACTCATAATATGACCTCCGTTGTTGTGTTTGACGTTGTTTTGAACGATGCTCATTTTTGTGTTTCTCATAATTCCTGTTTCCTTTGTTTTTTATCTACTGCTTATAATAGTTGGCAGCCGCGAATTTCCGGAGGCTTTTCTTTTTTTCTTTTTTTCAAAGCGCAACCGAAAAAATGCCGCCGTAGGTTCTTACAAAGAGTAAACCGAGCCAAGAAAACTATTGAGGAGATTAAAAACATGGGAAACAAACCGCATTTTGCCAAGACTGTCATAATGAACCGCGCCGTACCCGGATCAGGGAAAACTTCTCTCTCCCGTTGTATCACAGATGCCATCCGCGCGGCAGGGCTGACCATTGCCAATCATTCTACTGACGATTTTTTTATGGAAGACGGACGCTACTGCTTCGACCTGACGAAACTGGCAGTCTATCATCATTGGAACTGGCTCGGATTCCAGCAGTCACTCCGTAGTGGAGTCGATGTGGTGATTTGCGACAATACGAATCTGCAACCGTGGCAGACTGCTCCATATACGGACCTGGCGCGGCGATATGGGTATCAGGTCATTTTTCTGAATCTGACGCCTCGTGAACTGTGGAAACATGTGGCGGCCCAGCAAGTGACTCCGGAAAAGCCCGATGCACACGGAGTGCCGGAAGTCCGGCTGGCTGAGTTTATTCGTGATTTCAATGAATATGACGAACTTCTGAATCCGTCCGCTGCAGTCGATCCTGCGAGACATCACCATTATATATGGAATCAGAGGAATCTGTGTCCGGAAGTGGCAGGTCCGTCATCCCATTTTGATCTGGATCATCTGGTGACGATCCGTCCGGATGAATACCATGAGGTGAAATCCCATATCGGCGGGGATTTTCTGAACCTGATCCGCAAGAGTGCATAAACCGGAAAGGACCTGCGTTATGTCGAACAAAACGAAAATTACCGGAATCCGTCTGAACGGCTGGGGCATTCTGGCACTGGTCATAATCGTGTTTTTCTTCTGGGAACCGCTGCTGATTATCGGCGGAATCCTGGCTGTCGGCTGGTTGATTTATCGAAATCGGACAAAAATTCAGCGTTTTTGGAACGAAATCACCGAAAAAAACTGAAGTCCACCTCTTACAATGAGCGTACCCCAAAGTGGGGGATCAGAAAAATAAACGAAGAAGACAATGTAATGGAGGAAAAAATGATGAACGAGAATGCGAAAGAAATGAACGACAACATGTTTGACCTTGCGAACGCGATGCCGCACTGTCCTGTGGTACTGGTCCTTGACACCTCGCACAGCATGTGGGGACAAGGTCTCACCGACATGATGGCCTCGCTCAAGGCGTTTTATAAAACGATTGCCGACATTCAGTTTCTGAATGCGGAGGTGGACATCGCCGCCGTCAGCATGGGAGACAATCTCTGTATGCTGGAGGAGTTCACCCCGCTTCATTCGTCTGACCTGCCGAACCGCAGCATCCGTCCGAAAGGCGATACCCCGATCGGTGCGGCCCTGGAACTTGCCCAGGAAGCCCTCCAAGCTCAGATCAGTCGTTATCAGGCCGCCGGGATTGCCTTTGTGACGCCTAATCTGATTCTGCTTTCCGATGGGAAATCCACGGATGATTTTCAGGCGGCGGCCGAACACATCAACAGTGCCGTGGAATCCGGAAAGCTCATCTGCCGTGCCATCGCATTAGGACAAGATGCCGACATGGATGCTCTTGCTTCAATCGCCGGACGTGATCGGGTCATGATTCCCAACTTCGGAGGAATGCGGCAGACATTTGCCCAGGTCGGACAGATCGTCTCGCAGACCTATGAAGAGGAAGCGCAGGAGGTGATCACCGAACAGGCGATGCCCGTGGATCGGCACATAGGAGCGGAGTATCTGCTCGACGGGTCCAATATTCTTCACTGGGACGAATACCGGACCGGCATCTCGCTCAAACATCTACTTGCCATCACAGATCATCTGAAAAAGGCGGGACAGCCGTTTCAGGTGTTTTTTGACGCGACTGCTCCACATATTCTGAAGAAAAAAGCGCCGCAGGAGAAACGACTATGATGACACCGCACGATAACGCAAAATGCCCCCGTTGGACCGGCTTTGCTGCCTCGATTCCAGGAGGCGGCCATATCCGCCACGGGATTCCCTGTCAGGATGCCTCCGCCGTGATGACCTCACCTCGACCGGCAGTGATTGTATGCGATGGTCGTGGCAGCGCAAAACTCTCCCACTTCGGGGCTCAAGGTGCGGTGGACGCATTCCGCTTTCAGATGTCCATCCTGGACCCTTTTTTGGTCAGCATCCTCGATGGAGAAGAGGAAAAGCCGGATCAGTGGATCAAATTTTGTCGGATCATGTACCGCACGCTCATGCAGGTGAAATACGACCTCGCAGAGAAGCATAATGAAGAAGAAAAGGAATTCGACTGCACTGTCGCGTTCGCCATCGCCGGAGAAAATCACATCGGATGCTTCCAGGTCGGCGATGGCTCCATTGTTCTGCGGCAGAACGGAGTCTGCAAGACGGTTTTTCTTCCTGAAAAAGGCGAGTATGCCAATCAGACCCATTTTCTGCGTCCGGGCGGGGAAGAACAGATGAAATTTCAGTATGCCTTGCTGGATGCTGAAGTAAATTCTGGGATCGCAATCACCTCCGATGGTCCCGAACATCTGATGTTCCGTCTTTCGGATATGACTCCCGGCAAGATCTTCGACATGTTTCTGGAGGATCTGCGCAAAGAAGAGTTGTGCAGGCAGGATCTGATGGATTATCTCACCCGCCGTGAATGGGCAGATGATCCGCGCGGTTCTGATGACCGCTCGCTTGCGCTGCTTGCGAAGATCGGCGATGAGCCAGCCGTGGAACCGCAAGTCCTCGACGCATCCGAGCCTGTGTCCGAAACCACTCCAGTGACCAAAGAAGAAATGCCTCCGGAAATCGAAGCGAATCCGGGGAAAAAAGCCGATGTCAGTCCGGAGGCCCCGCAGGAATGTAATGCGGAAACTGAGGTTCAGGCCGAAGTTCCGATAACACCGGCAGAGGCTAAAAAAAAGGAATCCCATACTGGACACTGGCCGCAGTGAGCGGTCTGGCGCTGGGGCTTCTGGCCGAAACGACCTGCCTGTTGAAACAGCACCAGACAATCTCGCGGCAACAAGCGGAGATACTGTGTCTGAGGCAGAGACTTGCGCACAAGAAGCAGTCGGAACAGGTTCTGCCGGAACCGACACAGCCTCAGCCGAAACAGTCCGATGCTCCGGCCGTAAAGGGGAAAGAACCGGAACCGACACAGCCTCAGCCAAGCCAATCCGATACTCCGGCTGTGAAGGGGAAAGACCCGGAACCGATGCCGCCGCCGAAACAGCCCGATGCTTCGGCCCAAGGGAAAGGGTCGGCTGTCGCCCCCGGAACGGAAGGAAAAACCTGCCCGGACAACAGCGAAAACCGGGTAGGCGGAAACATTCATAAGGAGGACATCCCACATGAAAAGTGATGATAAGAAGAAGCCGACAACCGTGGCAAAATATGCCAATGTTCCTGTGGATGTCACCAATCCTTCTGTCAGATGTCCTGTAGTGCTTCTATTGGACACATCCAAAAGCATGGCAGGACAGCCGATCAAAGAACTCGAAGAGGCCCTTTGTCAATTCATTTCAGAAGTCAAGGACGATGTGGCGGCTGCGGCCAGCGTGGAACTTTGTATTATTACCCTGGACGAAAAGGCAACCGTTCAGCTTCCGTTTACTTCCGCAATGGATCTGGTTCCCCGCAAACTGGGGTTGAAAGCTGCTGGAGGAACATTCACGGGGAAAGCTCTTGAACGGGCTGCTGAAGCAATATGCAACCGTCGCATGGAATACACACAGAATGGTATTTTCTCTTATGCACCGTGGGTAATCCTGATGTCTGACGGCAAGCCTGGAGACAATTGGGAGTCCGCCGCGCAGAAACTTCTCGCCTTGACCGATAAACTGCGGATGCAGTATATCGGGATCGCGATCGGCGACAAAGCAAATACTCAAATCATGCAGAAAATGCTCCCCCCTCAGCCGGGTCCTTTGAAGTTGTCGCATGTCCGCTTCCGGGAGTTTTTCCGCTGGCTCTCCGACTCTCTGGTCGCCGTTTCATGCAGTTGCGTCAGTGAACAGAATGTTCCCCAAATCAAAAAATGGAGCGATGTCTTCTGACAAAAAGCTGCACACAAAGTCTGTTCCACCGAAAAACGCAAATGTTTCAACCTTACTATAGCTGAAAAGGGGCTGTGGATGGTTCCAGCAGTGATTAAAGCCGATGTGCCCTTCACTGTTTGCGGGTTCGATCCCCGTCGGCTCCACCATTACTACAACTACATCGTTTCGGAGGATAATTATGAGTGTAAGACATGTTCATGCAAGACCAGGGGAATACATCGCGGTTCACCGGGGACATGGAGGTGGAGGAGGCTCAAGTGGTGGCGGTGAGGGCTGCTTCGGGCTGCTCGCCATCATCTTTGTGATCTGGCTTATCGCAAGTTTCTGGGAAATAATAGTCGCGGTAGCCATTTTGTGTGTTGTGGGCTGGCTGATCTGGACTTTTCGTCATCCCATCTGGTACGGCATATGCTGGATTTTTTCAAAACTCGCGAACCTTGTTCAAGCAGGATACCGTGGCTTGCAGGCACGCAGGGCTCAAAAGAAATATACTCAAAATGCAACCCCATGCCCCGGTGCTCCTGTAGCAAGCATCACTCAAAATTCAACCCCATACTCCAGCAAATCCGCAGATTATGGCAAAATACGACAACATAGACGATAAGCATGCCAAACCGTCCCTTGATGTACCGGACTCCCCGCCGATCTCTTCCCCCCAGAGGGAGGCCGCCGCCAGCGGCCCCGCTGGGCCTTTTTTCTTCAGATTTTTTGTTAGACTCGGAAAAATGGCAGGAGAGTTTTTTCCAGCCACCCTTTGGGTAGTGATAATACAGCAGATTTTGAGGTCAGAGGGGCGCTATTATCACCAGTTAGACCGTGGGTGGCGGTTCCCAACACGACCGTGTTTCAAACCGCACCCCGCCAATTTCCGCGCGACAGGGTAGGATTGCTGACCTCAAAACTCGGCCGAATCCAACCCCGAGTTCGAATCCCTCGCGGGCGAGTTTTTAACCGCCACCCGGCTGGGTAGGATTCCGAAAAGCATTTTTGCTGATTATGAACGACTTGTGAAAACACTCCAGTTTTTCGGGGTCTCCCGGAATTCTCAGAATTCAGACTCCAGAGGGCCGAAAATCCGGAGAAAACGTTCTGATTTTGCAGTCTGAGTGTGTTTCAAACACACGGCGATATGTTTTGTAAAAGGCTTTGTGCCAACGGGTTTTAGCGGTTAATGCGCAAACTGACTCTGATTTAAAGAATTTGGAGGGGGCAAAAAAAATGGCGGAGAGAGTGGGATTCGAACCCACGTAGAGTTGCCCCTAACCACATTTCCAATGTGGCGCCTTCGACCACTCGACCATCTCTCCGAATGATTTTCTAAATATAGTCCCTGATTTGCGAAAATCAAGCGCCGATCACGCTAATTTTCGTTTTTATCGGCATCGGTGTGCCAGAAAAGTTCCCGGTAGCGGATGAAATACCCCAGGCCGGAAAGCACCGTCACCAGTACAATCCCGCAGAGATAGGCGATCCAGACGTACCAGAGCCGTATGCCGAACCACTTCGCACTGTGAAGATCGAACTCCCATACCCAAGACGCTCCCGCGATCGCCAGCATTACCATCTGAAGCGCCGTCTTCAGCTTCCCCCACCGGTCCGCCGAAATCACCACCTGCTTTTTTGCCGCCAGCGTCCGCAGGCCCGTCACCATGAATTCCCGACAGAGCACCGCCACCGCGATCCACGCGGGCATCAGCCGGTACTCCACCGCGATCAGCATCGTCGCCGTTACGAAGATCTTGTCCGCCAGCGGATCCATCAGCGCGCCGAAATCGGTGATCTGATTCCAGCGCCTCGCCAGATGCCCGTCCAGCAGGTCGGTCGTCCCCGCCAGAATCGCCAGAATGTACGCCCCCAGTCGCAGCGGAAAGACGCAGCTCTCCGCAAGATAGTAGTGGTTCGCCAATGTCGCCAGCACCACGAAAATCATCACCATGATAATGCGGCTGACGGTCAGGATATTCGGCAGATTTTTACGCATGTGTTGTTCCCCTTGTGTGTATGCGGACCGGTTCCGCAATGAGATCGTACCCTTTCGCGCCGATCACTCTGACCCGGCAGAACTCTCCTTCGTGGAGTCGTTTCGGTTCCGGAATGATGATGACGTTGTCGATTTCCGGCGCATCCATCGGGCCGCGCGCGATCGCCACGCGGTCGTCGATCTCGTCGATCAACACCCGGAACTCTTTCCCTTCCAGATTCCTGTTTGCCCGCTTCATCCGTGAGAGCTGCTGTTTCATCAGTTTCGTCGAACGTGCCTCGGCAAGCTCTGCCGGAATCTGGTCCGGCAATTTTGCCGCCGGTGTCCCCGGCTCCGGTGAGTAGGGGAATACGCCGCACCGTTCAAAACGGAATTTCCGGGCGAATGCCAGCAGCTCTTCGAACTCCTCTTCGCTCTCCCCCGGGAATCCGGTGATGAAGGTGGTCCGCAGCGTCAGGCCGGGAATCCGCCGCCGCAGCGTCGAAAGCAGCGTTTCGATCTCCTCCCTGGTCACGTGGCGGTTCATCGCCCGCAGGATCCGGTCGGAGATGTGCTGGAGCGGAATGTCGAGATAGGGCAGCACCTTCGTATCCTGCCGCGCCAGAAAATCGATCAGCCCTTCCGTGTAGTGAGCCGGATGCGTGTAGAGCAGCCGGATGACGAAATCCCCTTCGAGAGCGTTCAGCTCCTCCAGCAGAAGCTGGAGATTTTCCCCCGCTTCGGGGCGATCCATGCCGAAAGCGGTGATGTCCTGCGCGATCACCAGCAGTTCGCGCACTCCGTTGCCGATCAGAGCCTTCGCCTCCGCCGTCACCGAGGCGATGGAACGGCTGCGCAACGATCCCCGGATTCCCGGAATGCTGCAATAGGTGCAGCGGTTGTTGCAGCCGTCGGCAATTTTGAGGTAGGCCAGATGCGGCAGGGTAAGCTGAAGTCGCGGCGTAGTTTCGTCGTAGAGATAGCAGGGCGAACCGGCGGGCGCCGGGGCGTCGCCGCCGTCGAGCAGTTCGGCGAGTTTCGCCGTCTGATTGACTCCTGTCCAGAGGTCAACTTCTGGAAATTTCTTCTTTACATCGCCCGCTTTGTCCCACTCCGTGAGGCAGCCGGAAACCACCAGACGGCGGCCTTCGGCGGCACGTTTCCATTCAATCGCTTCGCGGATTGCCGCAAACGCCTCTTCCCGTGCGGCAGGTAGGAAGGCGCAGGTGTTGATCACATACAGATCCGCTTCTTCCGGATCGAACGTCAGCGTGCGGCCGGAACTGAGCAGTGTTCCTGCAATCACCTCCGTGTCGACGAGATTTTTGGAGCAGCCGAGGCTGACCAGGAAGAGTGCCGACGGTGCGGCGGGTTGTTTTTTTCTGCGCGATTCCATAGATAGTTCACTCCTGTCTGATATGGCTCCAGACATATTCGGCCGCCTTCCGGTCGGGTGCGACCACCACCGGTGCTTTCAGCCGCCAGCGCGCCGACCCGGGCGTGAGATTGAAATTCCCGCCGGAAACGATCTCCAGCCCCAGTTCCCGACCGTCGGCGAAACAGCTGGTGAACCCCGCCGCCCGGACAATCGGCAGGCCGCCCGCGAGATCCCACAGCTTGCAGCTCTGCACGTAGGCGAGGATTCTTCCTTTCAACAGCGCGTAGTAACAGCCGACGCAGGTGCTCCAGGCGAACACCTGGTTGGGCAGATCGAACCGCCACAACTTTGCGCCCTGCTGCGGAATGCAGATGTGTCCGGCCGGTGATAACTCCATGCGCCGTGGCTTGAATGGTGTCACTTCCGGGTTGCCGCTTTGAAGAGCGCGGGCCGAGAACAGGGTGCCGCGGCAGGTGATGAGCGCCTCGTCATCGACCGGCATGTAGATTGCGCCTTCGGTGAGCACACCCTTCTCCATTCTGCCGATGGAGATGCCCCAGAGCGGCACATGGGCGGAGTAGGGGGCGGTACCGTCAATTGGATCGACCACATGGCAGATGCCGCGCAACGCCTCGTCGAGGTACTCCTCCGTTCTGGTGCCGACGCTCTCTTCGCCGATCATGAAGCTGCCTGCCGCGGGGCGGTCGAATTCTTCGGCGAATCTTTGTTCAATCGCACGGTCGGCATTGGTTACGACTGTCTGATCCGCTTTGAGTTCAACCTGCGGCGAGGACCAGGAGGCGAGGGCGAGCGCACCGGCTTCCTTCAATAAACTTAAAATGTTGTCGATTTTCCAGTTGCGCATGATTTTCCGGAGCCGCCGTATCGAATTCTTCGAAAAGTATGATCTTATACAATAGATTATTATTTCATTTTTACAAATCGGAAGCTTGCTTTTTTGCGAGGATATTATATTTTTAAGAGAAGTATTTTTCTGCCGGCCCTGTAAATGCCGGCGTTTTTCAATCGCGGAGAAAATTCCCATGCTGAAATTATCCAAACTGTTCGGTGACCATGCGGTGCTTCAGCGCAACCGTACGATTGTGGTCTGGGGGTGGTGTGATCCCTTTACTTCTGTGAGCGGAACCCTGGGTACGGCGACCGCCGCCGCCCGTTCCGGCGGAGACGGGCGTTTCACGCTTCGTTTTCCGGCGCTTCCGGCGGGCGGTCCGCTGAAGCTGACGGTGGAGGCGAAAAGCACCGGAGAAACAGTCTCCTCCTCGGATCTGCTGATCGGCGAGGTGTGGGTGGCGAGCGGGCAGTCCAACATGCAGTTCTGTGCAGGGGAACTCACGTCGCGGATCGAGACGATCCGACGGGAGACTTCGCCTTCGATGCCGCTGCAGATGTTCACCGTGCCGCGGACCGCGCAGATCGCTCCGCCGCTGGATGCCGAAGGCGAATGGCAGCTTCATCTGCCGGAGAATGTTGACTCCTGGTCGGCGGTGGGATTGTTTTTCGGGCGCAGGCTGCACCGGGAACTCAACGTGCCGGTGGGGGTGATCGCCTCCAGCTGGGGCGGTACGATCGCCGAGGCGTGGACCAGCCGGGAGATGCTGATGCGCAATCCGGACTTCGCCGCCGATGTGGCCCGGTATGAATTAAATGTGAGTCGCCCCGAATACTGGGATTCCCTTTCCGAGGAGGATTTGAGGTTGACTGAAGTCGGGGAGGCCGCGATTATGCGGCGGTTGCGACAGCTGCTGCCGCCACTCTCGGAGCGGGGCGTGACGGAGCGATGGTTCGCCCCGGAATACGATGATTCCGACTGGGAGCGGGCGAAACTGCCCCGTTCCTGGACGGAGCTGCGGATCAATTTCAACGGAATCGTCTGGTTCCGCCGCGAGGTGGAGATCCCGGCAGAATGGGCCGGGCGTGATCTGAACTTGTCGATCGGCGGAGTGGACAAGCACGATGTGACCTGGTTCGACGGCGTGGAGGTCGGGCGGACCGGCGAGGGGGTGGAGACCGAGTGGTGGAATCTGCCGCGCACCTACCGGATTCCCGGGGAACGGGTGCGGGCCGGCCGGCGTATCATCGCTGTGCGGGACTACTCCTTCCTCTACGACGGCGGCATGATCGGCCCGGCGGGGCAGATGCATCTCGTCCCGGCGGACGGCGAAGGGAAAGCGATTCCGCTTGCCGGCGAATGGAGCTATGCGGTTGAATCGAATATCGGCTGGATGAAGGACCGGGTCAACTCCATGGGAACCGGGAATCCGAACTCGTATGGGATGCTGTTCGACAACATGATTCGGCCGCTGATTCCGCTGGCGATGCGCGGCGTGATCTGGTATCAGGGGGAGTCCAACGAGCGGGCGCCGCAGCTGTACCGGAAGCTGATGGAGGAGCTGATCGCCGACTGGCGTTTCCGCTGGGGGCAGGGGGATTTCCCCTTCCTGCAGGTGATTCTGGCGGGATTCCGCAATCCGGAGCTTTATCAGGCGAGGGCGTTGTGGCCGCAGATCCGTGAAGCGCAGGCTCTCGCGGCCGCGGCGAGCGGGAATCTGACCGCTTCCGCCATCGATCTCGGGGAGGCCTCGGATATTCATCCGCATCGGAAGCAGGAGGTCGGCGAACGGTTGGCGCTGGCGGCGTTGGAGCAGGCGTACAGTCGGCCGGTGGTCGGTTCCGGGCCGGTGTTCCGCGAGATGAAGCTGGAGGAGGGGGCGATCCGGCTCTGCTTCGACCACTGCGGCGCGGGATTGACGGCGCACGGACGGGAACTGGTTGGATTCTGGATCGCCGATCACTCCCGGGTGTTTTATCCGGCGACGGCGGTGATCAGCGAAAACACCGTGCTGGTCTCTTCACCGGAGGTTTCCGCGCCGGTGGCGGTCCGCTATGCGTGGGCGGACAACCCGGAGGAGGCCAATCTCTACAACAGCGCGGGACTGCCCGCAAGCTCCTTCCGGACCGACACCTGGGAGGTGTGAACGCCCGGGCAGGGAGATTTGCGCCGGAGTTCTTGACTTTGGCGCGGGCGGAGCTATGTTAAAAGAGAGGATCCTGTAACAGCAAGGAGGGCGAATACGATGAGCAAGAGTCACGACGTCAAGAAGGAGACCAAAAAGGCGCCGGCCAAGACCCTGAAGGAGAAGCGCGCGGAAAAGCGTGCCAAACGCGGCGAGTGACGCATCGCCCGAAAAAAAGAAAAGGGGCTGTCGCATACCGTATGTGGTTTTGCAACAGCCCTTTTTTTGCTTCCCTCCCGGGAAATCATTTCATCGTCAGAACCACCTTGCCGATGTTTTCGCAGCGGCGGAGTACGCCGTGCGCCTCGTTCACCTGCTGAATCGGGAATACCGCGTGGATGTTGGTGACCAGCTTCCCGGCGGTGAAGAGCGGCCACAGTTCCCGCTGCAGTGCACGCAGGATGTTGCTTTTCTCCTCCGGGGTGCGGCTGCGCAGCGTGCTGCCGATGAGCCGGATGCGTTTCCGCCAGACCGTTTCGAGGTTGATGGTGGTTTCCGCGCCGCCCATCGTGGCGATCATGATCCAGCGGCCGCCGAAGACCATGTTGCGGAAGCATTCGCCCATCAGTTTGCCGCCGATGCAGTCGAGCGCGACGGTCGGCGGATGCGCTTCGATCACCGGGCGGACATCCTCCTTGCGGTAGTCGAGCACGTAGTCCGCGCCGAGGCGGCGGACGAATTCCGCCTTTTCCGGCGAATCGATCGTGGTGATGACCTCCGCCCCCATCTGCTTGGCGAACTGAATCGCCGCCAGGCCGACACCGCTGGCCCCCGCCTGCATGTAGAAGACGTCGCCCGGCTTCATGCCGCCGGCCTCCTGCTTCAGATTGAGGTAGACCGTACACCACACCTCCGGCAGCGAGGCCGCCTCGATCATCGAGAGCCCCTCCGGAATCGGAATGACCATTCCCGCCGGAACCGTGACCTTCTGCGAATAGCCGCCGCCGCCGAGCAGGGCGCACACCTTGTCTCCGGGCTTGACCGCCGCGTCGGCCGGGGCTTCGAGCACCACGCCGGAGACTTCGAGACCGCACCACTGCGGCCAGTCCGGCGGCGACGCGTAGCAGCCGTCCTTCTGCATCAGGTCGGCGCGGTTGACCGCCGCCGCGTGGACGTCGATCAGCACTTCGCCCTCTTTGCGGACCGGATCCGGCACCTCGCTCCAGACGAAGTTCTGTTTGTCGTCAAAAATCATTGCATACATGGGCTTACCTCCATTGTGTGTATCCGGCTGCCGCCAGAGTGATTTCGTGTACCAGATAGTCGTGATCGTAACTGTAGGTGCTCTTGCCTTCGCCGCGGATCACTCTCGCCAGTTCTTTGAACTGCTCGACATACCGGTCGGTCTGCGGCGGGAAGCGGAGCGTGTGCTCGCCCGCCGGGAAACTCCCGGAGTTCTCACCGAGCGAGAGCGAAAGTTCCACCGGACGGCCGTCGAACCGCTCCAGGGGACTGAATTCGATCACCCCCCTGCTTCCGGCGATCCGCATCCGGCGCTGACACCCCGGGGCTCTGCTGCTGGAGCGCAGCGTCACCGACGCGTGCGGATACTCCAGCACCGCCATGCAGCTGTTCCGGGTGGTTTCCGGGCAGCCGGGGGCGGATTTCAGGAAGGGAGTCACCTGTTCCGGCCGCCCCATCGCGGCGACGACGAAGTCGATCAGGTGGCACCCGAGGTTGTACATGATTCCGCCCCGGAATTTGCCGATGTACTCCTGGTACTCATCGCCGCCGTAGTTATGGTTCATGTCGGCTTCGATTTCGAACACCTCGCCGATCAGCTTCTCCCGTACCGCGGCGATGCAGAACTGAAACGCCGGATTGCCGCGGAACATGAACCCCATCTGGAACGGCAGATTCCGTTCACGGCAGCCGTCGAGCAGTTTGCGGTAGAGGGCAAGGTCCTCTCCCGCCGGTTTGTCCATGTGCATGGCCAAGTTGTGCTCCATGCAGCGGAGCGCGGTCGGTACGAGTTCGTTGTTCGCCACCTCCACCGTGACCGCCTGCAGACCGGGATAGTTCAGCACCTCCTCTTCGGTCATCCACTTCAATCCTTCGTAGGGCTGAAGGTTTTTCCCGGAAAATTTCGGCGTGGTCGAGGTGGCGTTGTCGTCGACGACGCCGACGATTTCAAACAGTTCCGGCAGCCGGCGCAGTGCGGTGATCTTGCCGGAGGCGTGTTCGTGACAGACGCCGATCTGAGCGATTTTGATCTTTTCCATCGGGGAAACCTCCGTTATTTCTTCCATTCGGTGTAGCCGGAAACGGCGAGAACCGTCTTCTGGACCAGGTGCTCGTGCTCCAGCGTGTAGGGGTTCTGCTTCTCTCCCCGGAGATAGGCTGCGAAATCCTCCAGCTGGTCGATGTAGCGGTCGCGCATCGGGCCGAAGGTGAGCATGTGCTCGCCCGCGGCGAAGGATTCATTCCCCTCCTTGAGGAAGAATCGCGCCGAGAGCGGCGTGTCGTTGAACTTCGGGTAGGCGACGTAGCCTTGTTCGAGCGGGCAGAGTTCGAAGGTCGCGTTGGTGCCGCTGACGAAGAGGCGGCGGGAACGCTGGCCGTCCGCCTGCTGCAGCGCGGTCTGGATGGTGGCGATCGTCTTCGGATAGAGCAATACCGCGTGGCCGTTGTCGTTGAGGCCGTCCGCATCGAGCTGCTGCTGGAAGGTGACGATCCGGTCCGGCGCACCGAGTATCGAGATGAGGATGTCGACCAGGTGCGAGCCGAAGTCGAAGATGCCGCCGCCCCGGTAGGTGGAGAGCCACTGGCGGAACGGCTGACTGTCCCGTCCCCGGCTCATCGAGGTGTAGACTTCGAAGATCTGCCCGAACCACCCTTTGCGGGCGGCTTCGATGCAGAACTGGATCGCCGGATTGCCGCGGAACATGTAGGCCATCTGCAGAATGACGTGATTTTTCCGGCAGAGGTCGAGCAGTTTGTCGAACTCCTCGAGGTTCTCGCCGCCGGGTTTATCCATGTGCATGTGGATGCCGCGTTCGGCGCAGCGCATGGCGGTCGGCACAAGTTCGGTCATCTCGGTCTCCACCGCGACGGCGTCGAGGCCGGGATAATTGAGAATTTCTTCCTGCGACATCCAGCGCAGCCCCTCGTAGCAGGCGCGTTTTCCGAAGGTTTCCCGGTCGACGGGGGATTCGGCGCAGACGCCGACGATTTCGAACTCCTCCGGCATGGTGCGCATCGTCGCCATCTTGCCTTCGGCGTGCTCGTGGCGGACGCCGATCTGAGCGATTCGGATTCTTTTTTTCATCAGTAACTTCCCTGAAACTTAATGTAACACGTTACGCCAGAGTCGTCCAGTCGAAGACGATTCCCATCGGCGGATTTTTCTCTTCCGCGAGCATCCGATAGATTTCGTGCGCCTTCTGCGGGGAGACGATCTCTGAAATGATCGGGCTCGCCTTAATCTTGCCGTTGGCGACCAGTTTCAAAAAGGCGCGGTAGTCATCCTGCTCGGTCCAGTGATACGGAGCGGATTCCCGCTTCGCCCGGCTGTGGGTATGCGCGCCCAGAAGCTGGATGCCGCGCCGGTGCACGTATTTGTAGAAGTCGATCGGCACGTCGGAAACCCGGGTGCAGCCGAGCAGGGCAATCCGTCCCTCCCAGGCAACATACTCCAGTGCCTGCTGGAGCGCGGCAGCGCTGCCGGTGACTTCGACGATCGCCCGAACCCCTTCGCCGTCGGTGATTTCGCGGATCTGGTCGAGGTAGTCTTTGTCGCCGGGATTGAGCGCGTAGTCCGCGCCGAGCTTCATCGCCAGCGCGCGCCGTTCGGGCGAGAAGTCGGAGACGATCATCGGCACCGCACCGCAGAGCAGGGCGACCTGCAGCGCAAATACGCCGAGAATGCCCTGACCGGCCACCATGGCGCTCTCGCCGATTTCGAGGTGGAGCTTGCGCACACCGTTGAAGGAGAACGAGGCGATGTGCGCGAATGCGGCGTCTAGCATGCTCACCTTTTCCGGAATTCGGACCAGATTTTCATCTTTGACCGAATAGAGCTGATGGCCCGCCCAGTTGACCACCACCCGGTCGCCGACCTTGACTTTACTGACCGCGTCGCCGACCTTGACCACTTCCCCCGCGCCGCAGTAGCCCGGCATGTAGGGGAAGTTCGAATGGGCATTGGGCATATCCATCGACCAGGCGCGTTCGGTGCCCGCGCTGACCACGGTGTAGAAGTTACGGATCAGCACCTGATCCGGCTTGAGTTCTGGAGTTTCCGTCTCCTTGAGCGTCGCGTTGCTGACCGACTCCATGATGATCTGATAATTCTTCATCGCATGTTCTCCTGGGTGGAGCCAATTTCAAAAAGATTGGCTTTTTCCTGTAAATAACTCTTTTTCTCATGTGCCAAGCCCATCTTGACACATCCTGTACGACTTTTTTTCAAAAAAGCCGTAAAAAATCGATTTTTTGTGTGTGAACCTCTTTTCCCGTTACCACGGGAGTTGCATTTTTTCAATTTTTAATCGGACTTAAATCAATCTATTCAAGCATGT
>OLGD01002271.1_pt1 | contig 22854 bp, 20 predicted proteins | sample 1605311 | NCBI WGS metagenome assembly OLGD01 (sample SAMEA3888917, study PRJEB22519) | human gut metagenome | biome: human gut; feature: human-associated habitat; material: faeces | place: Denmark | collected 2010
CCTCACGCCTATACGCGCCCCATCGTCGAAAAACTAAGGTTTTTCGACGGTCAGAAACGTGTGCCGTGCGGCACACGTTTTTTGATTCGGTTTTTTCTCTAAAATCATATCGGAACAAAATCGCAATCTTTAAACAGAAAAGGGAAGAAAAGACACAACCATAAAATTTCCTTGAAAAACCGGCAATTCTATGCTATATTATATATATTCAAGCAGCGATATTCTGCAAAGAATCTGCAAGATTAAACAAAATCCACTTGCAATCCTTTTTCAGACGACAAACGGCAAAATTTCAAATTCACCGGCAGGGGCAAGTCCCTTAAAGTTCGACTATCGGAGGTGCTGACATGGTTTCTTTGGGCAATAGCTGGGATACGCTTCTTGCAGACGAGTTCTCAAAAGAATACTATCTGCGGATTCGTGCGTTTCTGAAAAACGAGTATCACAATCCGAATTATCCCGTATATCCGGATATGTACGACATTTTCAACGCCCTGAAAATTACCGATTACAATGCGGTCAAGGCCGTTATATTAGGGCAGGATCCGTATCACGGACCGGGACAAGCGCACGGCCTTTCTTTTTCCGTGCGTCAAGGTACGCCCCCGCCGCCTTCGCTCATCAACATTTTCAAAGAGTACAGCGCCGACTTAGGGTATCCTATGCCGCAAAGCGGTGATTTGACCCCATGGGCGAAAAATGGCGTACTGCTGCTCAACAGCGTTTTAACCGTTCGAGGCGGAATGGCGGCCAGCCATCGAGGAATCGGCTGGGAACAATTTACCGACCGCATCATTGAGCTTTTGAACCAGCGGGATACGCCGATCGTTTTCCTGCTTTGGGGACGATTTGCCAAAAACAAAAGCACGCTGATTACCAATCCCAAACACCATATTCTGACCGCGGCGCATCCGAGTCCGCTTTCCGCTTCCAACGGCTTTTTCGGTTGCCGGCATTTTTCAAAAGCCAATGCGCTTCTGGATGAACCGATCGACTGGAAATTGGATTAAAAAGCAACAGTCCATATTTCGTATGGAAAGAAACAGCGCCCCCGATTATCAATATGATAATCGGGGGCGCTGTCTTGTTATGCGAAAAAGAACTGCTCTCTTCGTCCCCTTCACATAAAGAAGTAAGGGGACGAGGGCGGCTCTGACAAATTACGGTATAGTCATTCGTAGCTATGCCGTTTTTTGTTTCTTTGAATGCTTCTGTTTTAAGCGTTCTTGGAACATATCTTCATATTCTTCAGCAGATGGGGCTGTGATGATGCCCACACCGTTGTAGTAAATATCAATCGGATATGCGGTTTTACCGTCTATTACCTGTTTCTTTGAAACCATAATGTAGTCGATAAACTCATTGACTACGGCAGGAGTCAGTTCCTTAATTTCCGTGTATCGCTTAACCTTTTCTGCAAACGCAAGCACATTAGCGGTCTTATCGTCCTGCGCTTCAATTTCATTACGCAACATAGCAACCGCTTCCTTGAGCGATTTCTGCTCTGCTTCATAATTTGCCGACATTATGGCAAAACGCTCGTCGGTCAGTTTGCCCGATACATTATCCTCATAAATCCGCTGAAATAATACATCTAATTCTGCAATACGCTTTTCGGATTTCGCAAGCTCTCGGCGTTTCTTTGCAAGCTCTTTTTTCTGTTCCTCGCTTGATTTCTCAAGCTGTTCCTGCACAAACTGCTTCTCAAACGCCTGCACATAGAACAGAACACGCCGCAAACTTTCAAGCACTAAGGCATAGACCACCTTTTCTCGAATATAATGTGCAGTACAATTTGCCGTATTCTTGCGGTAGTTGGAGCAAAAGAAATATGCCTGTTCCTTTTTGTAGTTGTTCGTTACGCTGTAATACAGCTTTTCACCGCAATCTCCGCAGTAAAGCAATCCCGAAAACATACTGACCTCGCCTGTGCGGTTTGGTCTGCGTTTGTTTGCCCGAAGCGTTTGCACGAGTTCCCAAGTTTCTCTGTCAACAATGGCTTCGTGCGTATTCTCAAAGACTTTCCATTCTTCCCTTGGACGCTCGATTTTGGTTTTATCCTTGAATGAGCGTGTAGTTGAACGAAAATTTACCGTATCTCCGATATATTCTTGCCTTTCAAGAATATCCGCAACCGTCCTTGCTGCCCACTTATGCGGAACAGCAGGCAAAGCCGATGCCTTTCTGCCTTTTGATTGCCAATATTCTGTTGGTGTAGGAATACCTCCCGAAAAAAGCTGATTGGCTATCTGCGTCGGACCGTATCCTGCAACACATAAGCTGAATATTTTTCGCACAACCTCGGCGGCTTCCTCGTCAACAAGCCATTCATCGGGATTGGTTTCGTTTTTCTTGTAACCGTATGGAATAACTGTTGTCAGCGGTCTGCCTGACATACCTTTGTTTTGAAATACAGCCCTTACCTTTTTCGAGGTATTTTTGGCGTGCATTTCATTAAACCAGTCCTGCACAGGAAGAAAATCGCTGAGTCCGTCTTTGGTGTCGATATTATCCATAATGGCGATATACCGAACGCCTAAACGCACAAAATCTTCTTCCAAAAGCTGACCGACAACAAGACGGTTTCGCCCGAGCCTTGAATGGTCTTTGACGATGATGGTTTCAACCTTTCCTGCTTCGGCAAGTTCCATCAATTCCATAAAAGCAGGTCTTGTAAAACTAACTCCTGAATATCCATCGTCTACGAAGAACTTGGTATTCTTAAATCCGTTTTCTTTTGCGTATTTCTCTACGATTGATTTTTGATTGGTAATACTGTTGCTCTCTCCTTGCAGTTCGTCATCTCTCGATAGTCTGCAATAAAGAGCAGTTATTTTATTTGACTGTCTGTTCAAAATTAACTCCTTTCTGACAGTCGGATATGATATGAATTGTAGTGGTCATAGTATATCATATTCGCCGTCTAACTTCAACGCTTTAAAGTGATAATCTTACTGCTGTTCGTCTTTTAGCACTATTCGGCGCACCTTTTCTACCATATCCTCGCTTTTTTCGTTATCAAAATGAGAACAAACAACATAGTAAATACCGTCAATTTCCTTTACAAAATCCAATTCTTTAGGCTTTGTAATGCTTTCAAAGAAAGCAATGCGTTTCTTTTTTGTCCAAACGGCAAGCATATTGTAAATATCATCTATGACTTCCCGTACATCTGCATCTTCGGTAAATTCTTCTTTGGTTTTATCGTCAATATAGTCAAGCATTGTTGTATTCCTCCAATTCTTCTTTAATCTTTCTTCTTGTTAAAATGGGCGAGAGGATTTTGACCTCTCACCCAATAGCCCGTGGAAAAGCGTGATTTTGGACTTTAAGGATAAAATTGTTTTAATTTTTTTCGGAGCGTGTCCATTCGTCTGTAAATTGACTTTGCAGACAGATGAACAATGTCGGCAATCTCATCTGTTTTATATCCCTGCATTTTGAGCAGAACGATTTGCAGAGTACGCCTGTCCGCTGATTGAAGAATTTGAAACAAGTCCACATTGTCAATCTCATTCAGCAAGTCCTCAACCGTATTTATTTCTGCCTGCCGTTCACTTTCCGCAACTTCATCAAGATATGTACCGACCTCCTGCAATTTCTGATAAAATCGTCTGGCTGAATTAAACTCGGCTCTGTCATAGGTGCGGATTTCTTCGATAGTTTCTTCATCAACGCCAGACTGCCGCATAATTCGTTCTTCGGCTTCTTTCCACAACCGCTATTTTTGTTCTTCTTTGCCATGGTTATATGCCATTTCTTGTTTTCCTCCAATCTGAATTTTTGAAATTCAGATTTAGAGGCGGAGAACGGCAACGACAGAAATAACGGCAAACAAAAATGCACCCGCAATTCGGCACACTTAACCGAGCAACGAGTGCATAAGAGATTATACCACTACAAACCAGAACTGTCAGTTCACATTGATAGGCGAAAATACCCCTTGAATTTGTTGAGATTTTTTTGACGCTTTACCGTCCGAGAAACGAAAAATTACACAGGCATATATCCGACGCTTCTGATAAGCAGCGTTGCGGTGGTACTTGACCAATACATAAGAAATCCCTCCAAACTCAAAACGGGTCTGGAGGGATAACTGTCTATCGGGCGTGAAGAAACAGCCACCCAAAAGTACCGTTTTTTTATATGGTGGGCTTGTGTTCAAGCTGAAAAAGAAAAGAGCCGACAAACCGTGATTGCTCACAAGTTCATCGGCTCTGCGTCTGTGCGTCTGGCTCTTTGATGACTGTTATATGTAAATCTTTTGCGTTAATTAAACTTTCTTGCTTACACTTCGGGCAGTAGAGCGGGAAATTCTTTAGCTCTGTATCTTCCCGTATCTGCAACCTTGTTTTATTGCAACAAACAGGACAAAGTATCCATTTTGATTGTTTCATAAATCCTCTTTTTCAACCAACTTTGTGCCAATGTGTTTTTGAAATACTTCATTTGCTTTCTGTAATTTTTCATAATAGCTATGATATGATTGACTAAGTTTGCACATTGCAGGAATAAAGACTTCATTATAGCCGTTTTGCTGATTCAGATTTTGCAAAAGATTCTTTAAGCGGAAAGCAGGAGATGATTTATATTCGTCTGTTTCCGTAAACGCCATATACCGTTCCAGAATTTCTTTGTTTTCAGATAAATATTGTTCTGGATGCTCAACAGCCAAGGCGAGATTTTTATTTATAGTATTTATCATATTAGTGTTTGTTGTTAGTTCTATTTCTTCCAAATAGCTTTTCATTTCCGTCTGAATGGAAATTTCAATTTGGTCCAAAAACAATATGATGGTATCAAATGCTTCTTGTTGTTCAGGCGTTCGGATTGGTTCATTGAGAAATGCTGCAAAATGAAATGCAGCATATCGCCCATAATATCCTGGGAATTTTTCCAGTAACCGACTCAAAATAGATTGTTTCTTTTCGAGTTGGTCTAATTGTAAACGAATAGTCTCCCATTTTTCTCCGTTGGCTAATTGTAGAGTGAGATTAGATTTTGCTTGCATATTTTCAAGTTCTAAAATTTGTTTATTTGATATGTTACGCAAAGCGGAAAAAGAAGAATCGGCAAGTGCCGAGCGAATATCTGCAACAGATAATCCTAAACGGCGTAAAACAGAAATTCTTGAAAGAGTTACAGCATCCTCCTCTGAAAAATCCCTGTATCCATTTTCAAGAATATTCGGGGAAAGCAATTTCTGTTCTTCGTAATATTCTATTGCTTTTTTAGTAAGCTGACATTTTTTACATACTTCGTTGATAAGCATTCTTATCACCTCCGTCTTTATAATAAGCTAATCCCCAAGGGGATAGTCAATAGCTATTTAAAAAATTATTTGTTTTGCCACTAACATTTTGGGGTAGCAAGCCTAACGCTCTTATTGTTTTTATTATTTATGCTTTTTATATCGCTTATCGAAGGGCTTCTCTGCATCTTTTGGAATGAGCCATACTCTGCTTAAATGCACAACCTCCTCTATGCGATTTTCAGAACAGAGTATCTGAACTCGTCGTTCTGATATATTCCATTTAATTGCGGCTTCCTGTACCGTCATATATTCAAACATAACAGACCTCCTGTATTTCACAGATATATTATACTCGTTCAAACGAATAATAGCAACTGACAAAATGTAAACTATTACTCATCGAAAAAGAAAACGGCAGAGATTTCTCCCTGCCGCCTTGCCTTATGCGTAAATGATTTCCGTACTCGCAATCTCCATAGCACACACCCGAATGTTATTCATTCTTCCAACCCATTCTAATGCGTTTTCTGACTTTAGCTGTTCCGTGATACTCTGCACCTGTTTCATCTATTCTGTGAGCGTTTCAAAAAACCTATGGGGGTATTAGGGGCTTTTGCACCTAACAAGCGAATTTGGATAACCAAATTCAGTGCTTGGTAAGACGTAATCTCTATCTAAAGATATTACTTATTACGTTCAGTCATTTCGACTTCAATTTCGCTATTTTCAATAACCCCTTCAATTTCAGTCCGTATTGGTTCATAAACGGGTATATCCTGATTGATAGCTTCAAAACTAACGGCTAAAGAATACTTTGCTTTAAATAGACCTCCCCAACCTTTATGACCGCGAACCGCAATGCAAAAAGCATCGCTCAATTGATTGGATTTAATTATACACCAATCTTTTTGAAGAGTGCTATTTTTTCGTGAAAATCCCTCTGCCGCACCTCGATTAGTTGCTTCTCCGAGTACCCAGTTGAAATCGCCATCATCATCTATGACAGACCCCGTTTCAAAGATGCGACGAGCAAATGTCTCTGCCTTTTCTCCAATTCTACTGCAACACCAGTCTAGCCATGTTGACAAATAGCCTTTTACATAACGTCGAGTTCGACGTGGATTCGCTGCATAAGACAGAGTAATTTCAACCAGAATATCATAATCTTCACCCACATTAGATAGTTCTTCTGGAATAGGAACTTGAAAAATATGAGCTTCATCATCTCCAAGTTCCATGAGTGATGGCGTTACCAATGTTATTCGATATTCGTCATTGTGAGTAGCACGTTCAACATCTGGAACACCATATCCTATATAACGCAACGTCGAAATACACTTATCCTTACTAACTTCATTGATATTCTTAGGCCAATGAGCAGATTGCGCTATTAACGCTCTGTATAGTAACGCAGGGGATTCTGGCAAAACCTTTTCAATCTGTGATGCAATATATGTAACTTTTGGTGCTGAAAAAGATGTACCTACATCATCTCTTGCGAAAGCAGGACCTTCAGGAGACTTACGAATAAGTTCTGGACATACTTCAGGAGGTGTTGTTAATTGAGGTGGAATACTTCCCTTATTATATATGTGCGTTCCTCCATATTCAACAACTTCTGGCTTTAAAACATCCCAAATACCTGGTCCTGTACGTGAGAATGAAGAAACCTCCATTTGCTTTCCCAATGCAATAAAGTCGTCAGTCTCTAATTCGATTTCTGACACAGATCCGACAGTAATTGCTTGTAGACTTTGTGCTGGATTTGATATTCTGCATAACTCTTTGTCAAGATATTCTGGATATGGATATCCTGCCTGCCAATAAGCTGAAATTACATCTACAGAAATATTCCCAGATGCCTGTATGAATAGAATGTCATTATTATAAGATTGACTATCAATTTCAGCCGCCCATGCTGTCATGTGTTTCATTTCACAAGATTTGCGACTACCAATAGAATGATTAAATACTTTAGTTGGATTTGGATTCTCAACATTATATCTTTGCACTGCTATAGCGATTGTAGTCGGCGGATACAGATTTTCTGGCAGGCAATTGTTGTTATCTAGAATTCGCATGTTACGAATCCAGCAAGGAAGTTGATAAATTCCATCTGAAGGAATCGTCTTTGGATACAAAATTGCACCAGTAACTCGTGTTCCGTGTCCGCCGCCAGCAACTTCATCACTTATGCTCGAATTATCGGAAAGTAAACTTATAGATTCATCACTAACAATTGCTGGTTCTAAATACTTATGGTTCTCTTGAATTCCGCTGTCCATTACACATACAATAGGAGCAGAATGAACAGGAGCTTCGATTTGTACATTTTCAGAAAGACTATCGTTATTTTCGACGGCATTTCCCATAGTTATTGTTTCTGCCTCAGATACTTCAAATATATATGCAAAATTCAATACCAAGTCAAATAAACATTTGCCAGATATTTTTAATCTTGCCGAGAAACTATCAGGCAAATCAGCCATTTCGGATATACCATCAGAGAGTTGCATAATTTCACCATTATAATCAGCAACAAAATTTTCTATTGTTTCTTCTCGCTTAATCTTAATTTCATCCCAAGCCATATAAGCATCATTAAATTTTTCTATCCACCGTTGCTCACGAATAGAATAGTGTTCATCAGATTCATCATCTTTTCGCTTAGGTCTTTGGGGTAACTCGATATTTCCGCAACAACTTACACCAATATCAATTATATATATTGTATCTGGTAATATGGTTTCCCATTTTGCATAGAGTTCTTGTGACAAAACTCGCTTAAGCCTATCACCATCTTCACAGAGAGCATAGACTTTTGCGGGAGAATTGCATCTAGAGGTTACATTTGCAATAAAAGCATCTGCTTTTTCATTTAAAACAGAAAGTTCAACATCTTCTGTAGCAACTATAATAAATCCTTCCTCAATTTCACATACAATTTCAAATCCTAATCCACGCAAAAAATCAATATCTGCAGATGGATCTATTTCCAAAAGTATGGGAATACCTGTTTCTATTTCAGGCAGGATATTTTCTGACCGTTCTACACGACGTTCTTTCCAAAAACGAGACAATTCAGCAGAACGACGTTTCACATAACCGCCATGCGTAATTCGATTAGCTGTATTTTGCTTTGTTTGAAAAGATGTTGCACCGCCACCACGCAATTTCGGTTTTCCTTGAAATAATAGTGGAAGAGGTAAATGCGTAAATCCATGATTTTCTGCCATTGTCATACCTCCCTAAAGATTAAAATTTAGAACTTTCTTCCAATGCTCTAGAAAAATGTTCATTACATACTTTTTTACAACCTGCTAGAACACCAATTTTTGCAGCCCGTTGAGCAATTAAGACAACATTAGCGGCAGAGTATCCATCCAGTTGATTTGATATTTGATTTATATCGACATCTGGAGAAACTGGTATTGCGGATAATGTCATTTCCAACAAACGTTTGCGTTCCAATTCCCCAGGCATCGGCATTTCAATTACATCGTCAAATCTTCGAAAAAGAGCTTCATCAAGCGACACTTTCAAATTTGTGGTAGCCAAAACCAAGCCTGGAGCATCGTATTCATCTAGCAAAGTGAGTAACATATTAACAATGCGAGGAACCTCGCCAACGTCTTGTGTTGTAACGCGAGATTTAGCAATAAAATCACATTCGTCAAGAAGCAAAACAACAGGCTCGTTTTTGCAATAATCAAATACCATTCTAAGATTTGATGCTGATTCACCAAAGTAAGAAGAAAGTAATGAATCGAAACGAACCTTTAATAAAGGTAATCCGAGATTCCATGCAATTCGTTCGGCACTTAAAGTTTTTCCACATCCTGGAGGACCATAGAGAAGTATTTTTCTTTTTGGCACAAGATTAAACTTTTTTAACCTTTCTCGAGCTGCATATTCCTGTTCAATTGAAAGTAAACGTTCTTCAACTTCGTTTGGTAGAATCATATGATGTTTCAATTGCTCTCTTGAAATGTAAGATACCAATTGTGAATTTGTACGCTTACTTTTCGGTAAAGAAGATAGACCACTTTCACTTTTTTTGTTCTCAAAAAATGTATACTTTGGCTTTTCTGTAATTGAAATCTTTTCTAATGAATCTGCAAGACGGTTATGACCAAGTTTGCGTTCCTCTTGAATAATTGTAATAGCTATTTTCTTTAATGAAGGTATATCTTCACTAAAAACAGCTCGAAATAGTCTTTTATATAATTCCGCTTTCATAATAGCAAATCCTCTCTTAATTGATTATTACTTTGGCTGTACATAGTTTTCAAATCATATTAACTTTATACCTCTGCTGTCCTGAGGAAGTTTTTTCGATTGCTTCTAAATGAGTTCCGGTTGTATGGACATAGTTTAAAAATAAAGTTCCCAATAATAATCTGTCACCTCGGGATATACGATTCCACTCATAGCCCTTAAATAAATCTCTAACAAGAAAAATCTCATTAAGATGTAAACATTTTGTCTCTTCTATAGCTTGCGCTAACAAATCATTTGCGGTTGCCATTTTAAAGCCTCCTTGTTATCAACAACAAAATAAACAATGTTGTTTATATCATAGCATCTTATTATTAAAAAATCAATAGCCAGCCTACAAAAGGCAAGGCTTTTAACACAAACTACATTAAAGACGGCATCAGTTTTACACTGATGCCGCCATATATTTTAAGTATAAATCAATTCTCTCAAAACAGTTTCATCTGCCTGCTGACGAATACAATTCATTCTTTTTACCCACTCAATAGAATTATCTTCTTTTAACTGTTCAGTCATTACTTGTGCTTGTCTCATCTGTTCCACAATCTGAGAAAATCTTTCGCAGGCTTGTTTGTCAATCTCTGACAGATATTCATTAAGCGTTCCGCTTGTAAGTAAATTGATATAAATCAACCTACGATGTTCTTGTAAGAAATGCAAATGTAGTTTACCATAAACACCAATATCATTTTCTTTGCTCTTAGGAAGTGTAAGATTTGGGATTAAATAATCATTTTCATTTTGGTATGTACCACCGAATTGTTCAAACAATGATTTCATTGTAGTTTTCCTCCGATATATTTAGTTTTCCTACAAATTCATCATATCCAACCGTCTTTACAAATACTTATAAATGCCGTAAGGGACACTTCCTTATGTGAAGTGTCCCTTGGCAGCTCCTTTTGTCACAATCTCGATTTGGAAAACAACGCGCATATAAGAATATTTACCATTCCGGTTTAAAACACGGAATCGGCTCTAATTTGAAGCGATTGGCGACATGCATTCTGTCAATTTTTTCTTTTGTTGTCTGATCTTCGCATATGCCGGTTCGGATATATTGATCCAAGACGGCATAGGTAAATCCTAAATTCTCTTCATCGCTTTTACCGCTAAGCCCGTCTATAGGCGTCTTTTCAATCAGATTCTGCGGCAACCCCAATATGCTTCCAATCGCCTTGACCTCGGCCACGGTAAGCTGAGCGAGCGGGCTGAAATCACCGGCTCCGTCGCCATACCTTGTAGCATAACCTACCCAATCCTCCGAGAGATTACAGGTGTTTGCCACGCGGCCGTTGTTGGATTGACTGACGGCATACAGCGCTGCCATACGAATCCGTGCGGGAAGATTTATTTTTGTCTGCGCCGAAATCGCCATTCCGCAAGGCATGGCGCTCATCAAACCGTCTACTGCCGCTTTTATGTTGACAACATAACGATGGATTCCGAGATGTTCGACCAGCTGCTCGGCGCAATCTATGTCATGCTGCTCTCCGCAGGGCATCAAAACACCGATAACGCGTTCTTTACCGAGCGCTTCAACACAGAGCGCCGCTGTTACCGAACTGTCTTTGCCGCCCGATATCCCGACGACCGCATTGCAGCCCTTACCGTTTTTTTCAAAAAAATCGCGAATCCATTCAACGCATTCATTTTTTATTTTTTCAGGATGAAACATACAAGTCACCTTGCTTAGGAATAAATTTTGATAATATTTTCCGCTGCCTTTTTTTTGGGAATGCAGTTATCCATAGCGTTCTTTTCTATGTAGCGGTGCGCCTCGGATTCGGTCATTTTCAACTCGCTGATCAGCAGGCATTTAGCACGGTTGACAATGCGAATCTCCTCCATGCGTTCCTCAATAGAAGATGTTTTCTGTTCTATTTTCCGCAGTCGTTCTCTTGCGCTGACCATCCAATTCAACGCCTGAAGCATTGCAGATTTGTTCGTCGGCTTGGAAAGCGTAAATACACCGTGCTCGGCGACCTTATCATATACCTCAGCATAAATATCGGATCGGCAGAGGATAAGGACCACCGTAGTTTGCAAGCGGCAACAGTCGATTGCAAAACGAGCGCCGGATGCATCGGGCAGCGGGGCGTTAATCAGGACAAAATCAAATTCCCTGGCGGCAATATATCGTTTTGCTTCACTGACGCTGGCTGCCGCACATACGGGCTGATACTGTGAAAGGGGGAGCATTTCGCTTGCCGCAGCTTTAAGGCCGTCCGATGCGGACACGATAAGAACGCTGTAAACACGCTCTTTCAAACTCATTGTTGCGCCTCCCTCCGTATGATTGGCAACGATTACTTATTGCAGTAAATATTCAAAACAGCCGCCGGGACGTGCGTTTGAATAAAAGCGCTTTGTTTTGCCAGCAAGCAAGCCTCCTCCAAAGAATCCGGCAGCTTTTGCAGTTTTTCAAGTATATCGGCATTGGCTTTGAAAAGATTGGAATCAACCGCCCTTGGCAGATCAAGCCGATTTTGTATGCCGTAAAGTCCGGCATACAGAATCAATGCGAAAGCAAGATACGGATTTGCTGTCGGATCCGGCGAGCGCAGTTCGGCTCTGCGGTATTCGCCATGAGCAGCGGGAATACGGACAAGCTGACTTCTGTTTTCGCTCGACCATGATATAAATCGAGGGGCTCGGCTGTGACCGAATCGCCGATAAGACGCTTCTGTCGGATTGAGAAAAGCGGTCATTTCCGCCGCCTTATCCAGAATCCCTGCAATTACATAGGGCAAATTGTCTGTTCCGTCGGCAGTTTTTACAGACAGATTGATATGGAAGCCGTTTCCGGGAAGATTTTCCAACGGTTTGGGCGAAAAATCGGCGTAAAGTCCGTTTCGATGGGCTACGGTTTTGACAACGGTTTGAAAGGTCATAACATTATCCGCCGCGGTAAGCGGATCGGAATATCGAAAATCGATTTCATTTTGCCCGGGACCGCTTTCATGATGAGAACTTTCCGGACGGATCCCCATTTGCTCAAGCGTCAGGCAGATTTCACGGCGAATATTTTCGCCCTTATCCTCCGGCGCAATATCCATATATCCGGCGTCGTCATAAGGCTCTTTCGTGGGTTTTCCGCTTTGATCCAGGTTGAACAGGTAAAATTCCTGTTCGGCGCCGAAGAAAAACGAAACGCCGGCATCCGCTGCGTCCTTTATTGCCTTTTTGAGCAAATAGCGGGTATCACATTCATAAAACCGACCGGAAGAATAGGTAACATCGCTGAACATGCGAACAACCTTTCCGTGTTCGGGACGCCATGGCAGCCCCATCAGGGTTTCGCTATTCGGTTTTAAAAAGAGATCCGAATGTGTTTCATCCCCAAAGCCTTCGACGGAAGACGCATCAAAAGCAATCCCATATTCAAAAGCGCGGCTCAGTTCCGCCGGCATAATGGAAATATTTTTTTGCTTGCCGAAAACATCACAGAAAGCCAGCCGGATAAATTTCACATCATCCTCGGCAACATACTGCATGACCTCTTCTTTTGAATACTTCATAAGCATGCCCCTTTCCTTTAATTTGCCACATACATTTGTTTGTACGGGTTTTTACTATCGGGTGTAATGACAGAAAACCGAGCATTTAAGATCGAATCAGCATCATAGCCAAACACCTTGCAAAATTCGGCAATTTCGCCTTGTATGCTTTCCATATCGGCGCGAACTGCCGTGCGAACGCAAACATTTTTAGGGAAAACGATCCCCTCGGCGCTGTCTCTGAGATAAATTCTGCCGCCGTGCATTCCGGTGCAGGGAAAGTTGCCGACGATCCTGCGTTTTTTGCCGTTCAGTCCGAGAACCACGATAATTCCGCCGGCCTGATATTCACCGAGGAAGCTTCCCGCAGAACCTCCGATAACCATAACCGGAATCTTATCCCGATATTCCTTCATATGAATCCCGGCACGGTATCCGGCGTCGCCTTTGATATAAATCTTGCCGCCGCGCATCGCGTAGCCGGCCGCATCGCCTATATTGCCGTGAATCACGATTTTACCGTCGTTCATCGTATCTCCGACCGCATCCTGCGCGTTGGAATGGATCTCAATGGCGGCGCCGTCAAGATACGCGCCCAAAGCGTTGCCGGGAATACCGTCGATCGTAATCTGCTTGTTCTTCATTCCGGCAGCAATAAAGCGCTGACCGCAGCACCCGGTTATGCGGACATCTTCATCGGATTGCCGTATTTTTTGGTTTAAGGCCTGATGGTCAAGATTTTTTGCATCCAATACCATAATATTATACCACACCTCCGAATTTATTTCTACGATCCTGCGCAGAAAATGCCATAAAAGTTGCATTTTCTTTCAGCAAATCAAAATCTACGGTATCAAGCGGTATCCGCTCCCGAATCAACGCGGTATAAACGCCGCCTCTTTCTACCTTGTCAATGAGGATATACCCTTTGAGCAATCTGTTGCATACAAAAAACTTTTTGCAGGAAACCTCATTCTTCTTCATATATACGGTTCCGCCGTCTTTCTCAGCGGTATAGCTGCCGGCGGTCATAATATGCAGGCCGAAAAAGCCGATTGAATTCATGGGAATGGCTTTGTCAAAGACCGCCTCGCCTCCTGCCATATTGACGCCCGCTGCGTGTCCCTGCATATAGGCATTGGGAAGCAGCGCCAGCACACGCTTATCTCCATAAGAAATATCATACCCCTCGGTACAATCTCCGGCGGCATAGATATCGGGCAGATTTGTCCGCATCGCTTCGTCTACAACGATTCCGCGTCCCACTCTGCCGCCTATTTCGGATACCAGCGCGGTGTTCGGTCTGACGCCGACGGCAGTTACAAGAATATCAAAGCAGACGGTTTCACCGCTTTTCATAACGGCTTTATTGGATTCAAACCGCGCAACACTGTCCGACATCATAAATTCAATTCCGTTGTTTTCAAGATGCTTCTGCACAATAGGCGCCGTATCGTCATCGAGGATACTGGAAAGAACCCTGTCCGCCAGATCGCAGACCGTAATGCTTTTTACTCTGCCGCGCAGCCCCTCCGCGCATTTTAGGCCAATCAGCCCCGCGCCGATGATAAGCACCCTTGATTCGGGCGTGATCGCCTTTTCAAGCGCCAGCGTATCATCCAGCGTCATAAAGGAAAACCGGTTTTTTACAGCATCCAGTCCGTCAAACGGCGGGACAAAAGGCGAGGCGCCGGCGGCAACGCACAAAGCGGAAAACGGTATGGCGCGTTCATCGGATAAAACAACCGTTTTTTTCGCATAATCAATTTTTACGGCGGCTGCTCCGTAGATAACCTCGCATCCGTTTTCCGCGTAAAAACCTTTCGGCCGGTAGCCTATCCTTTCAAGATCGGTTTTGCCCTCAAGATAATAGGAAATCAGCGGACGGCAGTAAACCGGATGGTTTTCTTTGGATACGACGACGATTTTGCCGTCTTTGTCCACGCTGCGAATGCCCTCGATGCATCCCGCGGCGGCAATACCGTTTCCGATAATTACATACTGTTTCATCTGCTTATCTCTCCTCATATACGATCGCTCTGTTCGGACAGCCTTTGACGCAAGCCGGTTCACCGCAGGCGTTTTCAAGACAGAGTTCGCATTTCTGTACCGTACCGTTTTCGGACACGGAAAGCGCGCCGTAAGGACACGCCATAATACAGCTTAAACAGCCCACGCATTTTTTCCGATCCACGCAGATTCTTCCGTTGTCCATATGCAAAGCGCCTGAAATACAGCTTTTTACGCACAGCGGATCCCTGCAATGCCTGCAGGACACGGCAAAGTGGATTGTATCGTCCCCGTCCACAGAGATCCTCGGAACGATTTTCCTGCCTTTCAGCGCCTTGACCATATCGGAAATCCCGGAGTTGGCAAAAGCACAGTTGTATTCGCACAAGTGACAGCCGAGGCACCACGCTTCGTTTACGTACACACGCTTCATTGTCCGCACCTCCTATTCGCCGGCATGGGATATGCCGAGAATCTCAAGCTCTTTTTCGGTAAGACCGATCCCGCGGAGCATCAAACGATTTCCGCGCAAAGCTTCGATCGAATTGATCCCCATACCGCCCATAAGTTCCTTGATTTCATGCCGCCAGGCGTTCATCAGATTGACAAGGCGCGCGCTTCCGATTTCGGGATTCAGGCGCTTGACAAGCTCAGGACGCTGCGTTGCAATGCCCCAGTTGCATTTTCCGGTCTGACAGGTTCTGCACAAATGGCAGCCGAGAGCAAGGAGGGCGGCCGTGGCAATATAGCAGGCGTCCGCACCGAGGGCGATCGCCTTGACGACATCCGCGGAACTTCGGATACTGCCGCCGACCACGATCGAAACATTGTTTCGTATCCCCTCGTCGCGCAGACGCTTATCCACGGACGCCAGCGCAAGCTCGATCGGAATGCCTACATGATCCCGGATTCTGGTCGGCGCGGCTCCCGTGCCGCCTCTGCAGCCGTCAATGGCGATAATATCCGCGCCGCTTCTGGCGATGCCGCTCGCGATGGCGGCGATATTGTGGACAGCCGCAACCTTAACAATAACCGGCTTTTTATATTCAGTCGCTTCTTTCAGGGAGTAAACCAACTGCCGCAGATCCTCGATAGAATAAATATCGTGATGAGGCGCCGGTGAAATGGCGTCCGAACCTTCGGGAATCATGCGCGTGCGCGAAACGTCGCCCACGATCTTAGCGCCGGGCAGATGCCCGCCGATTCCCGGCTTCGCCCCCTGCCCCATTTTGATTTCGACCGCGGCGCCGGCTTCTAAATAATCCTTATATACGCCGAAACGCCCGGAGGCTACCTGAACGATTGTATTTTCACCATAGACGTAAAAATCCTCATGCAAGCCGCCCTCTCCGGTATTATAATAAATTCCGAGTTCCCTTGCAGCGGTCGCCAGCGACTTGTGCGCATTATAGCTGATCGAGCCGTAGCTCATAGCCGAAAACATCACAGGCATAGACAGTTCAAGCTGCGGCTCCAGCTTGCAGAGAATCCGCCCGTTTTTGTCCTTTTCGATCCGTCCGGGTTTCTTTCCGAGAAACACCTTTGTTTCCATCGGCTCCCGAAGCGGGTCGATAGACGGATTGGTGACCTGAGAGGCATTGATTAGAATTTTATCCCAATATACCGGCAGCGGCTTGGGATTGCCCATCGAAGAAAGCAGTACGCCGCCGCTGTTTGCCTGTTTGTATATCTCCCGGACGGTTTCATCCTGCCAGTTGGCGTTTTCGCGCAGCCTGCAATCGCTCTTTACGATTTTTAATGCCCGCGTCGGACACAGAGACACGCAGCGCTGGCAGTTTACACATTTTGATTCATCCGCCAGCATAACCCCGCGGTCTTTATCATAGGAATGAACCTCGTTGGCGCATTGCCGCTCGCACACGCGGCAGGCAATGCATCTGCTCTCGTTTCGGATGACTTCAAATTCAGGATAAATAAATTCAACGCTCATTCGTCGCACCGTCCTTTACCTTAACAATCACGGCTTCGCCGCCGGCCGGAGCCCAGATCTTTTCCGCATTCGGTTCCATGACCCGGATCGCCGCTTCTTCACTTGCGATATACACCTTATCATCCTTTTCGCCCACGACCATCGAGCGAAGCTTCAAGCGGTCGTTGAGCGCCATCAGGCCGCCGCTAAAACCGAACACAATCGAAAAGGGGCCGGTAATCAAAAGGCTTGAAAAAACGGTGCGCAGATATTTCAGTTTTTCCCGCTCCGCTTCATCCGTTACCGCCGAAATCGTGCTCCAGAACGGTGCGGCGATAACGTTTGCCGCTTCATTTAAAGAAAGCTTTTGCACGCGGAGCAGATAATCCATAATATAAGTGATAACCTCGGTATCGGTTTGCAGGGTGCATTTATAACCGAACATTTCAATGAAACGGCGGTTGGCGTCATACGAGGAAATCTCGCCGTTATGTACAATCGAATAGTCAAGCAGCGTAAAAGGATGCGCGCCGCCCCACCAGCCGGGCGTATTGGTCGGGTATCTGCCGTGCGCGGTCCATGCGTAGCCCGCATATTCCTCCAATTTATAGAATACGCCGACATCCTCCGGGAAACCGACAGCCTTAAAGGTTCCCATATTCTTTCCGCTGGAAAAGACGTATGCTCCGGGCATTTCCGTATTGATCTTCATCACGGTCCGCGCGACAAATTCCTTTTCATCGAGTTGAAAGCTTGCCAGCATGGAATGAAAGGGCGCAACAAAATATCTCCATATAATAGGCTCGTCGGTAATGGCCGGAATCTTCCTTGTGGGAATAATCTCGGATTTTACGATTTCAAAACGTTCTTTCAGAAAGACTTCGCAGTTCTTGCGTGATTCTCTGTTGTTGAAAAACATATGCAGCGCATAAAAGTCTTTATACTCCGGATAGATGCCGTATGCGGCAAATCCGCCGCCGAGCCCGTTGGAACGGTCGTGCATCGGTTTCATGGATTCAATGATTTTTTCTCCGGTCATTCTGTTTTTGTCTTTGGAAATCACGGCGGCAATGGCGCAGCCGGAGGGGATGCGTACCTGACCTTCAATCCTATTCATAGTGCATGCTTTCCTTTCTTGCTTAAAGAACAAATGAGCAAAGGCGCTCATTTTGGCACAGAACTACTGATCTGTATCCAAATGAACGCCTTTGCTCATTTCATCTGCCATTGTACATTATTTTTTCTGCTTTGTCAATGGCAAAGCAGAAATTTATGCAGGATGTTTTGAAAAAAATTGCAAAAAGGGGTTGACAAACGATTTTGAATGGTGTAAAATGCGAAGCATAAAGGCAAGGGCGTCTTTGAGATCGAAGTCTCGAAGTTGTCCTATTTTTTATTTCATAACGCATTCGACAGGCAAAAAGGCAAAGGCGTCTTTAAGCGGTTTACACCCTTAAGGACGTCTTTGCTGTTTTGCAAGAAAAAGCAATGCCGCATGCAGACAAGATCGCAAAACGGTCTCCGGCGCGGCGGCTTTGCGCAGCCGTCGGCGCTGTGACGGCACAGCGCATCATTTAATTTTCAATATGGAAAGGTAAAGGCAAAGACGTCTGAACTGTCCCGTGCGGATACAGGTGTCTTTGCCTTTAGATTTGAAAGGAGAAACTGCAATGAGCACGGTAACTGAAATTTTCGGGAGCAAGGTTTTCGATGACAGGGTGATGAGAGCGACCCTTCCCGCCAAGGTCTACAATTCCCTCAAAAAGACGATCAATGAAGGAGAAGACCTGGACATCGGCGTAGCCAATGAAGTGGCAAGCGCCATGAAAGACTGGGCGGTTCAAAACGGCGCGACGCACTATACGCACTGGTTTCAGCCGCTCACCGGCATTACCGCGGAAAAGCACGACAGCTTTATTACCCCCTCTCCGGACGGCGGCGTCATTATGGAGTTTTCCGGCAAGGAACTGATTAAGGGGGAGCCGGATGCGTCGTCATTTCCCTCCGGCGGACTGAGAGCGACTTTTGAAGCAAGAGGCTATACCGCGTGGGATCCCACCTCGTATGCGTTTATTAAAGGAAAAACGCTGTGCATCCCGACTGCATTTTGTTCCTACGGCGGCGAAGCGCTCGACAAAAAAACGCCTTTGCTTCGTTCTATGGAGGCGCTCAATAAACAGGCGATGCGCATTATCCGCCTGTTCGGCGACAATACCGTAAAATGCGTCAAAACTTCCGTCGGCCCTGAGCAGGAGTATTTTCTCATAGACAGGGAGATGTACAACAAGCGGCAGGATCTGGTCTTCACCGGCAGAACGCTGTTCGGCGCCAAGCCGCCGAAAGGCCAGGAGATGGACGATCACTATTTCGGCGCCATCAAACCACGGGTGGCGGCATATATGGAGGATCTCAACGAGGAACTGTGGAAGCTCGGCATCCTTGCCAAAACCGAACACAATGAAGTTGCGCCCGCCCAGCATGAACTGGCGCCGATCTATTCCACCACAAACATCGCAACCGATCACAACCAGCTCACGATGGAGATCATGCAGAAAGTAGCGGTCCGGCACGGTCTTGTGTGTCTGCTTCACGAAAAGCCCTTTGCCGGTGTGAACGGCAGCGGCAAGCACAACAACTGGTCGATCACCACCGACACCGGCGTCAATCTTCTTTCTCCCGGCAAGACGCCGTATGAAAACGCGCAGTTTCTCCTGTTTCTCTGCGCCGTCATCAAGGCGGTGGATGATTATCAAGACTTGCTTCGTATCTCTGTAGCAACCGCCGGAAACGACCACCGCCTGGGCGCAAATGAAGCGCCGCCCGCCGTCGTGTCTATGTTCCTCGGCGACGAACTGAACGCGATTCTTGAAGCAATAGAAGCCGACACGCCCTACAGCGCGGCAGGGAAACAGCTTATGAAGCTGGGCGTCAGCGTGCTTCCCTCCTTTACAAAAGACACCACCGACCGCAACCGCACCTCTCCCTTCGCTTTTACCGGCAATAAATTTGAGTTCCGTATGCTCGGCTCCTCAAACAGCATTGCCTGTGCGAACATCATGCTCAACGCCGCAGTCGCCGAATCGCTTAGAATCTACGCCGACCGGCTTGAAAAAGCGGAGAATTTTGAAACCGCTTTGCACGAGATGATTCGCAAGACCATCAAGGATCACAAGAAAATCATCTTCAACGGCAACGGTTATGACAGTTCCTGGATCGCGGAAGCAACCGAAAAGAGAGGGCTGCTGAACTACAGAACGACCGCCGACTGTCTCCCGCACCTTCTGGACAAAAAGAATCTGGATATGCTGACCTTCCACAAGATATTCTCCGAGGCGGAACTGAAATCCCGCTGTGAGATCACACTTGAAAATTACTGTAAAACCGTTGTCATCGAGGCAAGCACCATGGTGAAAATGGCAGAATGTGAAATTGCGCCTGCGGTTGAGACATATGTAAAGGAAATCGCCCAAACCGCCGCTCTAAAGAAATCCGTATCGGACGAAATATCCTGCGCGTATGAAAGCGCGCTGATCAAAAAACTGTCCGTTCTGACCGAGCGCATTTCGATTGCGACCGGTGAACTGGAAAAAGCGATCGTCGCTGTCGGACAGCATGATGCTGTAATTGCAAAGTCCGCCGCTGTCCGCGATCTTCTGCTTGTAAAGATGAACGAACTGCGCGTGGCCTGCGATGAGGCGGAAACCTTAACCGCCAAAAAGTATTGGCCGTTTCCTACATACGGCGACCTGCTGTTCGGCGTCAGATAAATTTCAGTTAAAATTTAAAAAATATTTTAGGGGATGATTGATATGGCAATAGAGGAAATCACCAAACTGATAGGAGAAACGGTAACGTCTGAGGTGTTCGGCGTCTGGTTTTTGATTGGAGCCGCCCTCGTATTCTTCATGCAGGCAGGCTTCGCAATGGTAGAGACCGGTTTTACCAGAGCCAAGAATGCCGGCAACATCATCATGAAAAATCTGATGGACTTTTGCATCGGAACGGTTGTGTTCGTTTTGCTCGGATTTAGTCTGATGATGGCTGAGGATTATGTGTTCGGTTTGATCGGTATTCCGAATCTGAATATTTTTACCGATTTCGGCGGCTTTATTCAAGGAAACGCCTCAAGCTTCGTCTTTAATCTTGTGTTCTGCGCCACTGCCGCAACCATTGTTTCCGGATCAATGGCGGAAAGAACAAAATTTATTTCCTACTGCATTTACTCAGGCGTTATCTCGCTTTTTGTCTACCCAATCGAGGCGGGTTGGATTTGGAACAGTCAGGGGTGGCTTGCAAAGCTCGGATTCCACGATTTTGCCGGTTCCGCCGCCATCCATTCGGTCGGCGGTGTCACCGCCCTGATCGGCGCGATCATGGTCGGTCCCCGTCTTGGCAAATATGTGAAAGATAAAGCCGGCAAGATTACAAAAGTCAATGCCATTCCCGGACATTCCATTACGCTCGGCGCGCTCGGATGCTTTATCTTATGGTTTGGCTGGTACGGATTTAACGGAGCCGCGGCTTGGAATGGATCTTCACTTGCTTCCATATTTCTTACGACCACGATTGCGCCCGCTGTCGCAACCTGTACCACGATGATCTTCACTTGGATCAAAAACGGCAAGCCCGATGTTTCCATGTGCCTGAATGCCTCGCTGGCTGGATTGGTTGGAATCACCGCCGGGTGCGACGCGTTGGACGCCATAGGTTCGATCGTTGTCGGTATCGTTTCCGGCATACTAGTTGTGGTGGTTGTTGAATTTCTTGATTTGAAATTGCATATCGACGATCCCGTGGGCGCGGTAGGCGTTCACCTTGCCAATGGTGTTTGGGGAACTGTCGCCGTCGGTCTTTTGGCAAACCCCGAAGCTCCCGCCGGGCTAAGCGGCCTGTTCTATACCGGAAGCGCAAAGCTGCTCGGTATTCAAATTATCGGTATCCTCGCCGTTCTGACATGGACTATCGTTCTGATGACCGCCTCATTCTTCGTCATCAAGAAAACCGTGGGACTTCGTGTTTCCGCAGAGGAAGAAATCAAGGGCCTTGACAGCACGGAGCACGGACTTCCGAGCGCATACGCCGATTTTGTTCCCGCCGTTGAAAGCCTTGACTATGGCTATGAAACGGCAGTTGCGGTCAGCGGAGAGATCCCCGTAGCTGAAGCTGTTCCGGTCAAAAAGGTGCCGACATTTGACGACGGCATGCCTAAGTTTACTAAAATTGAAATCATCTGCAAAGAAAACCGCTTTGAGGCTTTAAAACAAGCGTTGACCGGGCTTGGAATCACCGGCATGACCGTATCCCATGTTCTCGGATGCGGACAGCAAAAAGGCAAGCCTGAATTCTATCGCGGCGTCGAAATCGAAGCCACCCTGCTTCCCAAAATTCAGGTGGACATTGTCGTCAGCAAGGTGCCGGTCAGAAGCGTGATTGAAACGGCGAAAAAAGTGCTTTATACCGGGCATATCGGCGACGGTAAAATCTTCGTTTACGATGTGGAAAATGTTGTCAAGGTTCGTACCGGCGAAGAGGGTTACGACGCTCTTCAGGACGTAGAATAGCGGCAATGAACAAATCATAAAGGAAAAATCGTCTGCGGTTTGACTTCGATCAGACCATGGCGACAGCAAATAAATAACTCTAAGAACAGCCATCTCTCGATGTAAATCGAAGATGGCTGCTTTCTGACCATCGAAAAACCAAGGTTTTCCGACGATAGGGCGTGTATAGGCATGAGAGGGTACCAGGCGTCAGCCTGGGGGAGTCCTTGTGCCACAAAGGGAGCCCCCCTTTCGGGGGGGCGTATTCACGCCGTCGCGCCGCCGTTGGCGGCACTCGCGCGCCCGCAAGGTGTTTACAAGGCGGCGCATGTCCGCCTTGTA
>OLGD01002283.1_pt1 | contig 22743 bp, 14 predicted proteins | sample 1605311 | NCBI WGS metagenome assembly OLGD01 (sample SAMEA3888917, study PRJEB22519) | human gut metagenome | biome: human gut; feature: human-associated habitat; material: faeces | place: Denmark | collected 2010
CCTCTCCCTTTGGGAGAGGTGGATGCGAACAAAGTGAGCAGACGGAGAGGGCGAGGCCGTCGATCTCTCAGCTCACGTCCAGATCATCCAGATACTCTGCGCCGTGCTGAGCGATATGCTCCTTGCGGCCTGCCAGATTGTCGCCCAGCAGGATATCGAACACCTGCGCGGTCTGCACCACATCGGTGGGCATTACTTTGATAAGACGGCGGCTTTCCGGGTTCATAGTGGTCAGCCACATCATCTCGGGGTCGTTCTCGCCCAAGCCTTTGGAGCGCTGGATGGTGTATTTTTTGTCCCCGATCTTTTCCAGAAAAGCGGCCTTTTCCGGCTCGGTATAGGCGAAATAAGTGCGGTCCTTCGTGGTGATCTCGTACAAAGGCGACTCCGCGATATACACATAGCCCTTATTGATCAGGGTGGGGGTAAGGCGGTAGAGCATGGTCAGCACAAGGGTGCGGATCTGGTAGCCGTCCACATCGGCATCGGTACAGATGACGATCTTATTGAACCGCAGGTTTTCGAGGTTAAAGGTAGCCAGTTCCTTGTTGTGCTTGCCGCCCAGCTCCACGCCGCAGCCCATCACCTTGATCAGGTCTACGATGACGTCCGACTTGAAGATGCGGGCATAATCCGCCTTCAGGCAGTTCAAAATCTTGCCGCGGATGGGCATGATGGCCTGATATTCACTGTCCCGGCTGGACTTGACCGCGCCCATAGCCGAGTCGCCCTCCACGATATACAGCTCGCGGCGGGCGGCGTCCCGGGTGCGGCAGTCCACAAACTTCTGCACGCGGTTGGCTAAGTCGATTTGCGTAGAGAGCGTCTTTTTGATGCTCTGACGCGTTTTTTCCGCGTGCTCGCGGCTCTGCTTGTTCACCAGCACCTGCTGGCAGATCTTCTGGGCTTCCTCCGGCTTTTCCAGAAAATACACTTCCAGATAATGCTTGAGGAAGTCGGTCATGGCCTGCGAGACAAATTTATTGGTGATGGCCTTTTTTGTCTGGTTCTCGTAGCTGGTGCGGGTGGAAAAGCTGGAGGATACATACACCAGACAGTCCTGCACGTCCTGAAAGCTGATGGCGCTCTCGCCCTTTTTGTACAGATTCTTTTCCTTCAGGTACTTGTTGATCTGGTAGACAAAGGCGGTGCGCACCGCGTGTTCCGGGCTGCCGCCGTGCTCCAGCCACGAGGAGTTGTGGTAGTATTCCAGCAGCTGTACCTTATTAGAGAAGCAAAAAGCCGCACCCATGCGCACCTTGTAGTCCGGCTGATCCTCGCGGTCGCGGCCCACGGCCTCGCTCTCGCAGCTGAACACCGGGGTCAGGGTGTCCTCACCGGCCACTTCTGCCACATAGTCCGCAATGCCGTTCTGGTAGCACCAGCTCTCGTGCCACGGCTTGCCGGTGGCGGGGTCTTTTTCCTTTTCATCGGTAAAGTTGAGGGTAAGCCCGGCGTTGACCACAGCCTGACGGCGCAGCACATCCTTATAGTAGCTGCCGGGCACGTCGATATCGGTAAACACCTCATCGTCCGGCTTCCAGTGGATGATACTGCCGGTGCGGCGTCCCTTGTAGGGCTCCTTTTGCAGGCCGCCTACGTTCTCGCCCTTTTTAAAGTCCAGATGGTAGTGGTAACTGTCGCGGTAGATGTCGGCTGTCATCCACGCCGATGCATATTGGGTAGCGCACAGACCCAGACCGTTCAGGCCAAGGCTGAACTCGTAGTTATCCTCACCCTCGCCGTACTTGCCGCCCGCGTACATCTCGCAGAACAGCAGCTCCCAGTTGAAGCGACCTTCGCCGTTGTTCCAGTCCACGGGCATACCACGGCCAAAGTCCTCCACGATGACGCTGCCGTCCTTGCAGCGGGTCACGTTGATGGTATCGCCGTGGCCGTCGCGGGCTTCATCAATGGAGTTGGACACGATCTCAAAGATCGAGTGGGCACAGCCCTCCACGCCGTCCGAGCCAAAGATGACCGCCGGGCGCTTGCGCACACGGTCGGCACCCTTTAACGAGGTAATGCTCTCGTTGCCATATTCCTGTTTTTTTGCCATGCTGCTCCTCCCGTCCCGCCGCAGCTGTGCTGCGCAGGCCGTTCTGTAATCAAAGCAAGCGCCTGCCCTTGCTATTATATAAGAAATATAATAGCATCTCTGCGGACATAAGCGCCTGTGTTCTTTTCTTTTATTAAACCATAGGTTGTAAAACTTGTCAAATGTTCTTTCTATCTTTCCCGCGCAGCGCTCCGGTACGAAAACCGCGAAAAAAGTCGTTCTTATTTTGTGCGCAGGGACGCTGGAAAACAAAAACTTTTCAATTTTTTCAAAAAAGTTTGCATTTACCCCTTTACAAAATCGAAATTTCAGGTATAATAATCATCGTCCGGTGCGCCTCTGTAGCTCAGTCGGTAGAGCAGGGGACTGAAAATCCCCGTGTCATTGGTTCGATTCCGATCGGAGGCACCAGCAAAGGAAACCCATTCGGGTTTCCCAATATGCGGCCGTAGCTCATCTGGTAGAGCGCCACCTTGCCAAGGTGGAGGTAGCGAGTTCGAGCCTCGTCGGCCGCTCCATTAAGGAGCAGCAACAGTTGCTCCGGTATGGCCCGGTAGCTCAGTTGGTTAGAGCACCAGCCTGTCACGCTGGGGGTCGTCGGTTCGAGCCCGATCCGGGTCGCTCGTCGGAATGTCAGTCGTTTGTCTGGCAGTCTTATAAGTAAGACCGCGTAACAAACTCTGAAATTCCTCCTCTTCCCCACAAAATCTTGCTTCGCAAGCTTTCGCGGGGGCCCCGATATTCGCAAGAATCGCTCGGGAGGGTGCAGGGACAAATGCACCGAATATGCGGCCGTAGCTCATCTGGTAGAGCGCCACCTTGCCAAGGTGGAGGTAGCGAGTTCGAGCCTCGTCGGCCGCTCCATTGGAGTGGTATTCATCACTCCCTATATGGTGACGTGGCCAAGTGGTAAGGCAAGGGTCTGCAAAACCCTCATCCACCAGTTCAAATCTGGTCGTCACCTCCAAAAGATTCCCGGAAGCTTCGGCTTCCGGGATTTTTTGTTTTGCACTGTTCCCTGCCGGCGTCCTCGCCCTCTCAGTCAGCTGCGGTGACTGATTCCCCTTTTTGTCGCTACGCGACATCTTCCCCCGGCCGGGGGAAGTCTTTCCTCAAAGGGAGAGTCTCTGGCGAAACCGGTCACTTTGCGGTTAAACAAAAAAGTCTGCCGCAGCACCCCCTCCCGTGAAAATGCAATGCCGGAGCGTCCGCAGACGCTCCGGCATTGCTATAATAAAAGTAACGCTACCTCAGAACCGCAGCCGCATCTGATACCACACCACCCCGCCGTGGGTGGAAGCGGAAACACCCTCGTTCACAAAGCCGAACTTGGCGTAATAGTGCAAAAGCTTCTCCTTGCAGGTCAGCACCAGCCCCTTGCGCCCCTGTGCGCGGGCATCTGCGATAGCTCTTTGCAGCAGCAGCCCGGCATAGCCACGGCGGCGGCAGCCCGGGAGGGTGTTCACCCCAAAGATCATCTGCCATGCGCCGTTTTCATCATGCAGGGCGGCGTCCGCGTACATCTCATCGGTCAGGTCGGGCGTGTCGGTGCAAAAGCCGTCCACAAAGGCCACCAGTTCCCCCTGCTCAAACAGCAGCCAGAAATGACTGGCATAGTGTGCCAGCCGTCCGGCAAATTCCTCGGCCGTGGCAGCCTCTGCTGCCGGAAAACAGGCTGCCTCTACGGCGGCAATAGCGTGCAGATCCTCCGTAGTTGCGTTGCGTATCTCCATGGTATCTCCCCCTTCTCTTTTTTATTCAGTGTACCACAGCTGCCGCACAAAGGCAAAGTGTTTGCATCTGTTCTCCGTCCGTGTTACAATGGCTATACTACGCTTGGAAGGGAGTTGAAACGCCATGCCCACCGAAAACCGCACTACCTTAACGCCGGACACCCCGGTGCGCTACCTGAAAGGGGTGGGTCCCAAGACCGCAGAACGGTTCGAGAAGCTGGGCATTGTAACGCTGGCAGACCTGCTGTGCCACTACCCCCGGCGGTATATCGACTTTTCCAAGCCCTACTCCATCGCGGAAGCCCCCGCCGACACCGAATGTGTGGTGAAGGCCGAGGTATTCGCAAAGCCCGGCGGACGCATTCTGCCGGGCGGGCGGCGGATGGAGCGCATCACTGCCGGGGACGACGTAGCCAGTCTGGAGATCACATGGTTCAATAACCCCTACGCCACCCAGAAGCTGCAGCTGGGGCAGGAATACTATTTTCAGGGCATCGTTACCGGCGGGATGCTGCGCCGCCAGATGGTCAACCCGCAGGTGCGCACCGCCGAGCAGATCCAGGCCGCACCCTTTGAAGCCGTTTACCCCCAGACGGAGGGGCTTACCAGCAGCGCCATCTCCCGCTGCATCCGGCAGCTTTTGCCCCATGCAGAGCTGCTGCCAGATCCACTGCCGCCGGAGATGCTGCAAAAATACCGTCTGCTTCCCAAGGCCGAAGCGGTGTGCGCCATCCACTGCCCTGCCACCGAGGAGCAGGCCGCAGCAGCGCGGCGGCGGCTCATCTACGAGGAGCTTTTAGTGCTGCAATTGGGCATCGGGCGGATGCGCAGCCGGGGCGCTGCGGCCACCGGGGCACCCATGCGCCGCGCCGACCCAGCTCCTTTCTGGCAGAGTCTGCCCTTTGCCCCCACCGGGGCGCAGCGCCGCGCAGTGGAGGAAATTTTAAACGATATGGCGGGCGATACCGCCATGAACCGCCTGTTGCAGGGCGATGTGGGCAGCGGCAAAACGCTGGTAGCTGCTGCCGCCATCTGGGCGTGCATCCGGGCGGGGTATCAGGCCGCGCTGCTGGCTCCTACCGAAATTCTGGCCGCACAGCACGCTGAGGGGCTGAACCGGCTGCTTGCCCCCTTCGGGATGCGGGTCGCCCTGCTGACCGGCGGCATGAAAGCCGCTGCCCGCCGCACCACACTGGCCGCTATCCGCAATGACGAAGCCGACCTTGTGGTGGGCACCCACGCCCTGATGAGCGAAGGGGTGGAGTTTGCCCGGCTGGGTCTGGCGGTCATTGACGAGCAGCACCGCTTTGGGGTGCGTCAGCGCGGCGCGCTGGCCGAAAAGGCCGCAAACCCGCACCTGCTGGTCATGAGTGCCACCCCCATTCCCCGCACGCTGGGGCTTTTGATCTACGGTGATTTGGACATCTCCATTCTGGACGAGCTGCCCCCCGGACGCACCCCGGTCAAGACCCGGTGCATCACCGGCAAGCGGCGGCAGGACTTGTACCGCTTTCTGGACAGCGAGATTGACAAAGGGCGGCAGGTGTATCTGGTCTGCCCCGCCATCGAGGATGTGCCGGACGGCGGGCTGAACGCCGTCAAGACCTACTACGAGGACATTGCCAAGGCGTTGCTGCCCGACCGCCGGGTGGGGCTGATGCATGGCAAGCTGAAACCCAAGGAAAAAGCCGCCGTCATGGGGGATTTCAAGGCCGGGCGGCTGGATGCACTGGTGTCCACCACCGTCATTGAGGTGGGCGTGGACGTGCCCAACGCCAGCGTGATGGTGATCGAAAACGCCGAGCGCTACGGTCTGAGTGCCCTGCACCAGCTGCGCGGCCGTGTAGGACGCGGTGCCGCCGAGAGCTGGTGCTTCCTTGTCAGCGACAACACCAGCGAAGCCGTGCAGAAGCGGCTGAAATTTCTCTGCTCCACCACCGACGGCTTTGCCGTGGCGCAGTACGACTTGGAGACCCGCGGCCCCGGCGACTTTTTCGGCAGTCGCCAGCATGGCCTGCCCACCTTACAGATCGCCGATTTGATGAACGACACCCGTACCCTGCACGCCGCCCAGAGCGAAGCCGCTGCATTGCTTGCCGCTGACCCGCTGCTGGAAAGCCCTGCCCACGCTTTGCTGGCTGCGCAGGTGCAGCAGATGTTCGACAAGGCCGGGCCGATGAACTAAAAAAGCGCTGTCACACGAAAAATTCGTGCGACAGTGCTTTTCTTTACGTTTCCTTGCTCCCAACAACGCTTTGCAGGATGCGGGTTGCAAAAACATCCACCTTTTCTTCCAGTGCGGGCAGGTGCAGCAGACGGTAGAACCGCTGATACACGGCATCCACCGCGTAGCCCGCTACGGCGATCAGCAGCACCGCACCGGTCAGGTAAGCCAGCGAGGGCAGCAGCGCCCCGCCGAACCGGGGCAGGTCGACCAGCTGCCACAGCAGCGCCCGGGTAAAATCGCTGTCGTGCAGCAGGTACACCCCGAAGGACAGCGGTGCCAGCCGAAAGACCCAGCGCCGCCAGTAGTCTGAACGAATGCGGATATTCTGGAACAGCAAAAACATCGCTGCCGAAGCGATAACCGTAGCCAGTGCCTGATAGCCGTTGACGGTATTCACAAAGCCGTTCAGGTGCAAAGCGTTTTCCACCCGCAGCGCCAGCATCCGGTTGAAAAATCCCGCCGCCGAAGCCGCCAGATACGCCAGCAGGCACAGCCCGCTGGGCACGGTCACCCGGTATTTGCGGAAATAGGCAGCCATAAAATACAAGGTATAGAACCAGATAAAGCTGTATCCGTTATTCACAAAGGTCGCATCCGTTGCCCAGTAGAACAGCGTATCCCACACGCTTTGCAGCAGCAGCGCCACCAGCAGCAGCGTTTTGTACTGCCGCCTGTCAAGGCTTTGCACCACCGCGTTCAGCACCGGCACCGAGAGATACATCAGGAAATAGGCCGAAGCGAACCAGTAGCCGTTGGAGGTAAGGGGTAAAAGTGCCCGGAGCAGTGCAACAGCCGAAAGCGGGACCGCCCCCGCTTTCACCGCAACGCAGAAGGTGAGCATGGAGTAAAACCACACCTGTGCCCCAATGCGGAACAGCCGCCCGGCATGAACAGACCCCTTGCGCTCCGACAGGTAATAGCCGGAAAGCATTACAAAACAGTTGGTGGATACACGCGCCAGAATAAACAGCAGCCAGTATATCCAGAATGCCGCTGTCCCCTGCGGTGCCGCACTGCCCAGCCCGCCGTGCCCGATGCCGTGCATCAGCACGATCATCACCATACTGAGGATACGCATCGTCTCAAAGCCGCTGTGCCGCTTTTGTTCTTCCATACCCCGTTTTCCCCCTTATCTCTCCCCTGTTTCCAGCTGCCGCAAGGCCTGCCGCACCTGCTGCTCCGGCCGCAGCCACGCTTGATAGTATGCCGCATTGTGCTGCGCCATAGCTAAGATCGCCGCCGGGTCTGCCAGCAGCTGCCGCAGCTGCGTCTCACACTCCGCCGGGGACGTATACGTTTTATAGTTTTTCCCTTCTTCAAAGCCGCCCGGCAGGGTGTACCGCAGCGGCTCGGTGACGATAGCGCGCCCCGCCGCCACATACTCGGCCAACTTCCAGCCGGTAGAGCCGTGCAGTCCGGTAGAAGCCACGCAAATCTCCGTGTGCTGCATCCGGTGCAGATAGGCGCGCTTGCCGGTCAGCTTGTCCGGCAGGATCAGTTCCGGGCACAGCCGCCGGGCGCAGGCGTTGTCCGACACGCCGCCGGTGAACTGCTCCGGGAAGGCGCCTTGCAGCCGGTGCAGCAGCTCAATGCGGTCGGCGTTCACCTGCCGCCACTCTGCCTGCAGTTCCGGGTATTGCCGCACCGCCGGCTCATCCGGGTCCCACAGACGGGTCAGAAAGAGGATGCGCGGCTTTTTGCGCACCCGGGTCAGGCAGGCTTCAAAGTCCTGCGGGTAGCAGCGGGTGGAAAGCGCCCACTGCTTCAGGCGGCTCTTTGCGCTGCGCTCCGCTTCCAGCGGCGAGCCCGGGCAGGTAACGTAGTAGTTCAGCCCCAATGGCCGCAGCTTTGCGGGAATACCGTCCGGGAACTGCCGGTTCTTCTCCGCCGAAAAGCTGCGTTTGAACACCACCTCTGCACGGCTGAACAGCGCCAGCACCGCCGCAGGGTCGTTGTAAAAGTAGCCGTCCATCAGGTCAAACACCACCGTGCGGCCGTCAATTTCCGTTTCCAGCAGCGCCTCCCGGGCAATGGGACTGCCCTGCCGCTCGTCCTGCACCCGCAAAGTCAGCTCCCCGCGCTTTGCCAGCAGGGTAAAGCCCGCCAGAATGCCGCTGACGTGCGCCGCGCCTTCCCGGGTGGCGAGTTTTATTGTGACCTGCATATTCCCTCCTATCGGTGGAACAGCCCGGTGCGCCGCTCGCCCATGGGGATGACGTCACAGAACACGCACCGGCTCTTGGTGGAAAGCTGCACATCCTTGTGGTAGCAGCCGAAAAACCATTTTTCGTAGGTCAGCTTGAGCAAGATCTCGTCCAAAAACAGGTGCAGACGGTTGCTCTCGCCAAGGGCAAGGGCGGTAAAATCCAAAAATCTGCTTGGTGCATCGTGGGTCAGCACATAATCTACCTTGTAGTCTACTTTCTCTAAGTTGCGGCGGCAGGTGTCGTACTCCTCGTCACTGGGCATCTCCTGCTTCCACCAGTTCACGCCCGGCTCCCGGTCGTCCTTATCCTGACTTTCCGCGCCGCCGAAGCAGAGATAGGTCTTGCCCTCCAGCTCCAGCACGCTGCCCCGGCACACGTGGTACACGTTGCCGCCAAGGCTCTGCACCCTGCCGCCGAACAGCTCGGTCTCCGGGTACTGTGCCAGCAGGTCGTAGTTTTCGTGGCTGCCGTCCAGAAACAGCACCGTGTAAGGGCGCTTGCGCAGCCAGTCCAGCCGCTTGCGCTCTGCGGCGCTGCCGTCCCACACAAAGCCAAAATCCCCCAGCACCACCACGGTGTCCTTTTTGCCCAGCCAGCGCAGTTTGCCCTGCTTGAAGCGCTGGATATCGCCGTGGGTATCCCCTGTAAGATATACCATTCCTGCCCTCCCTGCCGGAGCGAAAGAACGGTGTAAAACACCGCAAGGCTCTTGTAACACCCCGGCAAACCTGTTATTATTATAGAACACAGCACACTTGCTGCAAAATTGATCCTCCGGCGCGCTGTACTGCGCGGCCTTATCTAGTATATTTTATCGCTTTTTAAAGGAATTGTCCACATGAAACGTATTTTTGCACTGGTTCTTTCATTTGTATTTCTGCTCAGCTGCCTTGTGCTGCCCGCCGGAGCCATGTTCGACCCCAGCCCGGTGTATCAGGTGCAGGCTGCAAGCGCCTATATCGTCAACACCGATACCAACATCATCGTCTACGATAAAGACAGCACGAAGCAGGTGTCTGCCGGCGGTCTGACCAAATATATGACCCTTGCCGTGCTGCTGACCAACTACGCCGACCAGCTGGACAACACCTTCCAGATGCCCTTTGCCATCTCGGACTATGTTTATAATACCAATAACGCGGATATGCGCTCCAACGAAACTTTCACCTACCGCGAAGCCATGTACGCCATGCTTACCCGCAACGCCAACGAGGCCGCCATGGGTGTAGCATACGCCCTTTCCGGCGGCGATCTGGACGGCTGGGTGGCGCAGATGAACACCTTATCCAAGCGCATCGGCACCACCGCCAGCAGCTGGACGGACGCCTGCGGCATCGACAGCGGCAACACCACCTGCGCCGTGGATATGTACCTGATCCTGCGCTACCTGATGAGCTTTGACGCCTTTGTAGAGGTGTCCGGTGCACCCAGCTTTACCATGCCCGCCAAGGAGAAGCACCGTTCCTCCTCGGTGCTGGTCAGCCAGAACGCCGCGCTGAGCAAAGCCAGCGGCGGCAGCTACTACCGCAGCGCCATGCAGGGCGGTATGTGCAATGTGACTGCCTTTAAAAACGATACCGGCACCCAGAGCTATGTTTCATGGGGCAACAAGGACGGTGCCACCTATATCTTCTGCGTGATGGAAAGCCCCGACAGCTGCGATATCCTTGGCTACGCCAACCGCCGTCCCGCCCTGTTTGAGACAGTCAAACTGATGGACTGGGTATTCGACAGCTTTTCCATTCAGGCTGCGCTGGACACCGACCTGACCATTGCGGAGATCCCGGTAAAGTATTCCTCCGATACAGACACCTTGCAGCTGTACCCCAACGACAGCATGATGACCCTGCTGCCCTCCACCAGCGATGGCACCGTCACCCAGAAATACTTCCACCTGCCGGACTACGTCTGCGCGCCCATCCAGCAGGGCGATGTGGTGGGCACGGTGGAACTGAAGCTGGCAGGCGAGACCATCGGCGTGGTGGAGCTGATCGCCGGGCAGGACGTAGCCCGCAACCCGCTGCTGTTCGGGGTGGACAAGGTGAAGGAGTTCCTGACCAGCCTGTACCTGAAGGTGGTGCTGGTGCTCAGCCTGATCGCCGCCCTGATCTACGGGCTATGGCTGCTGTGTGCCAACTGGAACCGCCGCAAACCCACTAAAAAGATCCACCGCCGCTATTGAACAGACGCAAAAATGCCCCGGCAGCCGCAAAGGCCGCCGGGGCATTCTGGTTGCGCCAGCAGGAGTCGAACCTACGATGGGGGAGTCAAAGTCCCCTGCCTTACCGCTTGGCGATGGCGCATCGTGCAGCTAAGTATAGCATATTTTCTGCCGTTCCACAAGAGGGACGCTGCATTTTTGCAGCCTTTTCCCCGCAGCACTTAGAGCGTTTGCGGCGTTTTTTGTCGTTTTTTGGGCTTTTAGACGCTGTTTTTATGCTTTCCATTTCCTGCCATGTTTTTACGAAAGACAAGTTTTAAAGGATGCAATTTTCAAAAAATGCGGTCTATCAGAGCATAAAATTCATCTTGCAAGGGTAAAAATCGTTTTTTCATAATTTTTATTATTTTTTCAGCCAAAAGCTGTATTTTTTGTTGCGGTTCTGGTACACTGGATGTGATAAATATAGATTGAAGAAACTTCTCCGCTGTCCGGGCTGCGCCCGGGTGGGGCAGGGTCTCCATCTTTGTGAAGGAAAGCGAGGGATCTCATGAAAAAATTCCTGAAAACGCTGGTGGTCGGGATCTGCCTGTTCACCCTGCTGTGCTGTGCGCTGCCGGCTGCGTTTGCTGCCGGCAACACTTCAGGGAGCAAAAAGGAAGAGAACGTGTACGCCATTGGTATGGATGCCCAAGGCGGCATCTGCTCTACTGTGGTAACCTACACGAACCTGTCCGGCAAACTGGAGAGCGCGCCCGAGCAGCCTACCATGACGGGCTACACCTTTGACGGCTGGTACACCGAGCCGGTAGGCGGCAGCAAGGTGACCACTTCCACCGTGTTCACCTCCGACGCTACCATCTACGCGCACTGGATCGCCAAGGCCGGTGCTTCCACCGTGCCGCAGCCCGCCACCCAGCCCGCCGCGATTCAGTGGCAGAAGTATGTAGGGCCCGCACTGGTAGCCGGTGCCCTGCTTACCACCCTGCTGGTTTCCACCATGTTCTGAACAACGCTGTAAAACGCATTGATACCAATGAAGAAAGGGATCTTACCATGACTACTTCTACCATGAAACTGCCCGCCAGCTACGCCGTGATCGACGCCGAGGAGATGACCTATCTGGACGGCGGTGCAAGCAGCGCCTACCAGTCCTTCCTGGACGTTGGCAAGGTGTTCAACTACATCGCCCGCATCTTCTCCGGTGCAAGCTCCATCATCAACAACGTCAACGTCATCTACCAGTCCTTTGTCTCGCTGAACAGCCTGCTGACCAGCTTTGGCAAGTAAAAGGCTGACCCCAAAGTCTGCATACGGGAGCCGCGCTTTTTTTCGAAAAAGTGCGGCTCCCGTTTTTTCGTGCGCGCAGCAGTTCAGTACAGTAGTGCGCAAAACTTCACATCTCAAAATTATGAACAAACTTTTTAAGTTTTTGGGGTCTTGCAGTCGTTTTTGGGGAAAAATACACACAAAATATAAAAAAATGCGATATTTTTTCGGCGTTATCTCTTGATTTTGTGTCTGTTTTGTTATATTGTTGTTACATGGGGTGTGGTAAAATAAAGTAACTTGTAAAGGAGCGCTTCCGCACCCTTTACACCCCGCAAATCCTGTGGCGGCAAGCGCATTTTAAGCCGTTTTTGTTAAGTATTTTCGTAGTTTACGAAAACCTTTTCGCTGGCTTGTACTTTATAGTTTGGGAGTTTGGACATACATGGCAGATCGTGAACTGCGGCGGATGCACCGCGCTGAACTGATAGAGATTATTTATGCATTGAAGCAGAGCGAGGATCAGCTCAAGGCGCAGAACGCCGCGCTTACCGCGCAGCTGCAGGACCGGCAGCTCCGGCTGGAAAAGGCCGGCTCCATCGCGCAGGCTGCGCTGGAGCTGAACAACGTGTTCGCCGCCGCGCAGGCCGCCGCCGATGACTATCTGCACTCGGTGCAGGCCAACCTTGCAGACACCGACGCCGCCGCTGCCAACACCCTTTCGCAGGCGCGCAGCGAGGCCAAACGCATTCTGGAGCAGGCACAGGCAGACGCCGACAGCCTGAAGGCGCAGACCCGGCAGGAATGCAGCGCCATGGTAGAGCAGGCCGAGCAGGAGGTGCAGCAGCACTGGCAGACATTTGACCGCAAGGCCAACGCGCTGCTGGACCAGTACCGCAGCGCCGACAGCCAGCCTTCGGAGGAAACATGAAAAAACGCGATATCCGGTTTGCTTCCATCCCCTCCACCGAGGAAGTAGCCGCAGAACGTGAACGTCTTGCGTACCAGAACCGCTACCAGCGGGTGCTGCGCAGTACGGTCTATATATTGGTGGTGGTGGCCGCAGCGGCCGTGCTGCTGGCTACGCTGTTTTTACCGGTGCTTCAGGTCTCCGGCGACAGCATGAACCCTACGTTGAACGACAAGGACATTATCCTGCTGGTAAAATCCAACCACATTGAAAACGGTGAGTTATGCGGGTTTTACTGGCAGAACAAGCTTTTGCTCAAGCGCATCATCGGGCAGCCCGGTGATGTGATCGATATGGACGTGAACGGCGTGGTCTCGGTAAACGGCGAGGTGCTGGACGAGCCTTATGTGGACGCGCTGACCGTGGGCGAATGCGACATCCGATTCCCCTATCAGGTGCCGGAAAACCGCTACTTCGTGCTGGGCGACCACCGCTCCACATCCATCGACAGCCGCAGCAGCGTGATAGGCTGCGTGGAAAAAAGTCAGATCATTGGCAGGGTGTTTTTAAGGGTATGGCCCCTGTCCAGTTTCTCGTTGATCCATTGAGCCCGGGAGGAGGTACTCTAAGTTATGAACGACATCCTTAAAACCTACAAGGAGCAGTTCCGCGAAAACCGGCACACGCTGCGGCGCTACACCGCATTTGTGCTGGCGCTTGCCATGATCACCACCCTGTTCGTCAACTGGCAGCTGCACGGCGTTGGCATCTCTATGACCGCGCAGTACCAGTGCGGCGAGGTGGAGCACGCCCACACGGCGGATTGCTACGACAAGGTGCTGATCTGCGGCTACACGGAAGGCCAGCTTGAAAATGCGGACGAAGTTGCCGCTGCCGAAGCTGCCGCCGCCAGTGCTGCCCAGAGCAGCGCCGAGGAAGAGATCATGCCGCTGGAGCTGGAGCCGCAGATCGAGTTTGTGCCCCACGAGCACACCGATGACTGCTACACCGAAGTGCAGACCCTGACCTGCATGGAGGAAGAGCACGTCCACGATGATGACTGCTACGACCCCGAGGACGGCACCCTGATCTGTGAAAAATTTGAGCATACCCACGATGAAAGCTGCTACACCACCGAGTACGAGCTGACCTGCGGCCTGGAAGAGGGCGAGCTTGTGGAGCAGGTGGTAGAGCCCACCCAGACCGCCGAGCTGGTGGCCATGGCGGTGGCAGAGCCTGTGGCGCTGGAGCCGGTGGTGGACACTGTGGAGCCCATCTACCACCACCACACCGACGCCTGCTACGAGGAAGTGCTGGTGTGCCCCCTGCCGGAGCATCACCACACCGTAAGCTGCCTGAGCGATACCTCTGCCGACCTTGAGACCCCCGAGGAGTGGCAGGCCGCCAACGCCGATGCCGTGATCACCGGCGAGTGGAACGAGGATCTGCTCAGCGTGGCAAAGACCCAGTTGGGCTACGAGCAGAGCGAGAAAAACTTCGAGATTGACCCGGCGGACGGCGTGACCCTGCGCTACTACTCCCGCTACGGTCAGTCCTACGGCAATGCCTACGGCGAGTGGGACGTGATGTTCCTTGCCTACTGCCTGAAGTACGCCGAGATTCCCCAAAGCGCCATCCCGCAGGAGGCCAGCGTGCTTGCCCTGCGCAGCTCCATGAGCGGCATGGACTGGCTGCTGGAAGAGGACGGCAGCGCCGCCCAGCCCGGCGATATCGTTATTTATAATAAGTACGTCACCCGCACCGTGGCTGTGGACAGCAGCGCCGACAGTGCAGAGCCGGATCTGGACGACCAGTTCAGCGTGGATGCAGAGTTTGAAAACAGCGCAGAGCTTGAGGGCTCCGGCGTTTCTGCGCTGGATGCAGCCCCCAGTGCTGACGACAGCACCGGCGCACAGGATACCGCAGCCACCTCCGGCACGCAGGACACTGTGCTTACCCCCGAGCCCGTTGACCCGCAGCCGGAGCAGCCCGCCGAAAAGCCGGTGGACAGCGCCGACACCGCTGCACCCAGCACCGTGACCTCTGTGTCCGGCGCAGACACCCTTGCCCCCAGCGTGGTATCCCCCGCTGCTGAGCCGCAGACCACCACCGTGACCGACGCTTTGCCCGTGGAGACCGTGGGCATCGTGAGCAGTGTGGACAGCGATGCCGACACGCTGACCGTTATTTCCGGCGACGTGGACGGCAAGGTGGCTGAGGTAACACTGTTCAACACTGATGTGGAAAACGTTATTTCTGTGGCGTATGCGCAGATAGAGCTGAGCGAAGGCGATTCCGATTCGGACGATGACACCGCTTCTGATATTATTGAAACCGACCCGGTGTTCTCCTGCTCCGTTACTACCGTATACGAAACTGCATCCGCATCTGCGGTGCGTCCTTCCCGTTCCCGCGCTGCAAGGTACGCTGCACCCTCCACCTATGCCGTAACTGCCGTGTCTGCTACTCCTGTTGATATGGGCACTCATATCACGAACGTTTCTGTTCAGGTTCCCAACTCCACGGATGGCAGCGGCGTTGTAACCTCTTGGAAAGATGCAAACGGCATTGTGCGTCCCGGTCAGACCGTTAAGGTGCAGTTGAATTACAGCTTTAATGAGAATGAAATCACCGCAGACAACCGCGTCGCAACCTACAAGTTCCCCAACGGTATTACGCTGTTGGACAGTGTTTCAGACTCCGGCAATATCACTTGGCGTGACAGTACTGGTAAAGACGTTGTCGTTGGCACCTACAATATTGTTGGTGACACCGTCACGTTTACTTACAACGAAACATTTGCCGACGGCAAAGCCTTTGACGGTGACTTTGAGTTTAAGGCTTCTGCTTCCTCTGATTCCTCCATGGAAAACCAAAAAATCAATTTTGGTGGTACGACCGGTTCTGTTACCATCAAAAAAGAGGATCTGATCTCCGACCTGTCTCTTTCCAAGAATGTGCAGAAGGATGCAAGCGGTAAAGAGCTGATCAAATACGATTCGACGGCGAAAACGCTTGATATCGCCTATGAAGTGGTTGCAAAAACCACAAACGGCACCGGTGATACCGTAAATCTTACCGATTTCTTTGATACCGTAAATTCTTCTCTTCCCAGCAACGCTACCTATCGGCAAGATACGATCAAACTGATAAAGATTGCTGCGGATGGCACCGAAAAGGATGTCACAACGGACTATCAAAGCAAACTTACCGTAGGCACTGAGCTCAAATACGATGCTCTGCCCGAACTGAAAGCCGGTGAGCAATACGTTCTGCGGTATCACGCCACCATTCCTGTTAATGATGATTACACCTATAAAGCCATCAATAAGGTAAAGGCTGAGTTCGACGGCAAAGACAGTTCCACGAGCAAGGAGGTCAAAAACACCGAGCCGCGTCTTACCAAGAGCGGCAACTATGACGCCAACAGCCGCATCATCACTTGGACAGTCAAGATCAACAACCCCTATGGAGAGGATCTCCGCGGCAAAACCTTTAAAGATTTTCTGCCTGCCGAACTGGAGGTCGTAGGTGAAGTTAAAATTCAGCGCGGCTACTATAGCGACGACATTAAGCCCGTCTCTGCTGCGGATTTCAAGAAAGATAACTACACCTACACCTTCCCGACAGATTTGGCGCATGGTCCGGAAACTGAATCGTCCTACACGATTGAAATCAAGACGAAAGTTCCTGACAACACCACAGTCGGTACTACCTATACAAATACGGCTGATTTTGATGGCAGCGGCGCTTCCGGTGATGTTACTGTGACCGACCGCAGCTCCTATCTTAACAAGAGCCTGTCTAAGGCAGAGGACTTGGAAACCGGCAAGAAAAAGCTGACTTGGCAAACCTCGGTCTCCATCCCTACCGGTTGGAACGAGATCACCCTTACGGATACGATCCATGATGCCGAGGTAAATGGCACAGAGCAGGACGGCACACATTATGCAGTCTTGTCCGAGCTGAAGGATGAGATCAAGAATAATCTGCATCTGACCTTGTTCAACTCCACCGAGACCGTTACAATGGCAAATGCGTCCGAGCATAATGTCACGTTTACCGTCACCTATTATGACGAGAACAATGCTGTGGTTACGAACGATGATGCTCATGTGACCAAGTTTAGCATCACCGCTAAGCTTGCCGATGGCAAAACGTTGGATGCCACCAGCATGGAGCTGAGCAACTACCATACCGTTGCCGACATCAGTAATGCAGGCATAGAAGAGCCGTGGCGGTTTGTAAACACTGCCGCTTCCGGTGGTAAGACCACCGATGCCGACTACACCTATAAAAAGCCCAAGGAAGCAAAGCTTGAAAAGCTGGTCTACAATGAAAACAATTTTGATGCAGCTGGCAGCAAGATCAGTGAGCTGGATTACCAAAAGAACAACGGTAAGATCTACTATGAGTTGACCATCCCCACCTCACTTACCTGTAAGGATTTGCTGACTACGAAAGATTTGGAGATCACCGATACCCTGCCTGCTGGTGTTACCTTTGACATAAGTAATGTCATCACGGTCGGTGCGCTCCCTCTTAACGACGATGGTTCTGTGCCGCATCAAGGTTGGCTTGCTCAAACAATTTATGGTTCTGACGGCAGAGCAAACTATGAGATTTCGACAACTAAAAACTTTAGTGCATCAAAAACTCATATTGGCGCAACCGACACTGACCGTACGATCACGTTTACGATCAACAAGGGCTACAACGTTTCCAATAAACCGCAGGTTTTCTATATCCGCTACTGGGTCAGCGTTGCGGAGGACGCTTCTTGGGACGATCTTCGTACGGAAAACAAGTACCGCAACAGCGCAGAATGGAACGGCGATAAGGCAGAAACGGAAACCACCGTCAAGCGCAGCTACGAAAAGCTTTATAAGACCGGCACTGTCGTCACCGAGGATCCCGATGCCAGCGGCAAGCCAACTGCTACCAAGAAGATCAACTACAGCGTTGTTATCAACCCCACCGGCGATAAGCTGCTGACCACCAGCAATACCCTGACCCTGACGGATACGCTTAGCTTTGAGCCCTCTGACAACACCTCCGCTGATCTGGATCTAAGTTCGATCCATCTGTATGGTGTGACCCTTGATACTACCACCGGCAACCTTGTTGCAGACCATACAAATGAGATCGGTCATGACCGGTTTACGGCAACCTACGACAGCCCCAACCACACCATGACCGTCACCGTCCCGGATGAACTGGCTTGTGTGCTGGAATACACCTATCAGATCTCTTATCCTTCCTCTACGGAGGTAACAGTTAAAAACCATGCAAACCTCTCCGGTCTGGTGGAGAAATGGGTCGATACTCATGTTGTGAATTATGATTCTTCGGCTACCGTCCGGTTCAGCAAGTTTGACCTGAACAAGGTGGATTCCAACGATTATCTGGTCACACTTCCCGGTGCAACCTTCCAGCTTGCAAAGTGGAATAGCACAACGAAGAAGTTTGAAGAGGTTCGTAAGCTGACAACAGACGCCGCCGGTCAGATCAATTTCGGTCTGCAGGATTCTTCTGCAACAGCGGAGAGCTTCACTGAGAGCAGCGCCCAGCTGCTTTGCAGTACGCTCTACCGTATTGTAGAGACGGATGCCCCCACCGGCTATGCGCTTAGCAAGAGCCCGATCTACCTGCTGTGGGGTGCATTTTCCAACACAAAGCAAGATGACGCGTTTAAAACTGCTACCGGTGAAACTTGTGTCAATGATTCGGAGTACAACCAGGGAATTGATAGTAGCAAAGTGACCTACCTTGCCCGTGGTGATATCAGTGCTGTATATGTGCCCAACACCGCTAACAGCATTACGGTTGCCAAGCATTGGCTGGATACGGACGGCAAGACAGAGCTTGCTCTGGACAAGGTCAACTCCACCTACACCGCAACCGTAGAGCTGTGGCGCAAGAGTTACCAATATGGCAGCCAAAAGTCTGATGATTTGGTTAAGACCGTCACCTTGGATAATTCCAACAACTGGAGCTATAGCTGGAACAATCTTCCTTTGACAGATTCCGCTGACAGCAGTATCACCTACAAGTACTACGTTAAGGAAACAGCTTGTTCCGGTACGTTTAAATACGACCTGAACAACACCGGCATCACCGGCGGCACCATCCTGCTTTACAATCAGGTGCCCGAGGATGCTAACTACGAACTTCCCTCTACCGGCGGGTCCGGTACACTCCCGTACACAGCCGTGGGCGGCACAATGATGCTGTCTGCGCTGGCATATAGCTTTATCCACCGCAAGCGCAGACGCGAAGGGAGGGCAGATGACTAAACTGCACTTCCCTGCCGGACGCCCGGAGCTTAAACCCCGCCCGCCCAGCGCAAAGTTTACGCGATAGTCCGAACAAAACTACACCCCTCCCCCCCTGTGCAAAATGCAGGGGGCGGCAAGGGGCAGAAAAGAAAGGGGCTTTTTCCATGAAAAAAGCAATGAAGAAACTCATGGCTGCGCTGCTGGCAGTTGCTATGGTTTGCGCCATGGCTATCCCGGCGTTTGCAGATGGCAGCAGCTCTACCAGCACTGCTCCTGTTACCACCCTGTACACGATCACCGCACCTGCTAACGGTCACACCTACGAGATCTACCAGATCTTTACCGGTGATTATGATCCATCCAATAAAACCATGCTCACCAACATCAAGTGGGGCGCTAACGGCACCGGTACGACTGGCGAAGCTGTTGACCAGGCTGTTCTGGACGACCTTTCCAAAGTTTCTCCCAGCGCAAGCGACAATGCTAAGCTTAAGGTCATCGAAAAATATGTCACTCTGACCACTCCTGTAAAGACCCTTGTAAACGGCGGTTCTGTTGAAGTTGTTGGCGGTTACTACCTGATCAAGGACAAGGATGGCTCTCTGTCTGGCTCTGAGCCTTATACCACTTACCTCGTTTCCGTTGTTGGCCATGTTACCATCAATCCGAAGAGCAATGATGTTCCCGAATTTAAGAAAAAGCTGAAGGACACTAACGATTCTACCGGCGATGTTTCCGGCTGGCAGGATTCTGCCGACTATGATATCGGCGATTACATCCCCTTCCGCCTGCAGGGCACTGTTCCCGAAGACTATGATTCCTATAAGACGTATTACTACGCTTTCCACGATGTGGAAGAAACCGGTCTGACCTTTGACCCCAGCTCTGTGGAAGTCCATCTCGGCGATGAAAACGGTGCGATAATCTCTAATACCTATTATAAGGTCCTTACCAAAAAAGACAGTACTACGTCTGACACTGAATGCACCTTTGAGATCGTATTTGATAATCTGAAAGACGTTGCTGGTGTTGCTGCTAATTCTACCATTACCGTTACCTACAGGTCCAAGCTGAATGATAACGCGGTTCTGGGCGCACACGGCAACGTCAACAAGGCAAAGCTGGAGTACTCCAACAACCCGCGCGGTAAAGACACGGGCACAACCCCTTGGGATAACGTCATCGTCTTTACCTACAAGGTGGTTGTGAACAAAGTCGATCAGGCTGGTCAACCTCTGGAAGGTGCAGAGTTCACTCTGACCAAAAAGATCGATGGCGGCACGGAAGTTGTCAAGACTATGACCATTGACGGGTCCGACAAGTCTCTGTTTACGCTGTCCGGTCTGGATGACGGCGAGTACACGCTGACCGAGACTGTAACCCCCGCCAACTACAATACCATCAGCCCCATCACCTTTACTGTCAACGCCACACATGAAATCGAATGGGATTCTATTTCCACGCGTGATAATGTTCTGACTTCTTTGACCGGCGACAAGAAGGTTGGCGAAATCACCTTTGATGTTGATAAAACCGCTGGCTCTCTGTCTACGAATGTCGTCAATAATATCGGCACTACCCTGCCCGGCACCGGCGGCATCGGCACCACCATCTTCTATGTGATCGGCGGCGGCCTGATGGTTGCAGCAGCTATCCTGCTCATTACCAAAAAGCGCATGGAGAACCGCTAACTTCTCCTTTTCCCCAGCACAGAGCGGGGCTGCAAAGCCCCCTGCTCTGGTCCTGAAACTATAACGTTAGGGAGTAGCCCATGAAAAAGAACAAAAGCACCATTATATTGATCCTCGTCTTTTTCGTGGGTCTATCCGTGATGTTATACCCCACCATCAGCGATTACGTCAACCAGCGCAACCAGTCCCGCGCGGTGGCAAGCTACGCGCAGGACGTGGACAACATGACCGATGCGGATTACAGCGGATACTTTGACGCCGCCGATGCCTTTAACGCACAGGTGGCCGCCAACGAGTACGCGCTCTACCGCCCGGATCAGCTTACTGGCTACGCCGACACGCTGGATATTACCGGCACGGGCATTATGGGTTACATCACCATCTCCAAAATAGGCGTGGAGCTGCCCATCTACCACGGCACCAGCGACAGCGTATTGCAGATCGCCGCAGGCCATTTGGAGGGCACCAGCCTGCCGGTGGGCGGCGCGTCCACCCACGCGGTCATCTCGGCGCACCGCGGCCTGCCCAGCGCAAAGCTGTTTACCAACCTTGACCAGCTGGAAGTGGGCGATACCTTTACCATCACCGTGCTGGATCGGGTGCTCACCTACGAGGTGGACAAAATTTCCATCGTGCTGCCCACCGAGACCGACGAGCTGAAGATCGCCGAAGGCAAGGATTACGTCACCCTGATGACCTGCACCCCCTACGGCATCAACACCCACCGCCTGCTGGTACGCGGCCACCGCGTGGAGACCCCGGATCAGTACAAGCACATCCGTGTTACTGCCGAAGCGCTCAAGATAGAGCCTATCATCGTTGCGCCCGTCATGGCGCTGCCCATGCTGCTGATCCTGCTGATCGGTATGCTGCTTTCCACACGCAAACGCAAGAAAACAAGAGGTGAAGAACATGAAAAGCATTGATCTGCGTCATCGTCTGGCAGCTGTGCTGCTGGCTGTGTGCCTTGTGGTATGCTGCGCCCTGCCGGCGTTTGCCACCAGTGCCAGCCTTGTGTCCGGGCGGCTGGGCTCGCTCCACGTCCGTCTGTACGACACCCACAACGATGTGCCCCTGCGCGGCGGCGAGCTGACCCTGTATCAGGTTGCCGCCGTCAAGCGCACCGGCGGCAACCTGTCCTACGCCTATACCGGCGATTTTACGGGCTGCGGCGTGCCGCTGGGCGATCTTTCCGACAGCACGCTGGCTGACCAGCTGGCAAAGTATCTGCCCACCGTGCCCGCCGTTGCCGCCCAGCAGAACGTTGACGAGGAAGGCTACGCCGACTTTACCAAGCTGCCGCAGGGGCTGTATCTGGTCATGCAGACCGAGGCTTCCCACGGCTACGAAGCCATCAAGCCCTTCCTTGTGTCCATTCCCCTGCCGGATGGCGACAGCTGGATCTACGATGTGGACGCCACCCCCAAGGTAGGCGCTACCATCCCGGATACGCCGGAGACCCCGCCGGACACCCCCGAAACGCCCCCAGACACCCCTGACACGCCCCCGGATACGCCGGACACGCCGCCGGACACCCCCGATCTTCCGGAGCAGCCGGACACCCCGGATACGCCGGTGAGCCCCGGCACACCGGATAACCCGGTAAGTCCCGGCAACCCGGACAATCCCGTAAGCCCCGAGAACCCGGATAACCCGGTCTCCCCTTCCAACCCGGATAAGCCTGTTCTGCCCCAGACCGGTCAGCTGAACTGGCCTGTGCCGGTGCTGGCCTGCAGCGGTGTGCTGCTGTTTGCCGTCGGCTGGGTTCTGAACCGTCAGGGCAAAAAGGAACACTGAACCCTACTCCCTTCCAGCACGGCGCGCCGTGCCCTCTCCCCCTCAAGGGGGAGTTTTTTGTGGAGTGAATCCTCTCAGGCACCGCCCAAAAACTCCCCCAGTCGCCTACGGCGACAGCCCCCTCTGAGATGGGGCCTTTGGCATGGCGGCAAAGCTTCCGGCGCAACCGCAAAGTGTCCGGCAGCGCCAGAGGCTCCCTCCCCGAGGGAGCTGGCAAACCCGCAGGGTTTGACTGAGGGAGTTACACACGCAAAAGAGCCGCTGTACGTTCTGTACAGCGGCTCTTGATTTATGCAGTCCGTATTATGTTTTACTGCTGCTGAGCGGCCTTTTTGGCTTCCAGTGCCAGAATGGCATCGCGGCGGCTCAGGTTGATGCGGCCCTGCTGGTCGATGTCGGTCACCTTGACCA